>JAANMW010002276.1_pt1 | contig 17678 bp, 10 predicted proteins | sample 7279671 | NCBI WGS metagenome assembly JAANMW01 (sample SAMN14094541, study PRJNA606508) | bioreactor metagenome | isolation source: A lab-scale SPAN reactor treating ammonium-rich wastewater day 247 | place: Ireland: Galway | collected 2017-09-19
CCGGCGCGGCCGGGCGGGTCTTCCTGGTGCTGGCGATCATCGTGATAACCAGCGTGGCCAATGTCGTCGCGACGCGTCATCTCGACAATACCTTTGCCGAATTGCAGCGGCTGGACAGCGTCGTCGACCGCGCCGAGGAGCTCGATCGCCGCATGAACGAGTTGCGGCTGGCGGCGCGGGACTACGTCACCGATCCGCAGGCCCAGTCCAGCCGGGTGTGGGGCGCCACGTCGTCCTTGAACGAGATGCTTAAGAAGACGCGCATCAAGCTCGCTCCGGAACAGCAGGAGATGATCGATGGCGTCACGCCGCGACTGGAGCACTACCGCAAGGGTATCGAGCAGGCTGCGAACCTGATCGCGGACCGCGCGAATCTGATCGAAACGCTGCCGCCGCTTCGCGAAAAACTCGAACTCATCATCGAGCAGTCCGCCGATCAGTCTGCCTCGAAAGCACTGTTTCGAGCGCAAAGCAATGTCGCTGCCGCGCTGCTTGGGCATGACCCGACGACCGCGGAGCGGGCGGCTGAAAACATGCGCGCCATTCGCGTGGACGAGCCGAAGGTGCGTGCCGCGGTCAAGGCCTATGCCGATGCCGTGATCGCGATATCCTTGCGGGAGCGGCAGATCGCGGATATCGACAGGGATGTGCTGGGCGCGGAAGGCCGGTTGATCGGGCAGGTGACTCAACTGCTGCGCGAACTCAGCACGGAGCGCGAGCGGGTGCTGTCGCGCGATTTTGCCCGGACGCTTGCTGAAACCAAATGGCAGAGCATCATTCTCGGCAGCGTGGGAATCGTGATCGGCCTGCTCGCGGCGGTGTTCGTGGTTCGCCGGACCGTTCGGCCGCTGAAGGCGATCGCGAGGGCGATCCGGAAACTGGTTGGCGGCCAGAAGGAAACATCGATCCCCTCAACCGAGGTCGATAATGAGATCGGGGATATCGCAAGGGCCGCTGAAGTGTTTCGCCGGACGCTCGCTGAAGCGGACTCCGCGCGAGAAGCTGCCGTTCGGGCGCTTGCCGAGCAGCGCCTTGCCGAGGAGAGCTATCGCAAGCTGTTCGAAGGCTCGGTCGACGGGATCTATGTCACGACGCCGGCCGGTCAACTGCTCGACGCCAATCCGGCGCTGGCGCGTATGATGGGATATGACACCCCCGACGACCTCTTCCGCGGCATAGGCAACAGCGCGCAGACGGTTTACGTCGATACAAATGCGCGCGCCAAGTACCAGCAACGAATGGAGCGTGACGGGACGGTTCGCGGATTCGAGTATCAGGTGCGTCAGCGCGATGGTGACATCCTGTTGCTTTCCGATAGCGCGACCGCGGTCTGCGACGAAGAGGGCCGCATCGTTCGCTATGAGGGCGTGGTTCGCGACATCACCGATCAGAGGAGAGCCGAGGAGACGATCGCGGAGGGCCGGCGTCTGCTGCAACTGGTGATCGACACCGTGCCCGCGGTGATCAACGTCAAGAATGCGGAGACGCGTTACGTCCTGATGAATCGCTACATGGCCGGCATCTTCGGGATAGAACCCGCGGATGCGATAGGACGGACGGCGGGCGAAGTCATGTCGCGTGACGATGCCGTAAAGACCGGTGAGACCGACAGGCGGGTTCTTGAGAGCGGTAAGGAGCTCGGTTTCTACGAAGAGGAATATCAGGATGCGTCAGGCGAAACGCGGCAATGGCTGGTCAACAAGCTGCCGATCCGCGACGCCGATGGCCGTGTGGAGAATATCGTCACGGTCGCGCTCGATATCGGCGACCGCAAGCGGAGCGAGCAGGAAATGCGGCGCGCCAAGGACGCTGCCGAGGCGGCGCTCAGTAATCTGCGCGCAACCCAGAATTCGCTGATCGAGGCGGAAAAACTGGCGGCGCTGGGGCGTCTTGTTGCGGGCGTCGCCCATGAGGTTAACAATCCGGTCGGCATCAGTCTGACCGTGGCTTCTTCGCTGGAGCGCAAGATCGCCCTGTTCGCCGCGGAGGTTGAGCGTGGGCAGTTGCGGCGCTCAAGCCTCAACGATTTCATCGCGGCCAATCGCGACGCTGCCTCTCAACTGGTCGCCAATCTCAATCGCGCTGCCGAACTGGTCCAGTCATTCAAGCAGGTTGCCGCGGACCGCAGCTATTCGGACAAGCGCACCTTCGATCTCGGCGAACTCACCGAGCAGGTGGTGATGAGTCTGCGTCCCGCCCTGCGCAAGCATCATGTTACGTTGACGGTCGATTGCGAACCCGATCTCACGATGAACAGCTACCCGGGGCCTTACGGCCAGGTGTTGACCAACCTGGTTCTCAACTCGGTTGCACACGCCTTTCCGGACGGCAAGGGCGGCGCTGTCAATATTACCGTCCGGCGGGTAGGGGGGGACACTGTCCGGATTCTATTCTCCGACGACGGTTGCGGCATGAGCCCCGATGTGCGGCGCAAGGCGTTCGATCCCTTCTTCACGACGAGGCGCGATCAAGGAGGAACTGGTCTCGGCTTGCACATTGTCTACAATATCGTAACGAGCAGGCTGGGAGGGCGTGTCGAACTCGACTCCGATTCCGGGCAAGGCACGCGCATACATATCGTTCTGCCGCAGGTCGCGCCGATGGAACTTGCCGCGGAATAGCGCTGGCCTAATCCGTGTCCGCCAACCTGCGCAGCGTGGCCTGAAAAATCTGGCTCGCCTTGCCGACGAGCGCCGTGCCGTTCATCGTGCCGGTCGTATCCGTGAATGTTCCGGTAACGCCGATCCCCACGGGCTCCGCGCTGCTGAACAGCAGGTTCGGATCGGGGCTGGGCGTATGGCGCTGAATCATAACCTCGCCCTTGAAAGTGCCATCCTCTTTTGTGAGGTAGCTGCCCGTATAGAACAGATAGGCATCACCGCCGAGAATTTTGCCGTCGCGGAACATCAACACACCGCTGCCCTTGCCCAGTCGCCCGTCGAGCAAGGCGACGTGAATCGAATACAGCCCATTTTTCACGATGATCCGCTCGCAGCCGGTGATTTTGTCTTGTCCCGGCCTCATTATGTCAAAGAGGACGCGAGCGCGTCAATGCGAAGGCGCTTCGCTCGCCCGCCAGGCCGCATCAATGGATAACGGGTCTGCAACACCGCAGACCCGTTCTGAAATCATGCATCATCGTTACGGAAAGCGGAGTGCGCGGCACGCGCTCCGCTACCAGAACAGACGACGAGCTTAGTAGCGGCCGCCGGGGCCTCTGCCGAACTGACCAGGAACTCCGCCGGGTGGCATAGGACCTCTGTCACCGCGATGAATGCCGGGACCGTTATGGGGGCCAGAACCGTGATGCATGCCAGAACCGTGACGGTGCGGAGGTCCGCCAAAGTGGCGACCGCCCCTATGATCCCAACCACGCCAGCCTGCGCCGCCACCCCAGCCCATGCCACGCCGCGATGCGAAACCGCACCAATAGAATCCGGGGCCGCGCCATCCCATGTTGTACCAACAATAGTCTCGCCCGCCGTAAAAGAACTGAACCGGCTGGATCGCCGTTGGCGACGGAATAGCGCCCGGTGCGGCGGGGACCGCCATGGACGGGGTCGACAGCAGCGCAGCCCCCAGCATTAACGATGTGGCAAGTATGATCTTTTTCATGGAACCTCCAGAACGAATCTCTGAACTATACCTTATAGTGCAGGATGTTCCATCCGGTTCCGGAAGGGTGCGTTGGCGCGCCGGTTCACGAACAATTCGGGCCCGCTTTTCGTGAGGGAGGCCAAGGCGAATGGCGCGCTCGGAGAGATTCGAACTCCCGACCCTCGGAATCGAAATCCGATGCTCTATCCAGCTGAGCTACGAGCGCAGGCTTCCCTTATAGGAACTGCGGGGTCCCGATGTCACGCGATTTGGAGGCAGCATTTCTAGGGAAAGAGCGCCTGTTAATAATCCCGGACCAGTTCGGTTAATCGCCCGGTTCGATGTGTGCTGCCAAGCCGTTGATTTCATTTGATCAATGTGTGGTAAAATGGTGACTCCGCTCCGAAATCGTGTCGACGCGGGGATATCGTTGTTCCAATCGGGGAGACCCCCGCTAATCTGGCAGCCATAACGGTGCGTAATTGCTCCATATTTCCACGGAGATGGAAGGGAGGCCTCGCATCAAAGTTCCGGGTGGTGGCGTGAAACTTATTCAGACCGCGAAAGTCGCGTCCGTTTTGTTGACGATGACGGCTTGCTTCTCGGGAGCCGCGGCGCAGTCGACGACATCGCCCATCTCCGCATCGCCCATCTCCGCGGCGTCCGCCGTTCAGCAGGACTACGATGCGCTGTTCCAGCAGATGTACAAGAACCCCGCCGACCTGGAGGCGAGTTTCAAGTTTGCCGAGCAGGCCGTCAAGCGCGGCGACTATGAGGCCGCCATCGGCGCCCTCGAAAGGATGCTTTTCTTCAATCCGAATTTGCCGCGCGTCAAACTCGAACTGGGCGTACTGTACTTCAAGCTCGGCTCATACGAACTGGCGCGCAGCTATTTTCAGGAAGCGGTCAAGGCGGCGGACGCTCCCGATGACATCCGCGCCCAGGTCCGTGCCTATCTGACCGAGATTGACCGCCGGCTCGCGCGCTACGAGTTCAGCGTATTCACCACAGCCGGCTTGCGCTATCAGACCAACGCCAACCTCGGCCCCTCGAGCCTGATGGTGCGCGCCTTGGGTCAGGATGCAATCCTCAACAGCTCGTTCGGCAAGAGTCCGGACGTGAACATGTTCCAGACCCTCGCGGCTCATTACGCCTACAAGATCGGCACGCGGGGGGACGCCATCGAAGCGAGTTTCCTCGGCCTTAACTCGCGCCAATACAAACTCAACCAGTTCAATTTCGGCCTGGTCGAGGTCGTGGTCGGGCCGCGTTTCGCGATCGGGCAGAACGCATCGGTCAAGCTTTACGGCATCGGAGATCAGGTCTGGCTGGGGGATGCCACTTATTTCTCGGCGGGCGGCGCCGGCTTTTCCGCGCGCACGACCATCGGCGATAACGGCTTTCTGGAGGCGTTCGTCGAGCAGCGGCACCGCAATTTTTCCGACTCGTTCAACTTTCCAACGGCCAGTCAACAAACCGGCGATCTGCTATCGGCGGTCGTGACTTCCGATTTCCGCTTCGGACCAGTGCACTGGACGACACGCGCCGCCTTTGATCAGAACCGTGCTGCCTTCGATTTCTACTCATACAAGCGCTATTCGATCGACATGGCTTTTCCGTACGCGTTCGCCCTGCCGTTGTTCGGTACGCCGCATCAGTTCGTGATCGCGCCGACCTTCGGCTTTAGCTGGGCCAATTACGACGCGCCCAATCCGATCGTCGATCCTTTCCAAATTAGGCACGACTGGGAACAACGCTACGGCGCGATCTTCGATGCGCAGGTGTACAGAAACGTGGGTCTGCGGACCCAGATCCTTTACACCAAGATCGACTCGTCGCTGCCGAATTTCACCATCGATAACTTCTCGGTCTCGATCGGGCCGACCGCACGGTTCTGAAGGCGGGCGAGCCTGCCTGATAGGTCACGCGTCAAAGCCGTGCGGCGGCGATCCGGCCGCGGTATTCATTTCACACGAAAACGCTATAATGCGCCGGCAGCATTCGCGATGTCGTCGTGCCTGCGGGTTGCCGGGCCGATCACCGGAACATTGAACCGGACTAGAGACCCTTTGTCGTCGTCCCTTGATTGCGCCGATCCAGGCTTGCGCGGAAGGCCCGCAGGCGCCTGCCGCCACCCGGCGAGCCTTTCAGGCTGCATCGGCGGTCATGTTTCTCTGTTCGCGCCTGAATGGGCGACGGAGCGATGAAGGCCGCGACGCGTTTGCGGAACACCTTGCGCGTTCGGACGGTGCTGGCGTGGGCGCGTCTGCGCCGGCTGACGCGCAACAAAAATCTTCGGGCGATCGGCGCTGCGGTGGTGACCCTTGTGCTGCTAGCTTCGCTGCGGGCGTATGATCCGCGCATCGTCACCGAGTTGAAGGAACGCACGTTCGATACCTATCAGCGGCTCAAGCCGCGCGCCTACACCGATCTGCCGGTGCGGATCGTCGACATCGATGAAGCCTCGATTTCAGAATATGGCCAGTGGCCATGGCCACGGACGCGTCTTGCCGCGCTGACCCGCCGGCTTGCTGATCTCGGCGCAGGCGTGGTCGCCTACGACGTCATCTTTTCCGAGCCGGATCGCACGACGCCGAGCCGGCTCGCCAACGATTTGAAAGACTCCGGCGCGCCCGACCTCGACCAGACCCTGAAGCTGCTCGCGAACCTGCCTGATCATGATCAGGCGTTTGCCGATGCGATCGAGAACACGGGGGTCGTGCTCGGCTTCGCCGCTACCGGCGCCGTCAATGACAAGCGCCCGCCGGTGCGGGCCGGGGTGGCCTTTGTCGGCGTCAATCCGGCAAACGTGCTGACGCCGTTTCGCGGCACGGTATCGAGCCTGCCGATATTGAATCAGAAGGCGGCGGGTATCGGCGGCATCAATCTCAGTTCGCACGATCGCGGCGGCATCGTCCGCCGGGTGCCCATGCTGTTTTCCGACGGGGTGAGCATCTACCCCAGCCTTGCGATCGAGGCGCTCCGCGTCGCCCAGAGCCAGAAAAGCATCATCGTGCGCGGGACCGGATCGAGTGGCGACAGTGATACCGGCAGCGCGGCGCTGATCGATATGCGGGTAGGGGCATTCAAGCTGCCGTTAACGAGTAACGGCGAGTCCTGGGTCTATTTCAATCGCGACCGGCCGCAACGTTACGTGTCGGTGAAAGACATTCTCGATCCCGCTAAAGAGGCGACGGTGAAGCCGCTGGTCGATGGCGCGATCGTTCTGGTTGGCGCATCGGCTGCGGGCCTGATGGATTCACGTACGACGCCTTTAGGCGGGTCGGTGCCGGGCGTTTCAGTTCAGGCGCAGGTGATCGAGCAGATCCTTGCGCAGGACTTCATCGAGCGGCCCGACTGGGCCAAGGGACTGGAGATCGTCCTGACCTTGTTGTTCGGCGCCCTGGTCGCCGGTCTTGTGCTGATGTTCGGCGCGCGGTTCTCGTTCTATGCCGGCGTCGTCGGATTTGTCGCGGGGTTGGCCGGATCGTGGATCGCCTTCTCGCATTTTCGACTGTTGATTGACCCGATCTTTCCGTCGCTGGCGGCACTGACAGTCTATATCGCCGTGGAGCGTGTGCTTCACGTTGCATCCGACCGAGAAAAGAAATTCGTACGTCAGGCTTTCGGCCAATATCTCGCTCCGGAATTGCTCACCCAGCTTGAAAATTCGCCGCAGGGGATGCGCCTCGGTGGCGCGTCCCGCGATATTTCCGTGATGTTCATGGATGTTCGCGGGTTTACGCCGATCTCTGAAGCTCTGACCGCGACCGAGCTTGTCGATTTCATCAATACGCTGCTGGCGCCGCTGTCGGACGCGATACAGGATGAACTGGGAACGATCGACAAGTACATCGGCGATTCGATCATGGCATTCTGGAACGCGCCGGCCGACGTGCCCGATCATGCGACCCGAGCCTGCCAGGCCGCGCTCAAGATGCGAGAGGCACTCGCCGCTCTCAACGACGCCGACGTCTTCGAATTCTCCGCGCGCGGCTTCGCGGACCCGCGCGTCAGGATAGGAATCGGCATCAATGCCGGACTGGCTTGCGTCGGAAACATGGGATCGCAAAGACGATTCAACTATTCGGCCATGGGCGATGTCGTGAACGTGGCGGCACGGATCGAATCGGCAAGCAAGACGCTCGATGTGGATCTTCTGGTTTCGGAGGACGTGGCACGACGCGTTCGAGGGATTGCGCTGCTTGAGGCAGGTGAGATCCTGTTGAAGGGAAAGTCACGCCCCACCAAAATTTATGCGATCGTCGGCGATGATTCAGTGGCGGCATCACCCGAGTTCGCCGAATGGAGAGCGCGGCACGGCGCGCTGCTGGCCGCGATCAAAGCAGGTGAGGGGCTTGAAGCGACAGCCGCCCTGGCCCGGTGCCAGGAGCTTGCCGCCGAGGACATGCAGGGCTTCTATCGCCGCCTGGCTGAACAGATCGCACCGCTCCACGCAACGTGAAGCCAACGCGTCAGTTTGGAGATCAAGCAGCCTCGCTTCTGGATTCCATCAGAAACGAAAAGGCTCCCTCAGAACGTCACGACACCGCGGATCGACTCGCCTTTGCGCATCAGCTCGAACGCTCTGTTGATGTCGCCGAGCGGCATGACGTGCGTGATCATCGGATCGATCTGGATCTTGCCCTGCATGTACCAGTCCACGATCTTCGGCACGTCGGTGCGGCCGCGCGCGCCGCCGAACGCAGTGCCTTTCCATACGCGGCCCGTGACCAGCTGGAACGGCCGTGTCGCGATCTCCGCGCCGGCGGGGGCGACGCCGATCACGATCGACTGTCCCCAGCCACGGTGACAGGCTTCCAGGGCCTGGCGCATCACCTTCACATTGCCCGTGCAGTCGAACGTGTAATCCGCGCCGCCGATCTGATCAGCGCCGGACTTCGTCATATCGACAAGGTGAGGGACGAGGTCCTTCCCGGCATCCGTGGGATTGACGAAGTGCGTCATGCCGAAGCGCTCGCCCCACGCCTTGCGATCGTCGTTGATGTCCACGCCGATGATCATGTCAGCGCCGGCGAGCCTCAACCCTTGCACGACGTTCAGCCCGATGCCGCCGAGGCCGAACACGATCGCCTTGGCGCCGGGTTCGACCTTCGCGGTGTTGATCACCGCGCCTATGCCGGTGGTGACGCCGCAGCCGATGTAGCAGACCTTGTCGAACGGAGCGTCTTCGCGGATCTTCGCGACCGCGATCTCCGGTAGCACCGTGTAGTTGGCGAAGGTCGAGGTGCCCATGTAGTGATGGAGCGGCTTGCCGTCGAAGGAGAAGCGCGAGGTGCCGTCTGGCATCAACCCCTGGCCCTGCGTCGCGCGAATGGCCGTGCACAGATTGGTCTTGCGCGACAGGCAGGAGGGACATTGCCGGCATTCGGGCGTGTAGAGCGGAATGACATGATCGCCTTTCTTCACTGAAGTCACGCCCTTGCCGATATCGACGACCACGCCCGCGCCCTCATGGCCGAGGATGGCCGGAAACAACCCTTCCGGATCCGCGCCGGACAAGGTGAACTCGTCGGTGTGGCAGACGCCGGTCGCCTTGATCTCGACCATGACCTCGCCCTCGCGTGGGCCATCGAGTTCCACGGTCGTGACTTCAAGCGGCTTGCCGGCGGCGAGGGCGACTGCGGCGCGAACGTGCATGGCGACTTCTTCTCTGGCAGGAATTGAAAGAGCATCCCACGGGAATGCGTGTTGCCGCGCAGGATACGGTTGTGCTCCCAAAGCCGCAACGGGGGGCGGGGGCCGCTTTCGGGCACGGGCTGGATTTTGTGCGGGGTCAAAAAAAGGGACGCCTTGCGGCGTCCCTTTGACTTGCGCAGGCGTTGAAGCTGCGCGCGTTACTTCGGCTGTTCGACGATCCGGAAATACGGCTTCGGCGACTTCCATCCCTTGGGGAATTTCTTGCGGGCCTCTTCCTCCGGAACCGCGGCGGAAAAGAACACATCGTCGCCTTGCTTCCAGTCCGACGGGGTCGCGACGCCGTGCTTGGCGGTAAGCTGCAGGGAGTCGATCACGCGCAGCACCTCCTGCCAGTTGCGGCCGGTGCTCATCGGGTAAATGAGAACGATCTTGACCTGCTTGTCGGGGCCGATCACGAAGATGTTGCGCACGGTCTGATTGTCGGCGGGCGTCCGCTTGTTGACGTCGCCGGACGTGCTGGCCGGCAACATGCCGTAGAGCTTGGCGACTTTGAAATCGACATCCGCGATCAGCGGATAGTTCGGCGCGACGCCCTGCGTCTCCTCGATGTCCTTGGACCAGAGGTGATGCTTGTCGGTCGGATCGACGCTGATGCCGATCAGTTTGACGCCCCGCTTGTCGAATTCCGGCTTGAGCCGGGCGACGGCGCCGAGCTCGGTGGTGCAGACCGGCGTGAAGTCCTTGGGGTGTGAAAAGAACAACCCCCAGCTATCACCCAGCCACTTGTGAAAGCTGATGGGGCCTTCGGTGCTTTCAGCTTCGAAGTCGGGAGCGGTCGAGCCAATCGATAAAGTCATAAGTCACGTCCTCGTGTCACACAGTTAACTGGTGGCGGGGACTATAGGCTCGGGCCTCGCGAAACGGAACCGGTTACGAAAAAGACAATATCTTTTTTTCCGGGAAGCGCTGCGGAGCATCTTCCTATCGAAACCTCCCGGGTGTGGCGAATTAACCCTACGACATCGTGATCGAAGATGTCCCGATGTTGCCCCGCCGTCGCCCCACGCGTGCCGAAAGCTGTTGCCAATGTCTTGAACCGGGGCCGCCATGGGGGCGACAACCAAACTGACCGTTAAATTTAAGCACGTTAGCGGATTGTCCGATTTTTAACGAACGATTCACGCCCGCATGAAATTGCTCATTTGATCCAGAAGAGAGAACCCTACCGATGCTTTCCGACCTGTCCGCCGCCGCCGCCGCTCCCATCGATACATCCGCCATTGCGAGCCGGAAGGACGTGGTGGCGGCCCTCGCAACCGTCCGTAACGGTGTCATCACGGGGGAGGGCCCGACCGCCGGAGGCCGCGTTCACTTCTCCAGAGCGCTCGACTCCACCGATACGTCGTGGTGTGAGCGCCTTCTGACGGCCGCTGCCGTGGACAACCAGCCGGTCAGCCGGGAAGAGGCTGAGGCGCTGTTCGAGATCAACGATGCCGCCACCGAGCGAAGCGATGGCGGGCGGTTCGACGATCTGTTCGCCAAGGCCATCGTTCACCACGCGGCGTCCGCATCGGGGCTTCCCGTGCCGGCGCGCAGTATCGCTTTGGCTCCGGATACCGCTATCGAAAGCTGGGCGCCAACCCGGGCGGTGGGCGTCAATATCGAAGTGCTGGAGTGGATTGCGAACCAGATGCGTGGCAAACGCCGCAGCAATCGTCAGCTGATGGCGCTGGTCGCGAGCCTGATCGGCGCGGCAACCTTGCCACTGGCGCACCTTCCGGGCGTTCTCGATCTCGGCATGTAAGGGCGGCAGAAAAGCTCTAAATCGACGAACGGCGGGTTATTTGCCCGCCGTTTTTTATCGGGCGTTCGGGATCGAGCGGCCGCGACTGATATGCTGCTGAAAAGCCTTTGCTGTTGTTTTGTTCTTCTGTACGAGGAAACGCTATAGTGTCGCAGGCCGGACCGCGTATACCCTGCTGATGATGATTGGACCGCTCCCGAAGGTTGCAGGTCGCCAGGCATGTTCAAACGAATCCTGATCGCCAATCGCGGCGAGATCGCCTGCCGGATCATCAGATCAGCCCGCCGGATGGGCGTTGAGACCGTCGCCGTGTACTCCGAGGCGGATAGCGCCGCGCTTCACGTCAAGATGGCCGACGAGGCCGTGCCGATCGGTTCCCCGCCGGCCGCTGAGAGTTATCTCGTCATCGAGAAAATCGTCGAAGCCTGCCGTCAGAGCGGCGCGGAAGCCGTCCATCCCGGCTACGGATTTCTGTCCGAGCGCGAGGGGTTCCCGCGCGCGCTGGCGGATGCCGGCATCGTTTTCATCGGACCCCATCCGCAAGCGATCGCCGCGATGGGCGACAAGATCGAATCCAAAATGGCAGCCGCGAGCGCAGGGGTTTCGACCGTGCCGGGATTCCTCGGCGTGATCGAGGATGACGAGCACGCGGTGACGATCGCCGGTGAAATCGGCTATCCGGTGATGATCAAGGCCTCCGCGGGCGGCGGGGGCAAGGGCATGCGCATCGCGCATTCCAGTGCCGAGGTGGCGGAAGGCTACAATCTGGCGAAAGCGGAGGCGAAAGCCTCGTTCGGCGACGACCGCGTCTTCATCGAGAAATTCATCGTCGAACCCCGGCACATCGAAATCCAGGTGCTCGGCGACAAGCATGGCAATGTGATCCATCTCGGCGAGCGTGAGTGCTCGATCCAGCGCCGAAATCAGAAAGTCATCGAGGAGGCGCCGTCGCCGCTGCTCGATGAGATCACGCGGCGCAGGATGGGCGAGCAGGCCGTGGCGTTGGCCAGGGCCGTGAACTACGACTCCGCAGGCACGGTCGAGTTTGTCGTCGGGCAGGACAAGAGCTTCTACTTTCTCGAGATGAACACGCGGCTGCAGGTCGAGCATCCGGTTACCGAACTGGTTACCGGCATCGATCTGGTTGAACAGATGATCCGCATCGCTGCGGGAGAAAAGCTGTCGGTGGCCCAGAAGGACGTGACGCTGACGGGATGGGCGATCGAGTCGCGCGTCTATGCCGAAGATCCGTTCCGCAATTTCCTTCCCTCGATCGGACGTATCGTCAAGTATCGGCCGCCGGTGGAAATGAGCCGGAACGATGTCACCGTGCGCAATGACACCGGCGTCTACGAAGGTAGCGAGATCTCGATTCACTATGATCCGATGATCGCCAAGCTCGTAACCCACGGGCCGTCTCGCATCGCCGCCATCGAGGCGCAGGCCGAGGCGCTCGACGCATTCTACATCGACGGCATCCGGCACAACGTTCCGTTTCTGTCGGCCTTGATGCATCACCCGCGCTGGCGCGGCGGCAATCTCTCGACCGGGTTCATCGCCGAGGAGTTTCCGAACGGGTTCACCGCCCGCGTGCCGGAAGGCGAGATCGCGCGCAGGCTTGCGGCGGTGGCGGCTGCGATCGATCATGTGCTCGGCGAGCGCAAGCGGCGGATCTCCGGCCAGATGAACGGGCGTCCGGTAACGCGGGAAAAGCGCCGCGCGGTCTGGCTCGATCGCGATGAAATCCTGCTCGAAGTCTGGCGTGACGACGACGCCATAGCGGTTCGCTTTGTTGAGGCGGACGAACGCGCCGGCGAAGCGCATCGATTACTTTCGCGATGGGCGCCCGGCCAGCCGGTCTGGCAAGGCACGCTCGACGGGCACCCCATCGCAATACAGGTGAGGCCGATCACAAACGGATTCCGGCTCGCGCATCAGGGCTTCGATGTCGCGATTTATGTGTTTACCGAAACCGAGGCGGCTGCGGCGCGGCTCATGCCGGTGGCAACGGCCATCGACAACGGCAAGAAGCTGCTTTGCCCGATGCCCGGCCTTGTCGTCTCGATCGCCGTCATCGAAGGACAGGAGGTCAAGGCCGGCGAGACGCTGGCGGTTATCGAGGCGATGAAGATGCAGAATGTGCTGCGCGCCGAGCAGGACGGAACGGTCAAGAGGATTGCGGCGGTGCCCGGAGCGACGCTGGCGGTGGATGCGCTGATCCTCGAATTCGCTTGAGCGCTTTCAGGGCGTCTCGATGCCTCGAACTCGCGCGCCGTGGTTTCGCCCTGCGGCAACAGATGGGGAGCACTGGATGCACGAGGTCGTCCGTCAGGTCGTGATCCGCGGCCGTGTTCAGGGCGTGGGCTTCCGTTACTGGACGATGCGCGAAGCCATCCGGCTCGGCGTCGGCGGCTGGGTGCGCAACCGGCGTGACGGGAGCGTCGAGGCGCTGTTCGCGGGGCCGGCCGAAGCCGTCGCGGAGATAACGGCGCGATGCCGGAGCGGGCCGGAATTCGCGCGCGTGGATGATATTGAAGATCAGCCAGTGACGGCGAACGCCCTGAAAATGATCCGCCCCGGAGAGCGCTTCTCACAGCTTCCGACGGTGTAATCCTTCCTCATCGTCACACGCGGGCTTGACCCGCGTGCCCATCTAAGGATGGATTGCCGGGTCAAGCCCGGCAATGACGTCATAAGGTGCTTCCGGCAAAACATGGAACACTCTAGAATCAATCTAGATCATTGCGGTTGCAGAAGAATTTTGGACGCCATAAACGATTGGAAGTCGACCACGCGACGGTGACAGCGTGTCGGCGTCCTCATCCTTGGCTGGTTCACGTTCGCATCATGATCCCTTTTGCTTTCGTTCCCGTTTGTCCGCAGCCGCTGTCACCGGGCGAATCCGTTTGCGGGCAAGGGATGGCTTCTGGCTGGCGTTCGGGGCGCGCATGAGCTGGGATCTTCACAGGCTGTTCTTACGCCATGCGCGCGACATTACCGCGGCGCTGCGGCGTCGGGGACTGAGCGAGGAAACGGCGGCGGACATCACCCAGGATACGTTCGTCAAGGTCCTTGTCTCGCCACCCGGCAGGTCGGTGACGGTTCACAACCCGGCGGCTTATCTATTTCGGGTGGCGCGCAATCTCGGCATCGATCACCAGCGCCGCGAGCGGGTGCTGCGTCGGGTCGAAATGTCGGCCGAGGATTTTGCAGCGATCATCGACCCCACGCCGTCTCCGGAATCTGCCGTCTATGACCGCCAGAAGCTGGCGCTGACCAGGGCCGCGCTCGCCGAGTTGCCCGAGCGTACCCGCGTCGCCTTTGAAATGCATCGGCTCGATGAAATGACGATTGCCGAGGTCGCGGCCGAACTCGGTCTTTCGACCTCCCGCGTTTGGTCGCTGATCCGGGACGCCTACGATCATATCGATGCCCGGCTGACCGGCCTCTGACAGGCTGCCGTTCAAGAAAAACTGAAAATTCCGGCCCGCCACTCGTAATCTTCGATAGGAAGGTTTCGCGCGCGGTAATCCAGCGCGAGATGATGGACGTATACGAATGACCGAGGCGCCAGCAGAGGACCGCCGATTGTTTCGCGAAGCGGCGGACCTCGCCATTCGCCTTCAGAACGACCCTGCCAACCCTGTTTCCATCGATATGGTGCGAACGTGGGTGGCGCGCAGCTCCCGCCACGAGGCGGCCTGGGCCAGGGTCGCCGCGATCCATGGCATGACCGGAAGGGTTCTGACCGAGCAGCGCGCGGTCGCTGAAGGCGGGGTTGCCGGCATGTCGCGGCGCACGCTGGTCATCGGCGGCCTGATCGGCGCCGGCGTTGCGGCGGCCGGATCGCTGACGGTGCCGGGCGCTCTCCTGCGCGCGCGCGCGGATTACATGACGTCCACCGCTGAAATCAGGCGCATTACCTTGTCCGACGGCAGCGAGATCACGCTGGGACCCGATAGCGCGGTCGCGATCGATTTTGCCGACGCGCGAAGGACCATCGGGCTTCTGGCGGGCATGGCTTATTTTGACGTGGCGCGCGACGCGTCGCGGCCGTTCTCGGTCCTGTCCGGCGATCTCACGGCCACGGCGCTCGGCACCGCCTTTGACGTGTCCAACGACGCGGGATTCGTCTCGGTCTCCGTGAACCACGGCGCGGTCGAGGCAAGAGCGGCCGATTCCGAACTCCGCCTCGCGGAAAGATTGAATCCGGGCGACTGGATCACCTTCGATACTTCCTCGCACGCGATTGCTCGCGGGACGCGCGAAGCCTCCCAGATCGCGGCATGGCGGGAGGGAATGATCGTCGCCGAACGGGAAACCGTTTCCGCGATGGTTGCAAAAATTGCACGCTGGCAACCGGGAAGGGTGGTCATGGCCGATCCATTTCTCGGCTCTCGCGTGGTCAGCGGCGTTTTTGACCTTGCCGATCCGCTCGGGGCGCTGGAAGCCGTGGTTCGGCCGTTCGGCGCGAAGGTGCGCACCGTCACGCCTTTCATGACCATCATTTCGCCTGTCTGAAAAAATCCCGCACGAAAGACAGGAAAATTCGACGGTCCGTTCGTAAAGCCCTTAGGGACTGCATCGAACAGCGAGCCGCCAGTCCCGAATGACACTCGGGGGTAGTTCGGACATGCGACAAGGGGCTTTGGGGCAGGGAGCTTTGCGATACGGGTTTCGCGGGAGCGCATTTTGCAAGGATGTCCGCGAGGCGCTGATCGCGGCGCTGCTGGCGACGACGGCGATGATAGGCGGCAGCGCGGCGCCGCAAAGCCAGGCGCTCGCCCAGTCCCAGACCAGTTTCAACATTCCCGCTGGTCCCTTGAATCAAGCGCTCGCCGCCTTCGGCAGGCAGTCGGGAATCCAGCTCTCCTATGAAGCCTCCATTGCAAGCGGCAAGACATCGCCGGGAGTTCAGGGAGCGGCGACGCGCGAGCAGGCCATCGCGCGCATTCTTCAAGGCTCCGGCCTGAGCTATTCGTTCAAGGATGCGCGAAACGTATTGATCACGCAGCCCGGCGCGACTGCCACCGGTGCCGCGCCAGCCGGCGCGATCGCGCTCGATACGATCGATGTGGAGGGGGCGTCGTCGAGCGATCCCGGACGAACGGAAGGCACAGGCGCTTATACGCCAAGCGTGACGGCGACCGCGATGCGGCTTCAGCTCAGCCCGCGCGAAACGCCGCAGTCGATCAGCGTCATCACGCGCCAGCAGATCGAGGATTTCAACTTGAGGTCGGTGAGCGAGGTCATCGATCGCACGCCTGGCCTGAGTACTGTAAATCAAGGGGGTGAGCGAACCGTTTTCTATGCTCGCGGCTTTCCCGTTCGGAGTTTTCAGTATGACGGGGTGCCGATCTCTTTTCAGAACTATGCAGGCGCCAACGCTTCCACCGAACAGCGAACGGACATGGCGATGTACGATCGGGTGGAAGTGCTGAAAGGCGCAACTGGTCTTCTGACAAGCGTCGGCGACCCCGGCGCGACGATCAACATGATCCGCAAGAAGCCGACCCGCACCTTTCAGGGCTACACGACGCTTAGCGCCGGCTCCTGGGACGACTACCGCGGTGAACTCGACATCAGCGGTGCGCTGAATGAGAGCGGAACCGTGCGTGGCCGCTTCGTCACCGCGCATCAGGACAATAGATTGTACCTCGATCATTACCACCGTAAAAGCTCACTATTTTACGGGATCGTCGAGGTCGATCTGACGCCCGACACGTTGTTCACTGTCGGTTCGGATTATCAGCGCAGCGTTCCGAAAGGAACCGCCAACAACCTGATCCCGCTGTTCAACAGCCTCGGCGAGTTCAATAAAGTGCCGCGTTCGTTCAACCCCGCAACGCGCTGGAGCACCTGGGAGGCGGATACTCATAACATCTTCACCACGCTCGAACACCGGTTCGACAATGAATGGCGGGTCAAGCTGCAACTCAACCGTCAGACGGGCGGTTATGACGGCACGGTGGGCTCCGCCAGCAGCGGTTTTCCAAATCCGGTTGACGGCACCGGTGTGAGGGCGGGACCGAATTTTGGCATATGGACCAGCAAGGCTGTAACCAATGCGGCCAATGTTTATGCCACCGGGCCTTTCTGGTTGTTCGATCGCAAGCACGAACTCGTTCTCGGCGGCAGCATGTCGAGACAGGACCGCACACGTGTTGACCAGGTCCGAGACCCGGCCAGCCCATACAGCAACGGTACCGTTCCCAACTTTTATAACTGGACCGGCGACCTTCCTCAGCCCGGATGGATACCGTTCCTGCCGGGCGATCCCAACAAAGAGATCTTCAAGGAAAGCGGATTCTACGCGGCCACGCGGCTTCAGGTACACGACAGATTGAAGGTGATGCTGGGCGCGCGCATCGCCAATTTTGAAGCACAGCAACGTGTCTACGGGAACAGCAGCCAGCTCAAGAAGTCTGGTCAGGTGATTCCATACTATGCAGCCGTCCTCGATCTCACCGATGTTCTGTCCGCCTATGCTAGCTATACGGGCGTTTTCAGACCTCAATCAGTGTTGAATGAACAGGGCGCGACGCTTCCGCCACTTGAAGGAACGAATGCGGAAGTCGGCCTCAAGTCCGCCTTTCTCGACGGACGCATCAACGCC
>JAANMW010002277.1_pt1 | contig 17676 bp, 18 predicted proteins | sample 7279671 | NCBI WGS metagenome assembly JAANMW01 (sample SAMN14094541, study PRJNA606508) | bioreactor metagenome | isolation source: A lab-scale SPAN reactor treating ammonium-rich wastewater day 247 | place: Ireland: Galway | collected 2017-09-19
AAATTGGTGTTCAGCAGGCTGTTGAGGTAATCGAAATCTGAATCAATATACGTTTTGTCAGCCCTGTTGAAGGCTTTGATGCCGTCTGGAGTTGCAATGCCACGGGCAACATTGATAAAGAAAGCGGTAAGATTCATCCAGACCTTTTGGTTGTTTTCGATATAGATTGTCGCATCCAGCGTAGGAAGGTAAGTTTTGTCTGTTTCAACACTCAGTTTGCTGGAGATTTTTACCTGCTCAAATTGAGGCGGCAACAGCACATTTTCATAAAAAACGAGATCAGCATTCATCGGTTTGCTGAGATCTTTGGGAAGATTCATCGCTAGGCTGTCGGCAGCACTGTCAGTTTCTACCGCTTTTTTGGCTTTGCACGACCCAAGAAAAAGGGCTGCAAGAAGGATGAGTACTGGTATTTTCATCTGATTGTGAGTTGTTATAAGACTGATGGGTAGAGACTTTACAATATTAACGCCAAACCACACAAAATGTTTTGTGTGGTTTTTGGTAAAAAAAAGTATTTTTTCAAAGAAGGTTAAGCCTTAGAATGAAAGTCCAGCACAGAAAAATCACCCAACGAGATTTCCCTCGAAACTCCAAAATACTGAGCAGAATTTCCGATCATAGAATTGTTGAGGTTTCCGTGGTCAATCAGGGTGTTTTCCTGAATGAGTGAGTTCTGGATGTTCGAATTTTCAATCCGGGTTCCGTTTCCGAGGGATACACAAGGGCCAATTTTTGAATTTTTAACGACCACATTTTCACCGATAAAACAAGGTTGGATAATCAGGCTGTTCTCAATTTTTGCTGTATCGGGAAATATCATAAATTCATGTCTTTCATAGTCCAGGATTTTTCCGTTAGTTTCCACGGTCGCATTCTTATTGCCGCAATCCATCCAGTCGTCCACTTTTCCCAAAGAAAATTTAGCTCCTTTTTCGCGGAGATTCTCTAGAGCGGTGGTCAACTGATATTCGTTTCCTTGTTTGATATCATTCGTCATGATGTAGTTAATTTCCTCCATCAGTTTTTCCGCTGAACGGAAATAATAAATTCCGATAATGGCCAAATCCGAAACAAAATCTTTCGGTTTTTCTATAAAATCAGTGATGAACCCGTAATCGTCTAATTTCACCACCCCAAAAGCTGACGGATCTTCTACTTTCTTTACCCAGATGACCCCGTCTGAATTTTTGTCCAGATCGAAATCTGCACGGAAAAGCGTATCGGCAAAGGCAATCACCACATCTCCCTGCATGGATTCTTCGGCACATTTGATGGCGTGTGCAGTTCCCAGAGGTTCATCCTGAACATAAATGCTGCCTTTTGCGCCCAGCTTCTCGGCGATCTGAAGCAGTTTTTCTTCTACTTCGCAGCCAAAATCACCAATAATAAAGGCAATTTCTTCAATAGGTTCGCCGGCCACTTTTGCGATATCTTCTACAAGTCGCTGCACAATGGGTTTGCCTGCAATAGGAATCAGTGGTTTTGGAACGGTGAGGGTGTGAGGTCTCAGTCTGGATCCTCTTCCTGCCATAGGGACAATAATTTTCATGAACTTGAATAAATATTAATAAGTTATTAGAATTTTAATGAATTGAGGTGCTTCCGAAGCCTCCTGTACCGCGCTGCGACTCTTCCAGAACCGAGGTTTCTTCCCAGGTAGCACACTCGTGCCGGGCAATCACCATCTGTGCAATTCTGTCGCCGTCTTTCACGGTAAATTCTGTATCGGAAAGATTGATCAAAATCACCCCGATTTCTCCCCGATAATCTGCGTCAACTGTTCCCGGAGCATTCAGAACCGTGATTCCGTTTTTCAACGCCAGTCCACTTCTGGGGCGTATCTGTGCTTCAAAGCCTTCAGGTAATTCGATAGAAAGTCCTGTGGATATTAGTTTTCTCTGCAACGGTTTCAGCGTCACCGGTTCCTCCAGATCTGCGTACAGATCCATTCCTGCTGCACATGGCGTCTGGTATTTCGGGAGACTGTGTTTTGATTTATTGATGATTTTTATGTTCATTTTTTTATTTTATTTAACATCCTTGTGGGGATCAGCTTTTGGTTGATAATAAAAACCGCTGCTAAAACTAAGAAGATTATATTTCCCAGCAAAATGTATTGTTTCAAATTTTGGTAATATGCCAATGCAACTACGATGGTGATTAAAATAATGACGGTATTCCTGTAAAAATGATAAGGAATCGGGAATCTGGCCTGTCCCCAAATCAGCGAAATCATCATCATGACGAAATACGCAGCTAAAGTAGCCCAGGTGGAGGCCCAATATCCAAATTGGGGAATAAAGACCACATTAATCACAATGGTTACCGCAGCTCCTGCCACAGAAATATAAGCACCATACACCGTTCTGTCCGTCAGTTTATACCACACCGAAAGATTCAGATAAATTCCCAGAAAAAGTGTTGCTATAAACAGAACCGGAAGAATATCAATGCCTATAAAATACGCAGGATTTCGAAGATACAGTGGGGCGAGCCAACTCAAATTTACCGTCAGAAACAGGATGATAAGACAGTTGGCCGTGATGAAAACATCCATCAGCCGGGCATAGGTCGCCCTTGAATTTTCATTTTTAGAATGACTGAAGAAGAAAGGTTCAACTCCCAAAACATACGCCTGTTTGAAAAGCAGCACAAAGGTGACAATTTTCGTTACTCCTCCGTAAATTCCTAACTGTTCCTGTGCAATACCGTCGGGTAACAGGAATTTCAGAAACTGCCGGTCCAGGGTTTCATTCACAATTCCGGCCAATCCTGCAAACATAATAGGGAGCGAATATTTCAGCATTTTCTTCCAAAGTGTTGGGTCAAAATGTCGGATTCGGGCTGCGAAAACCTCGCCGCTCAACAGAAGGAAAGTCACTGCGCTTGCGATAAGATTGGCAACAAATACATATCCGATTCCAAATTCGGGGCTGTATTTCAAGCCTAAAATTCCTTGCGGAAAAGAGGGGAGTATCTTAATGAAAAAGATCACCAGACAGAAATTGATGACACCGTTGATGGTTTTAATGACAGCAAATTTCAGCGGCCTTTCCTGTTTCCTCAGGATAACAAAAGGCATTGCCGAAAAAGCATCCAGTGCCAGAATCATCACCAAAAGAGAAAGCAGGTGAACCTGATCCGGAGTTTTGAAGGCTACCGCCAGCGGTTCCCGGAAAGCCAATCCCAGAATAAGGAAAGAAAGAGCTGCGAAAAGCACACTGAAAAAGGCGGTGGAGATCAGTTTCTTGCTGTCCTTTTCATCCAGCGCAAAGCGGAAAAACGTGGTTTCCATACCATGCGTCAGCAACACGATGATGATTCCCGCCACCGAATAAAAATCTGCGTACGGCGCATAAGCCGTCGGCCCGAAAGCCTCGAAAATGTAAGGACTTAAAATAAAAGGAAACAGCCGGATAATAATGGTTGTCAGTCCATACATCGCCGTCTGCCCGAACAGTTTCTTATACAATTTCTGATTTTTTGATTCCGCAAAGGTAAAAAAATAGAGCTGAGATGGAAGCCTGTTTAAAATTAAACGATAAAAACAGGCAAGCTTGTAAATACAATATTCCGCCAATCATTTGGCTTTAGCCCAAATTCAGTTAAATTTGTAGAAATGAAACCCGTCTCTCATCAGTGTCCGAAAGCTGATATTTTGACATTTGAAATCTGTTAAATATGAAAATCTTAATTAAAAACGCCACCATCGTCAATGAAAATAAGCTTTCTGAAAGTGATCTGCTTATTGAGAACGATATCATTTCCCGCATTGCGAAAAATATTTCTGAAGAAGATACAAATCGGGTTATTGATGCTTCCGGAAAGTATCTGATGCCCGGTGTTATCGACGATCAGGTGCATTTCCGTGAACCGGGACTCACGCACAAAGGCGACATCGAATCCGAAAGCCGCGCTGCTGTTGCCGGTGGGGTCACTTCCTACATCGAACAGCCGAATACGGTTCCCAATGCCGTTACTCAGGAACTTCTGGAAGAGAAATATCAAATTGCTGCTGGGAAATCGTTTGCGAATTATTCATTTTCTATGGGCGGAACGAATGATAATATGGAGGAAGTCCTGAAAACCAATCCCCGGAATGTCGCCGCCGTCAAGCTGTTTCTGGGTTCATCAACAGGAAATATGCTGGTGGATGATCCCCACACTCTGGAGGAGATCTTTTCTAAAGTGAAAATGCCGATCTGTGTTCACTGTGAGGATGAAAAAACCATCCGGGAAAATACTGAGGAATACAGAAAACAGTACGGCGATGATATTCCCGTTAAGTTCCATCATCTGATTCGAAGCGCTGAAGCGTGTTATCTTTCGTCTTCCAAAGCAGTGGAGCTGGCAAAGAAAACCGGAGCGCGGCTTCACATTTATCACGTGTCCACCGCTCGGGAAACCGAACTTTTCAGGAATGATATTCCTTTAAAAGAGAAAAAAATAACGGCTGAGGTGTGTGTTCATCACCTTTGGTTCACCAACGAAGATTATGATACGAAAGGTTCGCTGATTAAATGGAACCCGGCAGTAAAAACAAATGAAGATAAAGAAGGCTTGTGGAAAGCGCTTCAGGACGGCAGAATCGATGTGATTGCCACCGATCATGCGCCGCACACTTTGGAAGAAAAAGATCAGGTGTATACGAAATGTCCGTCGGGAGCGCCGCTGGTGCAGCATTCTTTGGTAGCGATGCTGGAAATGCATGCCCGTCGCAGGATTTCTCTGGAAAAGATTGTGGAGAAAATGTGTCACAATCCGGCGATTATTTTTGAGATTGAAAAACGGGGATTTGTCCGGGAAGGGTATAAAGCGGATGTGGTTCTGGTCGATCTGGACTCGAAATGGACAGTTTCCAAAGACAATCTGTTGTACACATGTGGCTGGAGTCCTCTGGAAGGAACCGAATTTTCCGCCAAAGTAACCCACACTTTTGTCAACGGACATCTGGCGTATGAGAACGGAAAAGTATCAGAGGAGAAAAGGGGAGAGCGGCTGTTGTTCGACAGACCCATCAGGTAAATTTCATACCGTAATTTAGGTTTTTTACAGACTGCAAATCCGAAAAAGTAGCAGAATTCACGGAATGAAATCCGAGAAAGTTGCAAAATTCAGGGAATCAAATCCAAAAAAGTTGTACTTTTTCAGAATGAAATCCAGGGAAGTTGTCCTTTTCTGTGTTTAAATAGGAAATGAATTCCTTACAAGTTAAAATATTTTCGATTATTGAAACATTTCACATAAAATAACGTCTAATACTTATAAATCAACGAATACTATGTTTAAGAAAAAGATTCTGATGCTTTTTGCCGCTGCGGTCATGTTCTCTGCTCAGGCGCAGGACTACCAGTGGAAAGAAGCAAAAAGTGGCGGTTACACGTATAAATATGTAACCAACGATCCCACGCAGGCCCGTTTTTATACTCTGAAAAACGGACTGACGGTTATTCTGAGCCCTACAAAAAAGGATCCCAGAATTCAGGCGTATGTGGCAACCAAAGCCGGAAGCAAAACCGATCCAGCCACCAATACAGGACTGGCGCATTATTTAGAGCACATGCTTTTTAAAGGAACCGATAAGTACGGTTCTTTAGATTGGGCGAGAGAAAAAGTGGAGCTGGACAAAATTGATGCCCTGTATGAGCAGTACAACAAAACCAAAGACGAAACGAAAAGAAAGGCGATCTACAGACAGATCGATTCTATTTCCGGAGTAGCTTCTAAGTTTGCGATTGCCAATGAGTACGACAAAATGATGTCGGCGATGGGCGCACAGGGAACCAATGCGTGGACGAGCTTCGAGGAGACGGTATATACCGACGATGTTCCGGCCAGTTCACTGGATAAATACCTCGCAGTGCAGGCAGAGCGTTTCCGCAATCCACAGCTCCGGATTTTCCATACCGAGCTGGAAGCCGTTTATGAAGAGAAAAACAGATCGTTAGACAGCGACGGATCCAAGGTTTTTGAAACGCTGTTTTCCAATCTTTTCCAAAATCACAATTACGGAAAACAAACCACCATCGGAACGGTAGATCATTTGAAAAACCCTTCCTTGGTGGAAATCCGCAAGTATTTCAACACCTATTATGTTCCTAATAATATGGGGGTAGTAATGTCCGGAGATTTTAATCCGGATGAAACGATTGCCAAAATTGACAAAGCGTTTTCCTACATGCAATACAAACCCATTCCGAAATACACCTTCCAGCCGGAAGTTCCTTTCACTGCACCGGTGATCAAAGAAATTACGGGCCCGGATGCAGAAAGTATTTCTATTGGTTTCAGGTTGCCGGGAAATAAAGATAAAGATGTATTGTTGGCAGATTTGGTTGGTTCTATTTTAACCAACGGAAAGGCAGGACTTTTAGATTTGAATCTTGTTAAAAAACAAAAACTTCTGAGAGCAAGTGCTTTCACGTACACGCTTCAGGATCACGGTGTTCTTTGGCTGAGTGCTGCACCGACCACCGGACAGTCCCTGGAAGAGGTGAAAACGCTGGTATTACAGGAAATCGAAAACTTAAAAAAAGGAAACTTTGATGCAGATTTGTTGCCTTCCATTGTGAACAATATCAAAAAACAGAAAATTCAGGAGACTGAGAAATACGGCGACCGAGCTTCAAGCCTAGTCAATGCCTTTACTTCCGAACTCGATTGGAAAGATCAGGTAGCCTATGTGAACGACCTTTCCAAAATCAAAAAAGAAGATGTGGTGGCTTTTGCCAATAAATATCTGGGCAATAACTATGTGGCGGTTTTGAAGAGAAAAGGCGAGAATAAAAACCCTCAGAAAATAGAAAAGCCTTCCATCACGCCTGTAGAAACGAATGCCGACAAGCAGTCTTCGTTTGTGAAAATGATTAACGACATGCCGAATACACCTTCGCAGCCTGTGTTTTTGAATTTTGACAAGGACATTCAGAAGTCTAAAATCGGAAAAGCAGAAGTGCTCTACGTTCCGAATACGGATAATCAGCTGTACAGACTCAGATACCGTTACAAAATCGGTTCTCTGAATGATCTGAAGCAACCTGTGGCTGCACAGTATATTCAGTTTTTGGGAACAGATAAGAAGTCTGCAGAAGATATTTCCAAAGAGTTTTATAAAATCGCTTCCAGTTTCAGCGTTTCTACCGGTGAGGAATATACTACCGTCAATATTGAAGGGCTACAGGAAAATTTCGATCAGGCAGTGAAATTATATGAAGACTTGGTACTGAACGCAAAACCAAGCGAAGAAGCATTGGCTGCTCTGAAAGCCAGAATCGCAAAGTCCAGAAAAGATGCGAAAGCCAACAAAGGTGCTATTCTGAACGGGCTTACGAGCTACGCCCTATACGGTCCTAAGAATAAATTCAACAACACCCTTTCTGATGCCGAACTAAACGCCGTTACTGCACAGGAATTGGTGGACAGAATGAAAAACCTGAATAATTACGAGCAGACGGTGATTTATTACGGTCCGGAATCACTGAAAAACCTGACCGCTAAATTGGGATCTCTTCATACGGTTCCTGCTAATTTTGCGGTTGCCGCACCTGCGAAAACGTTCAAACAGCAGGCCCAGAGCAAAAATCAGGTGCTTTTCACTGATTATGATATGGTACAGGCAGAAACCCGCTGGATCCGGAATACTACAGCGTATGATCCTGCGCAAACCACTCTGGTGAATGTGTTCAACAATTACTTCGGTGGCGGTATGGGGTCTATTGTATTCCAGACCATCCGTGAAAGTAAGGCTTTGGCCTACAGTACTTACGGGTATTACGTGCAGCCTCAGAAAAAATCCGATCAGTATTATATGATGAGCTATGTAGGTTCACAGGCCGATAAATTTGGTGATGCCGTAGGAGCCATGAACGAACTGCTGACCAAAATGCCGGAACTTTCCGACAATCTGGAACTGGCCAAAAGCCAGGTGAAAAAAGACATCCAGACTGAACGTGTGATGCAGGACGACATTATTTTCCGTTATCTCGCAGCGCAGCAGCTTGGATTGAAAGATGACATCCGCAAGGAGATGTACACCAGCGTTGATAAAATTACGATGGCTGATGTAAAGAAATTTCACACCACCCATTTCAGCGGCAAGCCGTACACTTACGCGCTCGTTGCTTCTGAAAAGAATGTGAAAATGGACGATCTGAAAAAGATAGGCGAAGTAAAGAAAATCTCCCTGGAGGAACTTTTCGGTTACTAAAAACTGCATCCTTTTATAAAGCGCCCTGAAACGGACTCTGACAAGAGCGGTTTCAGGGCTTTTTTGTGACCTTTTTCAATCACAAAAACGTAAAGGAGACAGGAAGGAGATAGGGAGATGCCCTGACTTTAATCCGCGTAAACTGAGTCTAATTTCTTGAAAACAATCAACGATAATTTATGCTATTAACCTTCGTATTTAGGTTGTGTTGTGTGAAGCCGGCCATCGGGCTATGGTGTTTTGCCGCAGAAGCTGAATAAGTTCATTATTTTTATCAAATGTTATCCAGATCACCTCTTTTCCGTGATGATGTCCCAATGCAAACTGAAAATATTTGTCAGAAAAATTCATAAAAAGATGCGTATTTTGTATGTGTTAAAATTTCTTAATATTGCCCAAGAATTCCTGATCTGCATTCTCTTTTCCCGCTCAAAAGTAGGTATAATTACTTAAAAGACAAGGAATTGCATTTATTTATTAATTTTAACACTTATTGTGGCTTATTTAAAATATAGGCGTACATTTGGGTGTTATGTGACATTATATCAAAACATCATGAAAATTGAACTGACAAGAACGAAAAATAACTCGAGTACAAATATTGCAACAAGATGTCCACATTGTGGACATTATGGAACTTTCATTCCTGTTGCGGGAAATGATTTATATACTTATCATTCTGGACAACACGGACACGATGTTATTGACAATTATTTAGGAATTAGAAAGTGTCCTAATCTAAATTGTAATGGACATTTATTCTTCATATCGGATAACAAGCGTACAGTTTTATTAACTTCACCAAGCGAAACTATTCCATTTGATAAAGAAAATATTCCCGAAAAAGTATTAAATGCATTTGAAGAGGCTATCAAATGTCATTCTAATTCCTGCTTTATAGCTTCTGCTATAATGATTAGAAAAACATTAGAAGAAATTTGTATTGACAGAGGTGCAAATGGAAAAAATCTTTTTAAAAAATTAGAGGATTTGGGAACAAAAATTTTAATTCCTCAAGAATTACTTCAAGGAATGAACGAATTAAGATTACTTGGAAATGATGCTGCACACATTGAAGCACAGACTTTTAATGAAATTGGGAAAGAAGAGATTGAAGTTTCTCTGGAATTTGCAAAAGAAATTTTGAAAGCAGTATATCAATATGAAAATCTACTTTCAAAACTAAAAAAATTAAAAGAGAAAAATAACGTCACATAACATGGGTTTTGCAAGATGCGGGGTTGAAGGAAATGTTAGAAATATTCTAGAAAATACCCGCAAAAAACTTTTCCATTTTTTAGTTTTATCGTAATTTTAAAAATGGAAAAAGTTTTTGCTAGAGATTAGTTCTCCTCCCGACTTTCGGTTTGCAGTAGCCCGCACCTCGCAAAGCCCTTTCCCGTTATGTGCAACCGTATGAAAACAATTCCAATAACAATTTTATTTGCATTTATCACAATTCTGTTAGGTTGTTCCAAGGAAAGTAAAACCATTAAAGAAGACGATGAAAAAATCCTAATTAATGCAAAAGAAATTCTTGAAAACAAAAATCTTGCTGGCTTAATTACTAAACTTGAAAACACAGAATTGACGGAAGAAACCGATATTAACAAAATTCCAAAGGTTATATTAAACTTCCTAAATGCAATATTAGAAGATAAACCTATAGCAAATCCATACGAAAATTGGAATCCTACTGACGTTATTCTCGACAAAAAACTACCAAGAAGAAAATTACAGTATTTTGGCAGTGGAAAAAATATAGCGTTAATGAATTATTTTAAGGGAGGAATAGGAAAATCAACCATAATTCTGATTTTTGAATTCAATGAGAAAAAAGTTACAAACTTTTGGTGTGGAAGCGTTTTAGTTGATTTAAATAATAAAGAAACTACCTTAAAATATCTCAAAGCAAATATTAATAAAGAAAGGGGTTTAAATACGAACATATTAAGTTATTGAGAGCAACGGCTGCACATAACAAAGTATTTCTATTAGCGGGGTTGAAGTTTCCATCATGAAGATTTTCGCAAGTTGTTCATTTTCTTATATTTACAAAAAACAGTTATAATAATCCCCGCCAACAGAAATACCCAAATCGTTGTGTGCAATTTTACAAAAGTGTCGTCCAAAAATGAGAATTAGAATACTTTATCTTGCTAATATTTTGCTATTATTTACTTCTTGCAAAAAAAAGGAAAACAAAGATATTCTAGAATCTGATATAAAATATGTTTACACAGAACCTTCATATCTAGGAGAAAGAAAAAAATATAAAATCGGCAATTATAAAATTGATTATTCAGACAAAGGATTTATCAAAATAAGTTATTCTGAAACTGATAATTTCGGGAACCCTAACACAGTTTTACTGAATAAAAATAACAGATATTATAACTATTTCGACTTATCGCAAAAAGATAGTTTATCAAAACATTCATATTTGTATTTTTCTAAAAACACTTCTGATTCCTACAGATCTATTGAAAAAATATCAACGTCTAATTTAGAACCCCCTCCACCTTATTTCAAGGAATTTAACAGACCTTTTGAATATTTCGACGATAGTATTATATTTAAAAAAATCGACAACTTAAATTTGATGTATATTAAAGATAATAATTTAGGAAGAATAACTTCGTCTGAATATTATTACGATGATGACTTTAGAATTAAAAAAATTGTTGAAAGATTTGGGAAAACAACAATAACCTACAAATAAAAACTGCACACAACAAAGTATTTCTATTAGCGGGGTTAAAGTTTACATTATAAAGATTTTCGCAAGCTGTTCTTTTTATTATATTTACAAAAAGTAGTTATAATAATCCCCGCCAACAGAAATACCCAAACGTTGCCAGCAATGCAAAAAATGAAACATCAAACAATCATATTAACGATTATCTTATTGACTTTGTCGATTTTTCAAGTCAAAGCAGATAGTTGGACTGACCCTGACTGGAAAGAAATGGTTGATAGTTCGGATTTAATTGCATTAGTTGAATACACATCAGAAGGAGACTTTCGAGCCAAAGCTAGACCTCTGACCATCTACAAGGGAAAGCTAAACACAAAGGAAATTTGGATTTCAGGGTTCAGCAATAGATATGGGCCTATTGACAAAATGAGTCCAGGAGACAAGTACATTGTTTTTCTCAATTTCTATGAACCAACTGAGAGAGCTCTTGAATATTGGAAGGAACAGATAAAAGAAGAACCCGAGTTGACTGATTACTATGAAGCACTCAAAACAGGAAATGCCTATTACGTATGGACACCAACATCTGGAGACCTGAGAGTTGAAGGAAATACCGTCCAATATGACCTGCTACAAACATCATATTACAGCAAACAAAGTTATTATCCTCTTGCTGAGTTTGAAACATTTTTGAAAGCCACTTCACAGACTAAAAATTCGAAATTTCATGAAGAGTTACTGAAGAAGATAAAAAGCACTGCAGCCAAAGAGATTTCTGCACAATACTTAATGATGTTGTACCTGAGTTCATTTAAGTCTTTCGACCCAGTATTTCAAACAATAGCAAACGAGCAGAAGCCGGAATCTTGCTATGCACTAGCTAAACTGCTTGGTGAAGTTAAAGACGAAAAGTCAAGAGATATATTGGTACAACTGCTCGACAATGAGAATAGAGTAGTTCAAGGAGAAGTAGTGAGACAGCTTTCAGATGAAGCCCCTGAATTTATTGGTCCAATTCTTCTTGCTCATTTGGATTCAGCAGGAGAAGGCGGTATTTATCCTTCCAATTTAATGGATCCAGTTATGAATAGAATTGATGGTGGTAAAATTGAAATAATTAGAACACTCGGTGAGCTCAAGTATAAACCTGCTGCCAAATCTCTTTTGCCTTTGCTCGAAACAGAAGAAGACTACATTTTCGAATTAGTAATAAATGTACTTATTCAGTTAGATAGCAAGGACTTCATACCTTATATCAATGACCACCTGAAAAAGAGAACGAAGCCTCTTATTTTTGAAATCTGCCAAATCATTACGGACAACGACCTAAAGGAATGCAAACCAGAATTAATGGAGTTCATTTCAAATCATAACCGTAATGACCATCCAAGTTATGAGTACGCAATTTCTAGTCATATGGGATTGGCTTACTTTGACGACCAAGAAACAAAAGACTTCCTACTCAACGATTTCGAGAATCTGCTTGACAACAATGACACAATAGAAAGCGGCAAACTCAAGGATTGGATAAGAGAGTACATTGAAACATTCAAAAATTTAGAAAGTAAAGAAGCAAGACCACTTATTTACAATTCTCTTTTTAAGTGGTTTGGATATAACTATGACTTTGCTGTTCACCCAGAATTATTCGCAATTAAAAAAAGCTTAGAAGACTCAATAAATCAAAAGGCTTTAACCATCCTTGACGGCCATAACGTTGCTGAAATACAAACTATCGTTTTCATTAACAACACTTCGGAATATGGAGACAACTTCACTCCTTCTTACGAACAAATAATTTTGATAAGACTAGAACCCACAAAAATGAAGCTTGACGGAAATGACGAAATCTGGATTAAGCTAAAAAGTGTAAAAGAAAAACTTAGTGAAGAGTTGAATATTCCAGTCGAGAAAATCAGTTCAAGAAGTGGCTCGTATGTTTCTAACCTTGATGACAGATTTGATGTGGATATCGATTGGTCACCTATGCAGAAGTTTTACAAATACGCCATAGAGCTACCGAATGAAAATGACTTAATATTTTTAAAAACACTTGCTCAAAGCGGTTTTGCTAAGGACGACTTTGACAAAAGGCAATTAAATAGGACAATAACGGAAATAGAAGAAAAACTGGGAAAATAAAAAGCACATGCTGGCAACAAAGGCTATACGTAATGCGGGTTTGGTGCTAAATTGAAAGGAAATGAATATTAACAAATATTTCGGTAGGCAGACAGTGAAGTGTTTTCTAATCCCGCACTACGCATAGCCAAACCGTTGTGCGTCACCCTAAAACCCACCGCACATTTAGCACATTTGGTTTTTGCCGACACAAAAGCCAACCCTAAAAAAACCAAAAGAGCTAAATCATCCACCGCTGACAAAAGACCTGTTGGAAACTTTATTTAAGCATTTGCTTAAATAAGAAAACTGTTTGTATCTTTGTTGCGTTATTAATCCTAAACAGGAAAATTATGGAAAACAACCAATCGTGTATCAGAGTGTTTGCCGACAAGGTTCAAATAGACAATTGTAGAGAAATACTGCAAACCAACGACAAAGCATTCACCCAACTGAGTGGACTTTTAGCATTGGCAGGAAACGAAGTAAGGTTGAAAATCTTATTTCTCTTAGAAGAAGAAAATGAACTTTGCCCTTGCGACCTTTCAGACATTCTCGGAATGAGCATCCCTGCCGTTTCGCAACACCTCAGAAAACTAAAAGACGGAAACGTCATTGAAGGGAGAAGAGAAGGACAAACCATTTTCTACTCTTTGAAACAAGAGCAACTGACTTTACTTCGACCATTTTTTGAACACATAATTAACAATTCAAAAAAGGAAACAGTATGAACAAGAAAAACAACAGACTTGTCGGAGCGGGAGTGCTCTCGGCAGTAGCAGCATCACTTTGCTGCATAACACCTGTATTGGCTCTTATTTCGGGAGCATCAGGAGTGGCATCTACATTTTCGTGGATGGAACCAGCAAGACCTTATCTTATCGGCATTACCGTTTTGGTATTGGGCTTTGCTTGGTATCAGAAACTCAAACCACGAACAGCGAAAGAAATCCAATGCGATTGCGAAGAAGACGAAAAGAAACCTTTTATGCAGACCAAAACATTTTTGGGAATTGTAACCGTATTTGCAGCCTTGATGCTCGCTTTTCCAAATTATGCACACATTTTCTATCCTTCAAACGACAACAAGGAAGTTGTAATCGTCAATGCCACTGACATTCAAACCGTAACTTTTGATGTAAAAGGAATGACTTGCAATGGTTGTGCTTCACACGTAGAAAATGATGTGAACAAATTGCCAGGCATTGTTAAGGTAGATGCGATTTATGAAGAAGCAACTGCCAAAGTAGAATTTGACCAAACCAAAGTTAGTTTAGCTCAAATTGAAGAAGCCATCAACGGTACAGGTTACAAAGTGGTTGGCAAGAAATAGTATTTTTTTGCCTCTCATATTTAAGAACTTAATTAAATAATTACACAATGAAAAAGAATTTAATTCTATTGAGTGCTTTGTTCCTAATTGGAATTACTCAGGTCAATGCTCAATGTTGCAAACCAATTGACAGTAATGCACAATCGGAAAATGCAACCCAGCAAGAAAGTAAAACCTTGAAACTAAAAATCACGGGAATGACTTGTGCAGGTTGTTCCAACCATATTTCAAATGCCCTAAAAGAAGTGGACGGCATAATGGAACATAAGGTGGAATATCCGGGCGATTTGGCAACCATCCAATACGACCCGAAGAAAACAAATCCTGATGCCATCATCAAGGTTATTGAAAAGACAGGCTATAAAGCTGAAATCATTAAAGAAACTCAAAAAAAGAAAGTATAATGAATAAAGAAACCGTAAAACTTGACATCACAGGTATGACCTGCGACCATTGCGCCACAGGCATTGAAAAACTGCTCACCAAGAACGAAGGCGTAAAAGAAGCCAATGTGAGCTATCCAAAAGCCACTTGTGAATGTTCTTTTGACCCTACTAAAACCAGCAAAGAAGAAATCATCAACACCATCAACAGTACAAAAAACTATCGTGTAAAAAGTGAAATCCCAGAAAATGGAATTAGTGGCAACAACCAATTCGACCTAATAATTATAGGTGGTGGTTCGGCTGCATTTTCGGCAGCTATCAAAGCGGAAAGTTTAGGTCTATCGACTTTAATGGTAAACGGTGGGTTGGACTTTGGCGGGACTTGCGTCAATGTGGGTTGTGTACCTTCTAAAAATCTTATTCGTGCGGGTGAAACGGCTTATCACGCTACACATTCCAACTTTGAAGGCATCAAACCAAAAGGCGCTGACATTGATTTTGCGCAAATCATTAAGGATAAGAAAAAATTGGTAGCCACACTTCAAGAAAAAAAATATATGGATGTTGTAAGCGATTTTGAAAACTTGACTATGCTAAAAGGTTGGGCAACTTTCAAAGACAATAAAATCATTGAAGTTGACGGCAAGGAATACAAAGCAATCAAATTTTTAATCGTAACGGGAGCTACTACCAATATTCCGACTATTGAAGGATTGGACAAAATTGACTACTTGACCAATGTTTCTCTTTTCGACTTGGAAGAAAAACCCAAAAGCCTGACCATTATGGGAGCAGGTTATATAGGTTTGGAAATTGCAATGGCGTACAATCGTTTAGGCGTAAAAGTCCGCATTATTGAATTTACAGACCGTGTATTGCGAACACAAACCCCTGACATCAGCGAAGCATTGGAAATTCAAATGCGAAAAGAAGGCATTGAAATATTACCCAATTTCAGAGCCGTGAAATTCGAGAAGAACGGAAACGAAACGATAATTCATTGCAAATGCCCTGATGGTTCATTTACGCAAATTGTAGAGAAAGGAAAGGTAGTAATTGCCACAGGAACAAAACCCCATACAAGTCAATTGGGATTAGATAACATTGGTTTGAAACTCACCCAAAGTGGTCATATTGCAGTAAATGAGAAGATGGAGACCAATCTATCCAACATTTACGCAGCAGGAGACGTAGCTAACACCCCCGCATTTGTTTATACAGCAGCCTTTGAAGGTAAAATTGCCGTTGAAAATGCTTTCTCAGGAACAGAAAACAAAGCCGATTATTCTTCTTTACCTTGGGTGGTTTTTACTGACCCACAAATTGCAGGTGCAGGTTTGGACGAAGCACAGGCAGAATCCAAAGGCATTCCGTTTGAAGTTTCAAAATTGGAATTGAAAGACGTACCGAGAGCCATTGCAGCAAATGACACAAGGGGATTTATCAAACTTATTCGCAACACCGAAACGGATAAATTGATAGGTGCAAGAGTAGTCGCACCCGAAGGTGGAGAGCTTATCGAACAATTAAGTATGGCAATCAAATACGGAATAACTGTAAAAGACTTGGCAGACAGTTTTTACCCTTATTTGACTTTGGGAGAAGGCATCAAATTAGCAGCAATAACTTTCGGAAAAGACGTATCGAAATTAAGTTGCTGTGCAAGTTAATCCGACACAAAGGCACACACTCTTGCAAGTCGCACCAGCCTACTCTTGACCAAAACTTGCAAGAGAGAGTGCCTTCCCTACCCTAAAAAATCCTACCTTTGAAAATTGACTAAACCGACTAAAAATAAAGGGCGAACGCACAACATTGTGTATAAGCAATAGCGGGTGAAGTGGTAAATCGAAGGTCTTTGCCTTTAATAAACTTTGTGCTAAACTGAAAGGTTTGTACTTTTAAATCCGCTACTGCTCATACACTTGACCGTTAGCGGTAATTATAACAGACGACCACAGACACAAAGAATGACGACAAAAAACTTCAAAATAAAAGCAGACGAGTTTGTTGACTTAGTTCCACAAATGGGAGGTTGTTTTGCGACTGACAAAATAACTGTAGACGGACTGAGAGTTGGTTATATGTATCGTGAAGAGCCAGACGAAAAAATGGATAGCGGATGGCGTTTTTTTTCTGGAACAGAAGACCAAGAATATGTTGACGACCCAAACAACACAATGATTTATAATGTGAATACAATTGCAAATTATGACAGAGCAATAATTCCATATTTAGACCTTCCATTTGGAACTGAACTTGAAAGAATTGAAAATACAGACAAATTTGAAATCATAACAGAATAACGATGCCATTTCCAGTAGACATAAAATATATCATTGAAACGGAGCAAGAGCTTGGACTTGTATTTCCCGACAGCTTCAAGTCTAAAATGACAAAAGAAAATGGTGGAGAACTAATGACAGAGGACGATGATTGGCAACTGTTTCCGTTTTTTGACAAGTCCGACAACAAAAGAATGAGCAGGACTTGCAATCACATTGTTTTAGAAACCCAACAATCAAGGACTTGGGACAATTTCCCAGACAACGGAATTGCAATTGCTTCTAATGGTTCGGGCGACAATCTGATTTTATTACCGCTTGACACCGACAACAAAAAACTAAGAGAAGAAATTTATTTATGGCAACACGAGACGGGCGACATTCAGCAAGTAGCGAAGACGATAGACGAACTGACGGAAGAATAACTACCGCTAATAACTAAGCTTTCGTCTTGTCCGCAGGACAGAAGATGAAAGCCCGTTGAACGGAACCTTCGGGGGCTTTTTTGGCAGTTTATGGAGTTATCGTTTTTAGAATTTAGAGGTACAAAGCAGTTTTTTTAGAAGTACTGCTTTTTTTGTGGGCAGAAGTGGCACTTTGTAGGGTTTAAATGCTGTGATTTTTCGTTTCAGCATATAATTTCC
>JAANMW010002278.1_pt1 | contig 17663 bp, 17 predicted proteins | sample 7279671 | NCBI WGS metagenome assembly JAANMW01 (sample SAMN14094541, study PRJNA606508) | bioreactor metagenome | isolation source: A lab-scale SPAN reactor treating ammonium-rich wastewater day 247 | place: Ireland: Galway | collected 2017-09-19
GACGGCGCCGGGTAGTAGATCGGCAAAGGGCCTCCCTCGCCCGCGTTCGGCCCCGACGTCCGCGGCGGGAACACCGAAGGCTTCACCTCGGGCTGGTACTCGGCCGGCAGGCGCAGCGACGGCATGAACGTGCGGTCGAGGTACTCCATCCGGCGGCGCAGGTCGTCGACGAGCCCGCGCATGTCCTGTTGCGTCTCGACCACGCGCGGCGTGACGAACAGCACGAGTTCGGAGCGCTGGTCCTTGATGTCCTGCTGGCCGAAGAGCCCGCCCAGCACCGGGATCTTCGCGAGCCACGGAATGCCTTCGGAACCCACCTGCTTGGTGTCGCGGATCAACCCGCCCATGATGAGCGTGTCGCCGCTCTGCACCGCGACCATCGACTGCAGCGAGCGCGTGTTGATCGGCGGGGCCTCGCCGGCGTTGGCGACGTCGCCCGGGTTGCTGACCTCGGCCTGGATGTCCATCGTCACGAGGCCGCCCGCGTTGATGCGCGGCGTGACCGACACCAGCACGCCGGTGTCGATGTACTGCGAGGTCGTGGTCACCGCGTTGGTCGTGCCGCCGACGAGCGTCTGCTGCGTGATCGGGATGCGGTCGCCGACCTTGATCGTCGACTTCTGGTTGTCGAGCGCGGCCACGTGCGGGTTCGCGACGATCTTCGTGTTGCCCGCGGTGCCGAGGAGCGAGAGCGCGGCCTGGATGCCGCCGGGGAACATGCCGGAGAGCAGGTAGTTGAACCCCGGCACGCGCGCGCCGATGCCCGCGGCCGCGACGTCCGCCGCGGTTCCGGCGATCGCGCCGAAGATGTCGCCGGGCACCGTGCCGCGGCGGAAGTTGCCCCCGGCCTGGTTGCCGCCGTTCTTGAAGTACCACTCGACGCCGAACTGGAAGTTGTCGATCAGCGACACCTCGGCGATCACCAGTTCGATCATCACCTGGCGCGCGGGCACGTCGAGCTTGCGGAGCGCGGCCTCGATGATGACCCATTCGGCCGGCGTCGCGACGACGAGCAGCGTGTTGTTGTCCTTGTCCGCGACGACCTGGATGTTGCGCACCACGCCTTGCGGCTGCGCGCCGGGTATTCCCTGCGCGACCGTCTGCGCCGCGGTCGGCGGCGGGGGCGGCGCGTTCACGACGACGGTGGACGGCGGCGCGACCAGCGGCGTCGCCTGCGGCTGGAACGCCGGCGGCGAGACGATCTGGCCGGCGGGCGTGCCCGGTGCGAGCGTCGGCGCCTGCGTCGTCGTCTGGGCCGCCGGCTTGCCGGTGAACGCCTGCTGCAAGAGCGGGCCGACGCGCTCGGCGCGGCTGTTCTGCAGGTTGTAGACGTAGAAACGCACGCCCTCGCCGCCGGTGCCCTGGTCGAGCTTCTCGATCCACTCCTTCGCCTTGTCGATGAGCGCGGGGTTCGGCGTCACGACGAGGAGCGCGTTCATGCGCTCGATCGGAATGACGCGGATCAGGCCCGCCAGCGGGTTCTGGTCGCGCGCCCCGAGGAGTTTCTCGATCTCCTGGCCCACCGCCTTCACGTCCGCGCTCTGCAGCGGGAAGATGCCTGCCGACATCCCCTTCATCCAGTCGATGTCGAACAGGTTGATCGTGTCGAGCAGGCGGCGCAGTTCCGGCTCGGTGCCCGACAGGATCACGAGATTGCGGAGGTCGTCCGCGCGCACCGCCTGCGCGTCCTTCGCGATCGGCTCGAGGATCTTCACCATCTCGCGCGCGCTCACGTAGCGCAGCGGCACGACCTGCACCGAGAAGCCGGGCGGCAGGATGCGCGTGCTGTTGCCGAGCATCGGCGTCACGTTGCCGCGCACCGCCGCGCCCTGCGGCACGATCCGGAAGAGGTCGGTCGCGTCGTCCCAGACCATCGTCGCGCCGTTCATCCGGAGCAGCGTCTCCAGCGTGGGCAGCAACGCGCTGCGAGGCAGGCCCGACGAGGTGCGGATCGTGACCTGCCCGCCGACGGCGGGGTCGATCACGTAGCCCTTCTTCATGATGTCGCCGAGGATGTTGCGGATCACCTCGCGCAGGTCGGCTCCCTCGAAGTTGAGGCTCACGTTGCCGCCCGCGTCCAGCGGCGTGGTCGTCCAGGGCGGGCTGCCTCCGCCCTGCGGCTGCCCGTTCACGACGATGCCGGTGCCGCGGAACACCTTCGCGCGATCGGGCGTGTCGCCCGCGCCGGTCTCGACCCGCGCCGCGGTTTCGGCGAGCGCGGGCGTGAGCCCTTCGGGTTGCAGCGAGGAACGCACCTTCTCGGGCGGCTGCGGCGGCGCCACGGGTTGTTGCGCGCATCCGGCGAGCGCGAGCACGCACGCGAGCGCGATCCAGGCGGCGGCGCACGACGGCGGCGCGGCGCGGCGCCCGATCGGTTCGGGGCGGAAGGGTCGTCGGATCATCGTGGCTTCCCGGGTCGTGCGATCGAGGTTCAGCGGGGCTGACGCATGTTGCGGTAGACGTTGTTCCAGCTTCCCGGCGCAGGCGGAGGCGTGCTGTCGTCGCTCTGCGGCTGGAGGCCCTGTTGCGTGCCGCTCGCCTGCGCTTCGGCGGCGCGCGCGTTGCGGCGATTCTGCCGAAGGTTCTGCTCGGCGGTGCTGCCCGGCGGGCCGCTCGTGCCCTGTCCGCGTGCGCGCGTTTGCGCGGTGGCGGGCTGGACCTGCGCGCCTCCTGCCCCGGGGACGCCGGCGCTCGGCCGCGCGGCCTGCGCCGCAGGTGCGGGCGCGGGCTCCGCCGGCTGCACCGTCGTCTTCGGCCCCTTCTGGACCTTGAGTTCGAGATCCTCGGCGTCGTCGCCGAGCGTCAGGCGCACGCGGTCGGTCTCGACGGAGGCGACGAGCATGCCGCCGATCGCCTCACCCTTGCGGACGGAACGCGACTTGCCGGCGCCGCCCGTCTCCTTCAGGAAGGCGATCGCGACGTTGTCGACGATCATCGTTCCGGTCAGCACGTACTGGCCGCGCTGGATCGAGGACTTGGCCGCGACCGCCGCCGCCGTCGGCGCGGGCCGGCGCGTCGCGTTGAAGAGCGGCCGCTCGACCGTCGCGCGCATCGAGGCGATGCCGCCTTCGATCTGGTAGCCGGGCAGCACCGGCACCTCGACCGGCGCGGGCACGGCGGGGAGATCGGGCGGCAGGTTCCGGCGCCAAGCGGTGCCCCAGCCGGTCTGCACGCCGATCGCGAGCGCGAGCAGGGCGAACGGTGCCGCCCAGGCGAGCCAGCGGGTAAAGCGGGGTGTGAGCGCGCTCATCGTCGGCCTCGTCGGGTCACTTGCGCGGCGCGGACACCGGCACGAGCGGAGCCGCGACCTGCGGCTCGGGCATCGCCCAGGCGGTGACTTCGAGTTGCACGTTGACCTCGGGCTCCTGGCCCGCGGCCGGCTTGAAACCGCGGAACGCGTTCGCCGGCCGCACCGTGATGTTCTCGACGACGAGGAGCGGTTCGCGCGTCTCCAGCGCGGAGAGGATCTTCTGCAGGTTCGGCACGGTCGCGAAGAACTGCACGCTGGCGACGATCTGCCGGAAGGCGCCGTCCTCGCGCGGCGCGGGGCTCTGGCTCGTCGTGATGCGCCCGCCGTTGCCTTCGATCGCCGCCTTCGCGATCTCCTGCAGTTCCGCGCCCGCGAGGTTCGCGGCGGTGTTGCGCAGGTAGAAGCGGCGGGCGTCCTTCGCGCGCATCGCGTCGAGCGCGCGGCGCAACTCGGGCGCCTGCGCGGCGACGCGCTTGTAGGTGGAAAGCCGCTGCGACCAGGTCTCGATCGCGTCGTCGTAGTGGCGATGCAGGAGCCACAGCGGCGCGAGCAGCGCCGTGAACACGAGCGCGATCGCGACCGCGAGCAGGCCCACGGCGAGCGCGCGGCGCTGGCCCGGCGAGAAACGGGCGAGGATCGCGGGCGTCATGTATCCGACCTCCGCCGTCGACCGCCGGGGCGGCCCATGCCCTTCGCCTCACCCTGCGGCGGTGCCGGCGCGGCCGCGGGAGGAGCCGGCGCGTCGGCGACCGGCGCGGACGAACCTTCCATCTCGGAGACACCCGCCGACGCGGGTTCGGGCACCGGTGCGGCGGAGGCAGGCGCGAGCGACGCGGACGACGGCGCTGGCGCGGCGTTCGCCGGCGCAGGCTGCGGCGGCGCGGGCGGCGGGGCAGCGGGCTCGGGTGCGCGCGCGGGCGGATCGGCCAGCGCGAGCACCGTGACCATCGCGGGCTTCGCCGCGGGCTTCAACTGCGCGCCGAGGTCGAAGATCTCGCCGGGCCCGGGCTGGATCTTGGTGACGGGCGAGCGCGGTGCGACCTGCGCGACCAGCCCGGAGCCTTCGAGGATCGGGATCAGCGCACCGGCGTTGCCGGACTCCCCGCGAACGACGATCTCGCGATCGCGGTCGCGGCCCTTCGGCAGCGCGCGGATCTCGAGTTGCGTGATCCAGGTGTCGTCGGGCAGCACCGAACTCATCGTGTCGAGCACGCGCACGATCGGCGGATACGCGTACTTGCGTTCGAGCACGAAGTTGACCTGCGCGGCGGCGTTCTCGACGTCGGCGCGCAGGCGCTCGGAGACCGCGGCCTCGTCGCGCGCGGCCTGCGCCCGCCCGATCAGCGCGATCGCGTAGTCGCGCTTCTGCCACAGCGGCAGCACGATCGCGACGAGCGTGACGGCACCGAGCGCCGCGAGCGGCGCCCAGAATTGCCAGCGCTTCCACGGCGCGGGCGCGGCGCGCGACTCCTCCGGCGCGAGGTTCAACCGCGACGGCGGCGCGCCCGGCTCGTCGGGCGTGACGCTGCGCACGTCCGCGCCCCAGAGCGCGGCGTGCGCGAGCGCGGCGTCCACCACCGGGCGGCGCACGGCGGCGAAATCGACCGCGACCGTGCCCTTGCCCGCGTCGCGCGACACGACGGCCGCGTCGTAGTAGAGCTCGTCGGCCTTGAACGGCGTCAGGCGATCGAGGTCGTAGCCGATCGCCTGGCGCAGGTTCTCCTCGACCGCGGCGGGCAGCACGAGCGTCTTGCGCAGGACGGCACGCGCGGGGATCGCGAGCCGGACCCGCGGCGCGCCCGACGCGCCCGAGCCCGCGAGGCGACCGAGTTCGCCGATCGCGGCGCGGCCCGCCGCGACGACGGCCTGCGCGTCGCCGTCGAGCGTGATGCGCGCGGTCGGCTCCACCTTCACCGCGCCGTCGACCATCACCGGCCGCCACACGGTCGCCACCGGGCCGTCGAACGCGAGGATCGGCCGCATGCGCCGGCGCGCCACCGCGTTGCGCGCGCCGCTCGGCACCAGCGGCGCGAGTTCCGCGCCCCACCAGCGCAGGAACGACGCGAAGCCGCTCCGCTGCGCGATCGCGGAGAGCGCGCCCGCGGTGCGCTCGAGCGGCGTGCTACGGTCGGAGGGCATCGTGATTGTCGGTCTTCGCGTCGGCGGGAGCGGCGGGCGCCACCGCGCCTTCGAGCCACGCCAGCACGACGAGCGGCCTTCCCGGGTCCTGTGAGGGCCGCACCACCGCTTCGCGCACGAAGGTTACACCATCGGAGGTGCGCGCCTCGCCGCGGATCCGCCACGTCTGGACCGCTCCGGACGCGAGTCCCGACGCGTTCGGGAAGTTGGGCGGAGGCAACCCGTCGCGGATCGCGGCGTCGCGCTGCGCGAGGTAGCCGTCGACCGCCGCGGCGTCGACGCCCGGCAGGGCGAGCAGAACGTCGCGCGAAGCGGTCTTCGGATTGATGCCCGGCTGTCGCGACCACACGGTGACACTGCCGGCGATGCGCTCGTAGACGCCGGGCGTCATGCCGAGCACGCGCGAGACCTCGCCCGTCGTCTCGAACGGAGCGTTCCCCGGCAGGACCTTCGCACCCGCCGCCTGATAGTCGGCCGCTTCCGCGCCGAGCGGCCGCCGGAAGTCGTCCGCGTCGCGCCAGTCGATCACCGCATCGACGAGGCGCGCGGCGGTGTCGGGGTCGGCGCCACCGATCGCCGTGAAGAGCCCGCGCAGCAGCACCTCGCCGGCGGCGTTCAGGTCGATCTTCGCGGATTCGTCGGTCGCGACGACCGTGATCGCGATGCCGTCGTCTTCATAAGCGTGCGGCGCGCCGTCGGGCGTCCACGCGCCGGGCACCCGCGCACGCCCGAGTTCGTAGACGGCACGCTCGATCGCGCCGTCGGCCGCGGCGCGCGCCCGGGCGACGCCCACCGCGTTCCCCGCGGCGAGCGCCTCGGTGCGCATGCTGTAGGCGAACGACCCCGCCATCGCGGTCAGGAGCACGGTGGCCCACAGCGCGAGCACCAGCGCGATGCCCGCCTGCGACGTCTTCGCCGCACCGGGCATTGCCCGGGCGGGCCGTGCGCGATGCGGCGGGCGTGGCGAAGCCGCGCGAGCGTTCCGCATGGCGGTCATCGCTGCGCGCAGCGCGCGCGCGCCTTGTCCCATGCGCGACAGCCGGCCTCGGGCGCCTCGCGCGGCGCCGCGTAGAACACCGGCCACTTCGCGCCCCGCTCGGTCTCGACCTCGATGCGGATCAGTTGCGGCAGGCGCTGCGTGTCCTGCCATTGATCGCGCCACGCCGGTTCGGCGCCGGCCGCGCCCGTCGCGCCGGGGTCGAGTCCGAGGTAGCCGAAGGTCACCGACCGAATGCCGGTCGCGAGCACCGAGTGCTCGGCCCCGCCGAAATCCGGCAGCGCGGCCGCGGTGACGTCGGGCACCATGCGATCGACGACGAGCGCGGGCTTGCCGTCGATCTCGGTCACGTGCAATCGGTAGTACCAGACGCCACCGCCCTGAACCCGCGCGGGGAGCGCCGCGGCGAAGCGCATCTCGTCGCGATCGCCGGCGAAGAGCAGCGGCCACTCCGGCATTTTCTTCATCCGCTGGCCGTGCTGGCCTTCGAGGGTCGCGCGCAGGAATTCCTGCGCGGTGCGCATCGACGCGGTCTTGGCGGCCTTCGCCTCGCCCGCGTCCCAACTGCGGCCCGACAGGGCGAGCGAGCCGAAGAGCGTCGCCGACAGCAGCGCGAGGAGCGCCAGCGCGACCAGGAGTTCGACCAGCGTGAAGCCGCGCTCGGCTCGCCGCGGAGCATCGCGTCGTGGGTCGAACCGGGGGACCGGCTTCACGGCGCGCCCTCCCGCCGGGCGAGGCGCAGCGTCGAGAGCGCGAGCGTGCGTTCGCGTCCGCCCGCGCCGGGGTAGCGGACCTCGACGCGGATCCGGTAGAGCTGCATCGGCGACACCGGCCGCGGATCGGCGGCGGCCGCGGCGTCGGGAGAGACCCAGGGCTCGACCGTCGTCGTCCAGGCGATGCGCCCGTCGTCCTCGGAGCCCGATTCGCCGGCGAGGCGCGCTCCGCCGCGCGCCGCGTCGAGCCGGCTCTGCGCGACCAGCACCGCCCGGCTCACGTCCTCGGCGACCCCCGCGTTGCCGAGCGCTCCGCCGATCAGGCGGAACAGCGCGGTCGCGACGAGCGCGAGAATCACGAAGGCGACGAGCACCTCGAGCAGGCTGAAGCCGCGCAGCGCGTGTCGAGACATGTTCACTGATCGAGTATCGCGACGCGACCGGTGAGCCAATCGACGTCGACTTCGTACCTGCGTTCGCCCGACGACACGGTGACGCGGCCGCCGTTGCTGCCGCCGTCGGGAAAGAAGCGGATCGCGCCGCGCTTGTCGGAGACGAGGTCCGACTGCGCGGTGAAGAGCTCGAGGTCGACCTTCCGCGGCAGCGCGACTTCGCGCGCGTCGTTCGCGACGTGGAAGCTGCGCGCCTCGAGATCGAGCGTGAGCGCCGTCTCGCGGCGGGAGGTGACCGCCTCGCTACGCGCGAGGCGCAACCCCGCGGCGATCTGGCGCGCGGCGGACTTGAGTTCGCCGGTCGTGGCACCCTGCCCCGAGACCATCGGCACGACGAATGCGGCTCCGATCGCCATGATCGCGAGCACGACGAGGATCTCGATCATCGTCATGCCGAGCGACAAGCGTCGGGCTGAAGCCCGACCCACGGGAGCGGGCGGCGAGCGTCGGGCTGAAGCCCGACCCACAGGAGCGGGCGGCGAGCGTCGGGCTGAAGCCCGACCCACAGGGGCGGGCGGCGAGCGTCGGGCTGAAGCCCGACCCACGGGAGCGGGCGGCGAGCGCCGCGACGGCGCCCGATCCGCGTGCACGCGTCGCGATCGCGAATTCGCCCGGTGCGTTGCCATGGGGGGACGGTCTCACGCGGCGCGCCTGCCCGGCGTCATTCCGCGCTCGTGATGTCCTTGTTCGCGCCCTCGCCGCCCTCCTGGCCGTCGGCGCCGAGCGAAACGATGTCGTAGGCGCCCTTCTGGCCGGGCGCGCTGTAGCGGTACTCGTGACCCCACGGATCCTTCGGGATCTGCGCCTTCTTCCAGTAGGGGCCGTTCCAGTTCGACGCGCCGGCGGGCGCGCTGACGAGCGCCTGCAGGCCCTCGGACGACGACGGATAGCGGCCGGTCTCGAGCTTGTAGAGATCGAGCGCCTGCCCGATCTGGCCGATCTCGATCTTCGCCGCGTCGGCCTTCGCCTTCTCGCCGCGGCCGATGAAGTTGCCCCCGACGATCCCCAGCACGACGCCGATCAGGACCAGGACGACGAGAATCTCGATCAATGTCATGCCCCGCTCGCAGCGGAACGGGACGGGACGGCGGAGGATGCGGAGGTTCATGAGTGTCACCATCTGGCGACAACGGGCGCCATGCCCGCGTTCGCGGAAACGATTAGACCGGGTTCAGCCGACAAGTTCGCTCATGCCCATGACGCCGAGCAGGATCGAGAACACGATGCCGCCGATCAGGACGGCGAGCCCCAGGATCAGCACGGGCTCGAGGACCGCGAGGAAGCGCTTGATCGCGACCTGCACCTCGCGGTCGTAGACGTCGGCGACGCGGCCGAGCATCTCCTCGAGCCGGCCCGACTCCTCGCCCACGAGGATCATCTGCGTGGCGAGCTTCGGCCACAGGCCGGTCTCGGCGAGCGGCCGCCCGAATCCCTTGCCCTCGCGCAGCCGGGCGGTCACGCCGTCGAGCGAGGCGCCCATCACCGCGTTGCCCATCGTCTCCTTGACGATGCCGAGGCCGGCGAGCAGCGTCACGCCGTTGCCGAGCAGCGTCGCGAGCGTGCGCGAGAAGCGCGCGACCTCGACCTTCGCCACGAGGTCGCCCACGATCGGCAGGCGCAGCAATCGCGCGTCGACGCGCGCGCGAAACGCCGGGTCGCGGAACCGGCGGCGCAGCCACCACGCGAGCGCGGCGGCGGCGACGATCATCGCCCACCACCAGCGCTTGATCGCCGTGCCGACGAGGATGACGACCTGCGTCGCGAGCGGCAGCGCCTTGCCGGCCTGCGCGAAGGTCTGCTGGAACTGCGGCACGACGTAGACGAGCAGGATCATCACCGACAGCACCGCGACGCCGATCAGGATGACCGGATAGATGAGCGCGCTCTTCACCGTCTCGCGCAGCTCCTTGTTGCGCTCCATCGTGTCGGCGAGGCGCGTCAGCACCGTCGCGAGCGCGCCACCGGCCTCGCCCGCGCGCACGATGTTCACGTAGAAGCGCGAGAAGGTCTCGCGGCGCGCGTCGAGCGCCTGCGACAGCGCCTTGCCTCCGCGCACCTCGTCGCGGATGCCCTGCAGCAGCGCGGTGACGGCGGGCGTCGGCGCGAGGCCGATCAGCGTCTCCAGCGCGCGGTCGAGCGGGAGGCCGGCGCGGAGCAGCGTGGCGAGTTCGCGCGTCAGCGCCATCGTCTGGTCGCGCGTGACCGATTTCGATTCGAACCACCGGCGGCGCGCGGGCGCGGCGCCGCGCCCCGCCGCGGGCGATTGAGCGCCGGTCGCCGGCGCGACCTGCATCGGCATCAGGCCCTGGTCGCGCAGGCGGTCGAGGATCTCCGCCTCGTTCGCGGCGTCGAGTTCGCCGGAGGACACCGCCCCGCCGGGGGCGACCGCCTTGTAGCGGAAGAGCGGCATCGTGTCAGGTCGCGGAACGGATCCGCAGGGACGAAAGGGCGTCGGCCTGAAGGCCGACCCACAGCCACCCCTCGGTGGGTCGGGCTTCAGCCCGACGGGTTCGCGTCGATGCGCGGGGACCGCGTCGGCCTGAAGGCCGACCCGCGGGATGGAGGAGGCTTCGCATCGTCAGTCCTCGCGCGTCGCGCGAAGCACTTCCTCGACCGTCGTGACGCCGGCCACCGCCTTGCGCAACCCGTCTTCGTACATCGTCAGCATGCCTTCGCGCACCGCCTCGGCCTTGAGTTCGGAGGCGGTCGCGTGGCGCATGACGAGCGAGCGGATCGCGTCGGTCATCGGCATCACCTCGATGATCGACACGCGGCCGGTGTAGCCGGTGTGCGCGCAGGCCGCGCAGCCCTTCGCGCGCCACAGCGTCATCGGGCCGCCGTTCGCGAACCGGCGGAGCCCGGCGTGCTCGACCATTTCGGGCAGCGCCGTGTACGATTCCTTGCAGTGGGCGCAGAGCGTGCGCACCAGCCGCTGCGCCTCTATGCCCACGACGGTCGAGGTGAGCAGGTAGTCGTCGACGCCCATGTCGAGCAGCCGGTTGACGGTCGAGGGCGCGTCGTTCGTGTGCACGGTGGACAGCACCAGGTGCCCGGTGAGCGCCGACTGCACCGCGATCTGCGCGGTCTCGAGGTCGCGGATCTCGCCGATCATGATGACGTCGGGATCCTGGCGCACGATCGAGCGCAGCGCGTTGGCGAACGTGAGGTCGATCTGCGGCTTGACCTGGATCTGGTTGATGCCCGCCATCTGGTACTCGACCGGATCCTCGACCGTGAGGATCTTGACGTCGGGCCGGTTCAGCTCGTCGAGCGCCGTGTAGAGCGTCGTCGTCTTGCCCGAGCCCGTGGGCCCGGTGACGAGCAGGATGCCGTTCGGCTGCTTCAGCGCGCGCATGAACCGCTCGAGCGTGTCGTCGAGGAACCCGAGCTTCGCGAAGTCGAGCGCGACGCCGCCCTTGTCGAGGATCCGCATCACGACGCTCTCGCCGTGCATCGTGGGCACGGTCGAGACGCGCAGGTCGATCTCCTTGCCCTGCACGCGCAGGCGGATGCGGCCGTCCTGCGGAAGCCTGCGCTCGGCGATGTCGAGGTTCGCGAGAATCTTCACGCGCGAGATCACGGCCGCGGACAGCCGCCGCGGCGGCGTCTCGACCTCGTGCAGCACGCCGTCGATCCGGTAGCGCACGGTGAGCCGGTTCTCGAACGGCTCGATGTGGATGTCCGAGGCGCGCGCCTCGAGCGCGTTGGTGATGAGGAGCGAGACGAGCCGGATGACCGGCGCCTCCGACGCGAGATCCTTCAACTGCTGCACGTCGGCGTCGAACGCGATCTCGTCGCCGCGCATCTCGACGTCGTCGCCGACGATCTGTCCGACCGCGCTCTTGCCGCTGCCGTAGAGGCGCTCGAGCGCGGCGTCGAGGTCGCCGGGCACCGCGACCATCGGGCGGATCTTCCGGCCGGTCACCATCGCGAACGCGTCGATCGCGTAGGCGTCGGTCGGGTCCGCCATCGCGAGCACGAGTTCGTCGGCGTCCTCGCGCACCGGCAGCGCGCGGGCGTCGCGCAGGAAACGCGCCGAGACGCGTTCCTCGAGGATCGGCAGCTCGGGATAGCCGGCGCCGTCGAGGAGCGGCAATCCGAGCTGCGCCGCGAGGGCATCGGCGACGTCGCGCGGCGCGACGAGGCCGAGCGTCACGAGGAGCGACCCCAGCCGCTCGCCGGAATCCTGCTGCAGCCTCAGGGCACGCTCGAGCGAACCGGCATCGAGCTTGCCGCGCTCGATCAGGAGTTCGCCCAGCCGACGCTTCGGGATCGACATCGACGGGGGTGTCGGGGAAAGGACGGTTCGATCCGCAACGCGCGGTCCGAGTTCAGCGATTCTAGCAGAGGCGTGGCCGGCAACGACGAGAAATCCTTGCGGAGCAACGACTTAGCCGAAATCCTCCGTCCGTCGGACCGGCCGGTCCACTTCCCGTGGCATGCTGCCCGCTGCCCCCGGCCGAACCCGATCGACCCATGAAGCTCGAATGCTTCGCCCTCGACGATGACCCGCTGCCTCTTTCCCCGGCGTCGCCGACGCGCGAGTGGATGGACCGCATCCCGGATCGCCACGCCTACCGGTGCCTGCCGCTGTCGATCGCGAACGCGCACGGCTGGACGATCGGCGCGCCCTGCGACCTCGAGATCGCCTGGGACGGAGGCCACCACGCCTTCAACCTGAAGGTGCGCGCGTTGGACGGCTTCGCGAACGTCGAAAAGTACGCGGTGTCGCACTTCGCGTTCGGCATCGTCACCTTCAACCTGGGCTGGCTCTTCCGCACGCCGCCGGGCTGGAACCTGCTCGCGTCCGGCCCCCTCAACCGGCCGAAGGACGGCATCGCACCGCTCGCCGGCGTCGTCGAGACGCACTGGCTGCCCTATCCGTTCACGATGAACTGGCAGCTCACGCGGCCCGGAACCGTGCGCTTCGACAAGGACGAGCCGGTGTGCATGGTCATCCCGCTGCCCGCGGGCGCGATCGAGTCGTTCGAACCCGAGATCCGTTGGCTTCGCGACGATCCGGCGCTCGCGGAGCAGGCCCACGCGTGGAAGGCGCGGCGCGACGATTTCATGCGTCGCTTCGCGCGAAGCGACCCGGCGACGCTCGCCGAAGCGTGGCAGAAGTACTATTTTCTCGGCAAGCTGCCGGACGGCAGCGATGCGCCGGTCGGCCACGCGAAGAAGCTGCGCGCCGCGACCCCGGTCGATCGGCGCGGTTGACCGCGGCTCATCGCTGCACGCTCGGCGGCGCGCGGCAACAGGCCGCCTGCTCCAGCACTTGGCGGGCGGCCTCGCTCTTTCCCTGCCGCTCCAGGATCGTCGCCAGCATCGTGGCATAGGTCGCCGACCCCGGCGCGAGCGCGAGGGCGGACATCAGCGTGAATTGCGCCGCCCGCTCGTCGCCCGCGCGCAGCGCGATCGTCGCGTACCCCACGACCGGTTCCTCGTCGAAGGGCAACATGACGTGCGCGCCGAGCCAAGCCGTCGCGGCCGCTTCCAGACGGCCGGACGCGGCGAACGATCGCGCCTCGCGCTTTTTCGCCTCGAACGCCTGCCACAGCGGCGAACGCCGCGCCGCGTAGCGTTCCCTCACCGTCTGCAGGTCCTGCGCGATGCGCGGATCGCTGCCGGGCCGTTCGTAATCCCACACCCCCGACTGCGACAGCTGCAGCCGGTAGACGCCGGTCCGCTCCCGGACGTGCGCGAATGGCGTGAGCGCGGCGGCCTTGAGCCAGAGGTCCCAGTCCTCGAAATAGTCGATCCCCTCGTCGAAGCGGACGCCGTCATTCCTCATCAGGGAGAGGTCGAACATCGCCGCGTTGGGCGGGAACAGGTTGCGCATCAGGAGCGCCAGCTCGGAATACTCGAACATGTACTCGTATTCGATGCCGGATTCGGTCTCCACCGCGACGTTGCCGTACGCGACCCGCATCGGCGGATTCGCCTCGAGGGCGTTCGAGAGCAGTTCGACGGCGCGCGGCAAAAGCAGGTCATCGTCATCGAGCACCATCCCGCGGGCGCCCCGCGCATGAAGGAATCCGAAGTTCCCCGCACGCGAGCGAAGCATCCGTTCGCCGTTGCCGATCACCCGGACCTCGACATCGCCCGCTGCCGGCGGAACCACGCCGCTCCCTGCCGCGTCGACGACGAGCCACTCGATCGGGCGGTAGGTCTGCGCGGCGACGCTCGCGGCAGCGTCGGCAAGACAGGGGCGTCCGAGGGTGCGCGTGACGATCGTGACCAATGCCGGCACGGCTGTCAGCGCGCGCCGAACGCACGCTCCGCCGCGCGCACCGTCTGCGCGATGTCGTCGTCGCCGTGCGCGGCCGAGACGAATCCCGCCTCGTAGGCGGAGGGCGCGAAGTACACGCCCGCGTCGAGCATCGCGTGGAAGAAGCGGTTGAAGCGCTCCTTGTCGCAGGCCATGACCGCGTCGTAGCTCGCCGGCACCGACGGCGCGAAGTAGAGGCCGAACATGCCTCCGACCGCCTGCGCGCGAAACGTCGCGCCCGCGCGCTTCGCGGCCGACTCCAGTCCGTCGACGAGCGCGCGCGTCTTCTCGGCGAGCGTCTCGTAGAATCCGGGCGCCTCGGTGAGCGCGAGTGTCGCGAGCCCTGCCGCGACCGCCACCGGATTCCCCGACAGCGTGCCCGCCTGGTAGACCGGTCCGAGCGGCGCGATCTTCTGCATGATGTCGCGGCGGCCGCCGAACGCGCCGACCGGCATCCCGCCGCCGATCACCTTGCCGAGCGTGGTGAGGTCGGGCGTGATGCCGACCATGCCCTGCACGCCGCGCGGATGCACGCGGAAGCCGGTCATCACCTCGTCGAAGATCAGCACCGCGCCGTGGCGGTCGCAGAGCGCGCGCAGCGCGGCGAGCCATTCGCGCGAGGGCACGACGAGGTTCATGTTGCCGGCGACCGGCTCGACGATGATGCCCGCGATCGCGTCGCCGTCGGCGGCGAACGCGCGTTCCAGCGCGTCGGAGTCGTTGTAGGGCAGCACGACGGTCTGGTTCGCGATCTCCGGCGGCACGCCCGCCGACGAGGGCTGGCCGAAGGTGAGCGCACCCGATCCGGCCTTCACCAGCAGGCTGTCGCCGTGGCCGTGGTAGCAGCCTTCGAACTTCACGATCTTCGGGCGGCCGGTGTACCCGCGCGCGAGCCGCAGCGCCGACATCGTCGCCTCGGTGCCGGAGGACACGAGACGCACGAGTTCGAGCGACGGGAGTCTGCGCACGAGCGTCTCCGCCATCTCGATCTCGGCCTCGGTCGGCGCACCGAACGACAGGCCGTGCACGGCCGAGGCCTGCACCGCGCGCACGACCTCGGGATGCGCGTGGCCGACGATCGCCGGTCCCCACGATCCGACGTAGTCGACGTAGCGCCTGCCGTCGGCGTCCCACACGTACGGGCCTTCGCCGCGCACGAGGAAACGCGGCGTGCCGCCGACCGACCGGAAAGCGCGGACCGGAGAATTGACGCCAGCGGGAATCGTGCGCTGCGCGCGTTCGAACAGCGAATCGTTGCGGCTCATCGTCGGGGGCGGGATCGGGATCGGGAGGGAAAAGAGGGTCAGCGGCCGCTGCCGCGGCGCGCGAACGCAGCGACGATGCGTCGCGCCGCGCGCTCGACCTCGCGCGGGTCGTCGTGCGCGAACAGCGCACCGATCACCGCGACGGCGTCGACGCCCGCATCGGCGAGCGAGCCGGCGTTGCGCTCGTCGATGCCGCCGATCGCGACGACCGGGACGCCGAGCGCCTTCGCGCGCGGCACGAGGTCGAGGCTCGCGCGCCGCGCGGCGGGCTTCGTGCCGGATGCGAAGAAGCTGCCGAACGCGACGTGGTCGGCGCCCGCGGCCACCGCGGACGCCGCGCGCGCGGGATCGTCGTAGCACGACGCCCCGACGAGTCGGTCCTCGCCCACCTCCGCGCGTGCCTGCGCGACGCCGCCGTCGTCCTCACCGACGTGCACGCCGTCGGCGCCGACCGCGCGGGCGAGCGCGGGGTCGTCGTTGACGATCGCGAGGGCTCCGCGCGCATGGCACAACGCGACGATCGCCTCCGCCTGTGCGCGGCGCGTGGGCGCGTCCCCCGACTTGCGGCGGATCTGGATCGCGCTCGCCCCGCCGTCGAGCGCGGCCGCGCACTTCGCGAGGAGCGAGACGGTGTCGTCGGTGTCGGACGTCACCGCGTAGAGGCCGCGGAGCCGCGCGAGCCGCGCGGCGCGCTCATCAGTGACTGCCACGGGCATCGGCCGGACGCGCGTCGTCCGCCTCCTCGCCGCGGGCGTCGCTCTCCTCGCGCGCCCAGAACAGCCGGTCGGGCAGGAACTGCCCCATGCCGGGCCGATAGGCCTTGCGCAGCGCGTTCCAGGTGTAGTCCTGCGCCTCGCGCACCGCGTCGGCGAGTTCGAGACCGTTCGCGAGCATCGCGGCGATCGCGGCCGAGAGCGTGGCGCCCGCGCCCTTGAACGGCCCGGGCAGGCGCGCCCAGGTGTCGGTGCGCACGACGCCGCCCTTGCCGTAGAGCGTGTTGACGATCTCGCGCGACGCGTGGTGCGTGCCGGTGACGAGCACGAACTCGCAACCCGCCTCCACCAACCGTGCCGCGCAGGCGGCGACCGACGCCTCCTCGTCCTCGTCGTCGCCGGCGAGCAGGCGCAGTTCGAGTCCGTTGGCCGTGGCGAGCGTCGACTGCGGCACGAGCAGGTCGCGCAGCGCGTGCATCGCCGCATCGTGGAGCGGACCCGCGGCGCGGCCGGCGGTGAGCGAGGGGTCGAGCACGAGCGGCACGTCCGGGTAGTCGGAGAGCACCTCGGCGATCGCGGTGACGACCTCGACGTTGGGCAGCGCGCTGATCTTGAACGCGTCGACCGGCATGTCCTCGAGCAGCGCGCGCGCCTGGTCGGCGACCCAGTCGGCGTCCATCGGGAGCGAGCCCTCGACGCCGCGCGTGTCCTGCACGGTGAGCGAGGTGACCACCGAGAGCGGGTGGCAGCCCATGCTCGCGAGCGTCAGCAGGTCGGCCTGCAGACCCGCGCCGCCCGAAGGGTCGGAGGGCGCGAAGGAGAGGACGATGGGCGGCGAGCCCTGCAGCGGTTCACTGTTCACGCGTCGATGGTACCCGCACGGCGAAGTGCCCGCGACGGAGGCGGATCGCCGACAGCCGGCACGCGGTCATCCGCCGACCGCGGGCGTGGCCCCGCCGGTCGCCCGCGACTCGCCGCGCGGCACGCACTCGAGGTACATGCTCACCGCCTCGTCCGGCTTGCGGAGGTCGATGCCGCGCATCGCGGGATGTCGGCTCTCGCCGTAGCGCGCGACGAACGTGTCGAAGCCCGCCTGCGCGGCGACGCGCGAGAAGGTTTCGGCGTCGTACTGCCAGCGGCCCGCGAGCTTCATGCCGAGGTTCAGCACGTCCGCGGCGGTGCCGGTGGGGAGCGGCACGCCGACGCCCACGTTCCAGAACCGGATCAGCGTGTCGGGATCGTCGAGGTACATCCGGGCGAAGCGCGCGAGATCGGGGGTCAGCACGCGCAGCGTGCCGGCGGACTTCAGGATGCGGCGGCACTCGGCGAGGAAGCCGCAGAGCGCGTCGGGTTCGAGTTGCGCCACGAAGTCCTCGCTGAAGATCGCGTCGGCGCATGCGTCCGCGAACGGCAGCCCCCGCGCGAGGTCGGCGACGACGTCCGGCCGGCCGGAACGATCGAGGTCGACGTTGATCCAGCCGTCGAGCGGATAGGGGCCGGAGCCGAAGTTGACGAGGATCATCTTCCCGGGGCGAGCGCGTCGTTCATCCTATAATTCTGCCCGACGCGCGCGCCGACGCGCCGCGGTCCCGGAGAATCGCGTTGAAGAAATACATGTGCCTGGTCTGCGGGTTCATCTACGAGGAGGCGCTCGGCCTCCCGGACGAGGGCATTCCGCCGGGGACGACCTGGGACCAGGTGCCGCCGAACTGGACCTGTCCCGAATGCGGCGCCCGCAAGGACGATTTCGAGATGGTCGAATTCTGAAGCCTCGCGGCGGGCGTCCTGCCGCGCTCCGCTGGAGCGGACTCGCGCTTCGCGCCAGCCGCTCACCTTTCGCGAAAGCCCCTTCGGCGAGCGAAT
>JAANMW010002287.1_pt1 | contig 17614 bp, 18 predicted proteins | sample 7279671 | NCBI WGS metagenome assembly JAANMW01 (sample SAMN14094541, study PRJNA606508) | bioreactor metagenome | isolation source: A lab-scale SPAN reactor treating ammonium-rich wastewater day 247 | place: Ireland: Galway | collected 2017-09-19
AACGGATCTTTCGGGCCGCACCGACCTGCCCGGTCTGTACGCCGTGGGCGAGGTGGCCTGCACCGGCCTGCACGGCGCCAACCGCCTGGCCAGCAACTCGCTGCTCGAATGCATGGTGTTCGCCCGTGCGGCGGCGCAGACCATCGCGGCCGCGCCGCGTGTACAGATTCCGGCATTGCCCCGCTGGGACGACAGCCGCGTCACCGACGCCGACGAGTCGGTGGTGATTTCGCACAACTGGGACGAGCTGCGCCGCTTCATGTGGGACTACGTGGGCATCGTGCGCACCAACAAGCGCCTGGAGCGCGCCGCGCACCGCATCTCGCTGCTCTGGGCCGAGATCGATGAGTTTTACGCCCACTTCCATATCACGCGCGATCTGCTGGAGCTGCGCAACCTGGTGCAGGTGGCCGAACTCATCGTACGATCAGCCCAGCTGCGGCGCGAAAGCCGGGGCCTGCACTACAGCCGCGACTACCCGCAGTTGGCCGCGCCCGCCGCGCCCACCATCCTCGTTCCCCCCGTCACCCATTGATTCCATTTCTCAACCATCCGTGTCGTTGTTGCTTTGCCTTGCCGTGCCACAGCACTGATCGTAGGTTTCGCGCCTAGACACGAATGATTTGGAAACAGAATAAGATCCCCCTGGAAACCGCCATGTACCGCACCCTGCTCAAATCCAAGATCCACCGCGCCACCGCCACGCACTGCGAACTGCACTACGAAGGCTCCTGCGCCATCGACGAAGACCTGCTCGAAGCCGCCAACATGGTGGAGAACGAGCAAGTGCATATCTGGAACATCAACAACGGCGAACGCTTCATCACCTACGCCATCAAGGGCGAGCGCGGCAGCGGCATGATTTCGGTCAACGGCTCGGCGGCACGCCGCGCCAGCGTGGGCGACCTGCTCATCATTGCCGCCTTTGCCCAGATTCCCGAAGACAAGGTCGCCACGCACCGCCCACAGCTGGTGTTCGTAGACGCGAACAACCGCCAGACCGAACTGCGCGACCACGTTCCAACCCAGCCGCTGTAAATAGAAAAATCAAAAACAATAGCTACGAGCGCTTGCCTATCTAGCGCTTGAGGCTATTTTCGCGACTTATCCGACCGTAGCCGCCAGCCAGCCACGCAGACTGTTCACAAAGGCCCAGGCCTCGACACGGTGTACATCCTCCAGGCGTACCACGGCCTCCTGCACGCGCCCCTCGCGCAGCGCCACGGCGCGGCCCACGCCTGGCAGCAGGCCGCACGAAAGCGGTGGTGTGACCCAGCGGCCGTCCAGCAGCATGGCAATGTTGCCGAAGCTGCCCTCGGTGATCTCGCCCGCCTCGTTCCACAAAACGGTATCAAACACCCCCGTCTCGGTGGGGGCAAACGCCGCGTAGTGCGCGCGGCGTGTGGTCTTGAACCGGACAAATTCGCTGTGCGCCTCCGTCAAAGGACTGCGGGCCAGTTGCAGGCGCACGGGCTGTGGTGTGGGTTGCAGTGCAAACGCCTCGGCACGGGGCTGCCCTGCAGCACCCAGCAGCAGGCGCACGCGCCACAGGCCTTGCGAATGCCCGTCAGCCAGCGCCTGCAGGCACTGGTGCACGGCACCAGCGTTCCAGGGGATGCTGAAATGCGCGGCGGCCTGCTGCAGGCGGGCCAGGTGGTCGGCAACGTGGCGCAACCGGCCCTCTTCCAGCGCCAGGGTTTCCAGCAGATCGAACGGCATGCTGGCCCGCTCCACAAAGGCGCGTTTGTGGCGCCACTCGTTCCATTCAGCATCCGCCACGGCATCCGCCGTGATGCCGCTGCCGATGCCGCAGCGCGCCAGGTCGCCTTGCAGCACCACAGTGCGGATGGGGACATTGAAGGTCGCCCGGATACCGCTCTGCTCCCCTGGACGCACCACCCCTACCGCCCCGCAGTACACGCCGCGCGGCGCGGGCTCGAGCGCGTGGATCATCTGCATGGCGCGCACTTTGGGCGCGCCGGTGACGGAGCCGCAGGGGAACAGCGCCGCAAACACATCGGTCAGCGTGGTGCCAGGCCGCGTGCGTGCCCGCACGTCAGACGTCATTTGCCACACCGTGGGCAGCGCCTGCGTGGCAAACAGCGCGGGCACCTGCACGCTGTGCGGCAGGGCAATGCGCGAGAGGTCGTTGCGCAGCAGATCCACGATCATCACGTTCTCGGCACGCTCTTTGGGGGCTGTGCGCAGGTGGGCGGCCTGGGCGGCATCTTCCTCGGGCGTGGCACCGCGCGCGGCTGTGCCCTTCATGGGGCGGGCCAGAATATCGCCGCCGCCAGGCGCGTCCTGCCAGTCAAAAAACAGTTCGGGCGAAACGGAGAGCACCTGCTCGCCCCCTCCATCGATGTGCGCCGCATAGCCGCCGGGCTGGGCGCGCTGCAGTGCGGCAAACAGCGCCGCCGCACTGCCCTGCAGCGCGCCTGTGAGGGGTGCGGTGTAGTTGACCTGGTACAGCTCGCCCGCACCAATGGCCTGCTGGATGCGGCCCAGCGCAGCATCGAAAGTGCCGCGCTCCAGGCCGCTATGCCACTCCACACGGGCCGCTTCCTGCGCCGCCTCGGCAGACCAGGGCTGGGGGGCATCGTGCACGGCAAACCAGGCCAGCGGGCCGTCGGCGGCGTGGGTTTGCAGTGCGGTATCGAAGGCAGGCGCCGCCTCGTAGCGCACATAGCCCACGCACCAGTGGCCGCGCTGCGCTGCAGCATGCACGGCATTGAGCACGGCGCGCACCGCGTCCACCTGCTGCGCCACCAGCACCTGGCGCGGCGCGCCAAAGGCGCAGCGCAGGCGCGGGGCGGCAGCATCCAGCGGCTGGGCGAAGTCGATGCGGGCCGTCTCGGCCTCTGGCGGGGAAACGCGCGTCACGGCAGGCCGGCAATGAAATTGCGTTTGGGTTTGTACCGAACGCGCAGGTCGGCCAGCCACGGCGCCTGCTGTGCCAAGGGCATGCGCGCGAGGATGTCACGCACCAGCGCCAGCGGCGTGGCATAGGGCGACGAGGCACCGGCCATCGCAACGTCGAACACGCGCTGCAGCAGTTGCACGGCATCCGCACCGTTCTCAGCGGGCAACTGCCGGGCCAGCGCTTCGAGCGTGTCGAAACGGCAGCCGTTGCCGGGTTGGCGCACCAGCGCCAGGGCCTGCTGCGGCTCGGCGTCCGCCAGGTGCCAGGACACGCGCACGTCGATGCTGCGCAATGCGGGATCACCTGCATGCACTCGGGTGCGCTTGCGCGCAGCGTCCAGTTCTGCCTGTTCGCGCTGCTCGGCCCAGGCGAACAGTTCGGCCCGGTAGCGCGCACGGTCATACCCGGCACGCTCTGCAGCCTTCAGCACCGCCCGGTAAGTAGAGACATCTGGGCGTGCTTGCAGGCGGCGGCGCCAGAGGGCCAGCGCCTCTTCGTCCCAGCCGTCGCGCTCGTAGCAGCGCAGCAGGTCGTCTTCGCAGCGCCAGTCCCCAGGGTGCTGCCGGACCCCGGCCTCCGCCCATTGCAGGGCCTCGCGAAACCAGCCCTGCTCCTCGCACAAGGCCACCAGGGCGCAGTACTCAAACGCTTCCTGCGCGCTGTCGGCCATGGCATCGCGCAGGGCCAGCGGGTCGCCCTGCAAGGCCAGGCTGTCCAGGTAGCGGCGGCGCAACTGGCTGCGCTGGTGGTCATATCCCCGAACGGCGCGCGCTGGCAGGCCCGGTGTGGCGTTCGCAGGATGGCGGCGTTGCCAGTCTTGCCAATCGGCTCGGGCCTGCGCGGCATAGCGCGCCAACACGGCCGGACCCGCGGCAGCAAGGATGGATTTTTCGTCCCACAGGCCCCAGGGGTCGGCCTGCATCAGCGCAAACCAGCGCTCCACCCAGGAGGCTGGTGGCGGGGATGCGCGCAGGGCTTCGGTCAGCAGGTCCATCACATCCTGCACCAGCCCGCCGATTTCGCCGCCCGAGTCATCGGCGTGTTCCGCCACCTTGTAGATACAGCGCAGCGCGTGCTCGCACAACTCGCGTAGCCGCGCGGGGTCGCGCTCCCGCCAGGGCTGCAGCATAGGCAGTACCTTGGCGGCGCGGTGCGCGTAGGCACCGGATTCGCGCCAGTCAAGGAAACCGCTGCGATCGCGCAGCAGCGCGGCAATGGCACTGCGCAGCGCCTTGGGGTCGCCTGCGGCGCTGTGCTCGGCGGACCAGGCCTTGAGCTCGGCCATCAGGTCGCGGTCGTTCTCGGCCCAGTCCCACAGCCGCTCGGCCAGGGCGTCGGCGCTTTGGCTCTGCACAAACTGGCGCAAGGCTTGCAGGTTGCTGGCCTGGGTGCGTGCGCGCTTGGCTGCCGCAGCCACTTTTTTGACCGCCTGGGGGTCGTGCACGGGAGCTGCGCCGCCCAGTTCGCCGCGCCAGGCCTGGCATACCGCTACCAGGTGCTTGCAAAAGTTGCCGTCCTGCGCGTGCGGGCAGTCGCACTCGCCATCGAGTTCGTCGTCAGCGTCAATGCAGACCCGCACCTGGTAGGCCTGCGTGCCTTGCACCAGGGCCTGCACGGCCGCCTGTTCGCCCGGCTCCAGCGCGGGGGTCTGTAGTGACTCGATGGCGCCGCTGCTGGCGTAGGTCTGACCCCGCGCAAACACCGCTGGGCCGCTCAGGCGCAGCAGCGCGTCATCAGACAGCAGGGGGAGCCACTGCGGCGAAAGGCGTGGAGAGGCCACGGCAGATATCCTTTTATAAAAAATGGCCTCTAACGCTTATGCAGCAAGCGCTGACAGCTACCAATACGATAGCAATCTCTACGCCGCACCCATATTCGGCACCAGCCCTGCCACAGGCTGCCCCTTCTTCAGCGCGGCGGTAAAGGCCAGCATGCGGTCAATGGGCAGGCGCGCGCGCGGGATGATGGCGGGGTCTACGTGGATGGCGTTGCTGCCCGTCTCCAGCACCTGGGCCACGCCGGCCAGGCCGTTCATCGCCATCCACGGACAGTGGGCGCAGCTTTTGCAGGTGGCGCTGTTGCCGGCGGTGGGGGCCTCGTAGAACCGCTTGCCGGGGTTGAGCGTGCGCAGCTTATGCATCATGCCGCCGTCGGTGGCGACAATGAACTCGGTGGCGTCCATCGTCTGCGCGGCCTTGAGAATGGCCGAGGTGGAACCCACGGCGTCGGCCAGGGCGATCACATCCGCGGGCGACTCGGGGTGCACCAGCACCTTGGCGCCGGGGTGCTCCTTTTTGAGCGCTTCAAGCTCAAAGGCCTTGAACTCGTCGTGCACGATGCAGGCGCCATTCCACATCACCATGTCGGCGCCGGTTTCGCGCTGGATGTAGGCGCCCAGGTGGCGGTCGGGCGCCCAGAGGATTTTTTGCCCGGCGTCTTTCAGGGCACGCACGATGTCGAGCGCACAGCTGGATGTGACCAGCCAATCGGCCCGCGCCTTCACCGCCGCGCTGGTGTTGGCGTACACCACCACGGTGCGGTCCGGGTGCTGATCGCAAAACGCGCTGAACTCCTCGATGGGGCAGCCCAGGTCAAGCGAGCAGGTGGCGTCCAGGTCGGGCATGAGAATGGTTTTTTCGGGCGAGAGGATCTTGGCTGTCTCGCCCATGAAGCGCACGCCCGAGACCACCAGCGTCTGCGCCGCATGGTCGCGGCCAAAGCGGGCCATCTCCAGCGAGTCGCTGACGATGCCGCCGGTTTCCTCGGCCAGGTCCTGCAGGTCGGGGTGCACGTAGTAGTGCGACACCATGACCGCGTTCTTTTCCTTGAGCAGGCGGCGGATCTTGTCCTTGGTGGCCGCGCGCTCGTCCTGCGTCAGCTCGGCGGGCACGCGCGCCCAGGCGTGCTTGGTGGCGCACACCCCGCCGCCTTCGGGCTGCTCGTAATCGACTTCCTTGAGGATGATGGTGGTGTTCATGGCAACTCCTGCAGGCGCATGGAAAAGTCCGTGGCCTTTACGTCCTTGGTCAGCGCACCGATGGAGATGCGGTCCACACCGGTTTCTGCAAGAGCGCGCAGGCCATCGAGCGTGACACCACCCGAGATTTCGAGGATGGCGCGGCCCGCATTGAGGCGCACCGCCTCGTGCAGCGTGGCCACGTCCATGTTGTCGAGCAGCACCATCTTGGCGCCAGCCTCCAGGGCCTCGGCCAGCTGCGCCAGGGTTTCCACTTCGATCTCGATGAACTGGGCCTGGGCGGCCACTTTCTCGGTGGCGCGCAGCACAGCCGTCACCCCCCCGGCGGCGGCGATGTGGTTTTCCTTGATGAGCACGGCGTCAAACAGGCCAATGCGGTGGTTGGTACCGCCGCCCATGCGCACGGCGTATTTTTGCGCCATGCGCAGGCCGGGCAGGGTTTTGCGCGTGTCCACAATATGGGCCTTGGTGCCAGCGACGGCATCCACATAGGTGCGGGTCTTGGTGGCCACGGCCGAGAGCATTTGCAAAAAGTTGAGCGCGGTGCGTTCGGCGCTGAGCAGGGCGCGGGCGCTGCCCTCCACCTCCAGCACCACCTGGTCCGCCGCGCAGCGCTGGCCCTCCTGCACATGCCATGTGATGCGTGCAGTGGGGTCGAGCGCGCGCACCGCCGCCGTGGCCCAGGGGCCGCCGCAGATGACAGCGCTCTCGCGTGCCAGCACGCGGGCGCGGGCGCGGCGTATGGGGTCAATCAGGCCAGCGGTCAGGTCGCCGCTGCCCAGGTCTTCCTGCAGGGCGCGGGCGACATCCAGCAGCACCAGGGAGAGCATCGAGGGGTCGGTGGGGTCAGCAAAAAAGGTCATGGGGTGCAAGCATAGCGGCTTCGACTAGACTCCCCGCTCCCATGGACTTTGAGAAGACGGCACCATGACTGACACCACCACGCCCTCCTCCGCCAACGCGGGCACGCCCTACGGCACCTTGCCACCCGCATCGCCCCTGCCCCAGCGCCGCCCGGTCAGCCTGCCGCGCCTGCAGCAAATGCGCGAGGCGGGCGAAAAAATCACCATGCTCACCGCCTACGACGCCACCTTTGCCGCCGTGGCCGATGCTGCCGGTGTCGAATGCCTGCTGGTGGGCGATTCGCTGGGCATGGTCTGCCAGGGGCTGCCCAGCACCGTGGGCGTGACGCTGGAGACCATGGTTTACCACACAGAAAGCGTGGCGCGCGGCCTGCACCGCGTGCAGGGAACGGCCTGGTTGATTGCCGACCTGCCCTATGGCAGCTACGCCGAAAGCCGCGAGCAAGCCCTGCGCAGCGCCTGCGCCCTGATGCGCGCAGGCGCCCACATGGTCAAGCTCGAAGGCGGCGGCTGGACCGCGCCCACCGTGCAATTTTTGGTGGAGCGCGGCGTGCCCGTGTGCGCCCACCTTGGCCTAACACCGCAAACCGTGCACGCGCTCGGTGGCTACCGCGTACAGGGCAAGACAGACCAGGCCGCCCAGGCCATGCGCCGCCAGGCCCGCGAACTGCAGGACGCCGGTGCCTCCATGCTGGTCCTGGAGATGGTGCCGGCGCAACTCTCTGCCGAAGTGACCCAGGAACTGACCCAGTGCCACACCATCGGCATTGGCGCTGGCAGCGGCACAGCAGGCCAGGTGCTGGTGCTGCACGACATGCTGGGCATGAACCTGGGCAAGATGGCGCGCTTTGTGCACAACTTCATGCAGGACGCGGGCAGCGTGCGCGGTGCCATCGAGGCCTACGTGCAGGCTGTCAAACAGGGGCGTTTCCCCGACAATGCCGTGCACGCTTGGTAAAACCCTGCTTTCTCCGCACATCTCACATGCACATCGTCCACTCCATTCCCGACCTGCGCGCCGCCCTGGCAGCCTGCAGCAAGCCCGCCTTTGTGCCCACCATGGGCAACCTGCACGACGGGCACCTGGCCCTGGTGCACCAGGCCCGGCCGTTGGGCGACACCACGGTGGTCAGTATCTTCGTCAACCGGCTGCAGTTTTTGCCACACGAAGACTTTGACAGCTACCCCCGCACCTGGGAGGCCGACTGCGCCAAGCTGCAGGCCGCAGGCTGTGATGTGCTGTTTGCCCCGCGCGAGAACGACCTGTACCCCGAACCCCAAACCTTCAAAGTGCAGCCCGACCCGTTGCTGGCAGACATTCTGGAAGGGCATTTCCGTCCCGGTTTCTTTACCGGTGTGTGCACCGTGGTGATGAAGCTGCTCTGCGCCGTTTTTGCGGGCAAGGCCAGTGGCAGCGCCGTTTTTGGCCAAAAGGACTACCAGCAGCTCATGGTGCTGCGCCGCATGGCGCAGCAGTTTGCCCTGCCTGTCGACATCGTGACCAGCCCCACACAACGCGCGGCAGATGGCCTGGCCCTGAGTTCGCGCAACGGCTACCTGAGCGAAGCCGAGCGCACCGAGGCGGTGCAGCTTTCACTGGCCCTGCGCGCCCTGGGCCGCGAAGCCGTTGCCGCCGCCCATGCCCTGCCGGCGCAGGTCGCCACGCTGGAGCAGCGCGCCCTGCAGGCCCTGACCGTACGCGGCTGGCAGCCCGACTACCTGACCGTGCGCCGCCGCACCGACCTGCAGACACCCGGGCCCGGTGATGCGCTGGTCGTGCTGGGCGCCGCCCGCCTGGGGCGCACCCGGCTGATCGACAACTTCGAAATCTGACCCCTGGTCGCCGCCACCATGGACGTTCTCTTTCTGGCCACCCTCATCGCCACTGGCGTCTTCGTGCTGAATGCAAAACAGCAGCGCGAGCGCGTCGCGCTGCTGGCCAGCTATCTGGGCAACTACCAGATCGAGAAGCTCATGGAAAACCTCACCGAAGGCTATCTGCGCGCCCTGGGCGAGAGCGACACAGAACGGCGCGAACAGGTATGGAGCCTGCTGCGCACCACAGAACTGCAGCTCAGCGAGCAATTCACCCGCTTTACCGCCGATTTCACCCGTGTGGAACCGCTCCAGACCCGCATCAGCACCCTGCCCCTGGCATTGCCCTATGCCGACCGGTGGTTACCCAGTGCCAGCATCGACATGCGCCAGGCGCTGGCCATCCACGCGCAGGGCATCGAGCGCGCCGTGCGCAACGAAGCCGGTCTTTCGCTGCGCGACAAGGCTTACACGCTGTCGGCCGAGCTTTTCCTCATGCAGCACACCTGCCACTGGTTCTGTAAATCTCGGGCCATTGCCTCGGCCCGCCTCATGGCCCGCCACAAAACCCCCCATGCGCAGGTGCTGGCCAGCGTCACGCCAGCCACGCGCACTGCCTACCTCGCCCTGCTGGGCGGCTGAACCGGCCCCGGACGCCCCATGGCGCGCCTCCCGCTGCCTGCCGCCACCCGGCGCCCTGTGAGCACACGGCGCGCGGCCAAAACCCCGCCCCCGGTGCCGCGCCTGCTGCTGCTGAACAAGCCCTTCGACGTACTGACCCAGTTCAGCCCCGATGCCGAGGGCCGCGCCACACTCAAGGACTTTGTGGACGTACCCGGCGTGTACCCGGCCGGCCGCCTGGACCGCGACAGCGAAGGCCTGCTGCTGCTGACGAATGACGGCCCCCTGCAGGCCCGCATTGCCGACCCACGCCACAAACTGGCCAAAACCTACTGGGTGCAGGTGGAGGGCTGCCCTACCGAAGAGCAACTGCGCTGCCTGCGCGAAGGCGTGACGCTCAAGGATGGCCCCACTTTGCCCGCCCAGGCCCGGCCCCTGGAGTCGCCCACGCTATGGGAACGCCACCCGCCCGTGCGCTTTCGCCAGAGCATCCCCACGGCCTGGCTGGAGCTCACCATCCGCGAAGGCCGTAACCGCCAGGTGCGCCGCATGACCGCCGCTGTGGGCCTGCCCACGCTGCGACTGGTGCGCGTACGCATCGGCCCCTGGAGTCTGGACGGCCTGGCGCCAGGAGAATGGCGCGAGGTAGCGCCAACGCTGCGGATCTGACAGGAAAAGCATGAAAGGACCCGCCATTAATGCCATGTTCCGTGCCCTTGGCGTTGCGGCGCTTGGGCACTTGGCACCAGACACACCCGCCGCCAAGCGCTCAGCGGGCCTCGATCTCTCCCTCGCCCTTGGGCTCACGCTCCATCAGGGCTGCCACAGCCTCCTCAGGGCGCAGTTTTCCATCGAGCAGGGCCACCACGGCTTCGCTGATCGGCATCTCCACGCCTAAATCACGGGCACGCTGGACCACCGTGCGGGCACAGTACACACCCTCGGCCACATGGCCCAGCGAGGCAACCGCCTGTTGCAAGCTGTTGCCCTGCGCCAGCAACAAGCCCACCCGGCGGTTGCGCGACAGGTCGCCGGTGGCGGTCAGCACCAGGTCACCCAGGCCTGACAGGCCCATGAAGGTATCCAAGCGTGCGCCCAGTGCCAGGCCCAGGCGGGTCATTTCGGCCAGGCCGCGTGTGATGAGGGCGGCGCGGGCATTGAGGCCCAACTGCAGGCCATCGCACAAGCCAGTGGCGATGGCCAGCACGTTCTTCACGGCGCCCCCCACTTCCACCCCCACGATGTCGTCATTGGCGTACACACGCAGACTGGGGCTGTGAAAGGCCGACACCAGGGCATCGCGCACAGTGGCGTGCTCGCTGGCGGCCACCAGGGCGGTAGGCTGGCCACGGGCCACTTCCTGCGCAAAACTGGGGCCGCTGAGCACACCGGCCAACAGATCGGGCGCCACCTGTGCGCGTACTTCGTGCGCCAGCAGGCCCGAGTAGCCCGCATCCCCGGCATCGGCCTCAAAGCCTTTGCACAACCAGGCCACGGGCGCGGCGCAAGCGCGCAGTTGCACCAGCATGCCGCGCAGGCCCGCCATGGGCGTGGCGACGATGACAAGGTCAGACCGATCGGCCAACGCTGCCACATCACCGCTGGCCACGGCCAGGGAAGGCGGCAGCGCGATGCCCTCCAGGTAGCGGGCGTTGCTGCGGCTGGCCTGCATCTGGGCCACCTGTGCGGCGTCACGCGCCCACAACGTGACAGCATGGCCGTCCGGGTGAGAGGCAGCGCTGATGGCCATGGCAGTGCCCCAGGCACCAGCACCAATGACTATTATTTTCATAGCTACTTGCGCTTTCCAGACAAGCGCTAGAGGCCAAAAATACCCAAAACTTTACTGGGGCAGTTGCGATGCCGGTGCGCCAGCAGCCTGGGCCTGCTGTTGTTCGAACATGGCCTGGAAGTTGATTTCAGCCAGGTGCACGGGCGGGAAACCGGCACGGTTGACCACATCGGCCACGTTGCCGCGCAGGTAGGGGTAAACGATTTGCGGGCAAGCCACGCCGACCACGGCACTCATCTGCTCTTCAGGAATGTTGCGGATCTCAAAAATACCCGCCTGCTTAGCTTCGATCAGGAACACGGTCTTGTCCTTGATCTTGGTCTGCACGGTGGCGGTCACGCAGATTTCGTAAATGCCTTCGGCCACGGTCGTGGCTTCCACACCCAGCTGGATGTCCACGTTGGGCTGTTCCTGCTCCAGCAGGATACCGGGGGAATTGGGTTGCTCGAGCGACAGGTCCTTGAGATAGACGCGCTGGATCTGGAACACGGGATTTTCTTGATCGGCCATGGTGGTGAAGTCTTTCAGCTCAAACCGGGCTGCGCACAGCGCACAGCCCACACAAAAAAACCGCCGCAGGAAACGCTCCCGCAGCGGGCACATGGGGCAGGATTATGCAGCGCCCAGCAGCGGCATCAGCCCGCCGCGCGCATCCAGGGCCGCCATATCGTCATACCCGCCCACATGGGTCTCGCCAATGAAGATCTGCGGCACGGTGCGCCGACCGGTGGTTTCCATCATCTGGGTGCGTGCGACTGGATCGGTATCGATACGGATTTCCTCGATCTGCTCCACGCCCTTGGACTTGAGCAGTTGCTTGGCACGAATGCAGTAAGGGCAGACGGCGGTGGTGTACATCTTGACGGCTTGCATGTTCTATCCTTTCAGGCGTGCGGCACGCAGGGGTTTCAGGATTTTTCGACCGGCATGCCCGCGTCCTTCCAGGCCTTGAGCCCACCGGCGAGGACCTGGGCGTTTTCGTAGCCGAGTTTGCGCGCCATGGCGGCAGCGCGCGTGGCACGCCCTCCGCTGGCGCACACCATCACCACGGGAACGGCCTTGTTCTTCACAACGCTGGGCAGCCGCGCCTCCAACTCGCCCAGCGGGACGCTCTTGGAACCGCCAGCGTGCCCTGCGGCGTATTCATCGGCCCCGCACACATCGATCAGCACGGCTTTTTCGCGGTTGATCAGCTGCACCGCGTTGGCGACCGTCAAGCCACCCGCTGCTCCTTTGAGCATCGGCACTGCCAGCAAGGCCCCCGAAACAAGGGCCAGAACGATCAAATACCAGTTTTCGACGATGAATTTCACGTTATTCCTTGGGTTGCAAACAGTGCAATTTTAGAATGATGGGTTTCGACTCGCTTTTTCTAGGGACACCATGCATAAACTTGTTCTGATCCGCCACGGCGAATCCACCTGGAACCTGGAAAACCGCTTCACAGGCTGGACCGATGTGGACCTGACTCCCACGGGTGTATCGCAGGCCATGTCGGCCGGCAAACTACTCAAGGCCGAAGGCTACGATTTCGACGTGTGCTACACCAGCGTACTCAAGCGTGCCATCCACACCCTGTGGTACGCGCTGGACGAAATGGACCGCCTCTGGCTGCCCGTGCACAAGCACTGGCGCCTGAACGAGCGCCACTATGGCGCTCTGCAAGGGCTGAACAAGGCCGAAACCGCCAAACAGTACGGCGACGAGCAGGTGCTGGTCTGGCGCCGCAGCTACGACACCCCCCCGCCTGCGCTGGACGCCACCGACCCGCGCAGCGAGCGTGGCGACCGCCGCTACGCCGGGCTCGATGCCAGCCAGGTGCCGCTGACCGAATGCCTGCAGGATACGGTGGCGCGCGTGCTGCCGTTCTGGAACGACACCATGGCCCCGGCCATCCGCTCGGGCCAGCGCCTTTTGGTGTCGGCACACGGTAATTCGATCCGCGCCCTGGTGAAATACCTGGACAACATTGCAGACGAAGACATCGTCGGGTTGAACATTCCCAACGGGATTCCACTGGTTTACGAATTAGATGCAAACCTCAAGCCCATCCGCCACTACTATCTGGGTGATGCTGAAGCGGCTGCAAAGGCCGCCGCCGCCGTGGCGTCACAAGGCAAGGCATAAAGGCCCGCTTGAAAATGGCGCACTGCTGCGGCTGCACCGGCCCAGCAGTGCGAAAGAATGTGCCGGCACGGGAACCCGCGCGGGCCAGGCCCTTCCAAGGTGTATATTGAGTTGGCTAAAGGATGTGTATGGGCCAGAAAATGAAAATTGTCGGTTGGGTGTCGGTCGGCGTGCTGGCCGGGGCACTGACCACGGTATCACTGCAAACCGTGGCGCGCGGCGCCATGGCGCCGCTACCGCTGGAAGAGATCCAGCAGCTTTCGGCCGTTTTTGGCCTGGTCAAGACCGACTATGTTGAGCCGGTAGACGACAAGAAACTCATCACCGACGCCATCTCTGGCATGGTTGCCAGCCTGGATCCGCATTCGCAGTATTTCGACAAAAAGTCTTTTGCCGAATTCCGCGAGGGCACGTCGGGCAAGTTTGTGGGTGTCGGCATCGAGATCACCCAGGAAGACGGGCTCATCAAGGTGGTCTCGCCCATCGAAGGCTCGCCCGCGTTCCGCGCAGGACTCAAAACCAACGACCTGATCACCAAGATCGACGAAACCGCCGTCAAGGGCCTGTCGCTGGGCGATGCCGTCAAGAAAATGCGCGGCGAACCCGACACCAAAGTCACCCTCACCATCTTCCGCAAGGACGAGAGCCGCACCTTCCCCGTGACCATCACGCGCGAGGAAATCAAGACGCAATCGGTCAAAGCCAAGATGATCGAACCCGGCTATGGCTGGATTCGCCTGTCGCAGTTCCAGGAACGCACGGTGGAAGACTTCGTGCGCAAGGCCGAGGAACTCTACAAGCAAGATCCCAAGCTCAAGGGCCTGGTGCTGGATCTGCGCAATGACCCGGGCGGCCTGCTGGACGCTGCCGTAGCCATCTCCGCAGCCTTTCTGCCACCCGATGTGACCGTGGTGACCACCAACGGACAGTTGGCCGAAAGCAAGGCCACCTTCAAGGCCTCGCCAGAGTTCTATGCCCGCCGGGGCGGCGACCCGCTCAAACGCCTGCCTGCCGCCCTCAAGAGCGTGCCGCTGGTAGTACTGGTGAACGAAGGTTCAGCCTCGGCCAGCGAGATCGTCGCCGGCGCACTGCAGGACCACAAGCGCGCCACCGTCATGGGCAGCCAGACCTTTGGCAAGGGCTCCGTGCAAACCGTGCGCCCCCTGGGGCCGGACACCGGCATCAAGCTGACCACGGCGCGCTACTACACGCCCAGCGGCAAATCGATCCAGGCGCGCGGCATCGTGCCCGACGTGATGCTCGATGAAACGGCCGAAGGTAACGTTTTTGCCGCTCTGCGCATGCGCGAAGCCGACCTGGAAAAGCACCTGAACAACGGCCAGACCGAAGAGAAAAAGGACGAAGTCCGGGAAAAAGCCCGCGAGGATGCCCGCAAGCGCCTGGAAGAAGAAGCCAAGAAACCGGTCACCGAGCGCAAGCTGCCCGAGTTTGGAACCGACAAGGACTTCCAGCTGGCCCAGGCACTGAACCAATTGCGCGGCAAGCCGGTGCTGGTGAGCAAAACCCAGACCGAGCGCAAGGAAGAGAAGAAAGAAACGCAGTAAGCGGCCACCCGCTCTGCCCCACAGGGCCGGTTACGAACCGGCCCTTTTTTCTGCCCACTGCACCTGAAACCATGACCGACGACCAGCTCCTGCGCTATTCCCGCCATATCCTGCTCGACGAGGTAGGCATCGAAGGGCAAGAGCGCATCCTGGCGGCCCATGCGCTCATCATCGGCGCGGGAGGACTGGGCTCGCCTGCGGCCCTTTATCTGGGGTCTGCCGGGGTGGGCCGGATCACACTGGTGGACCACGACACGGTGGACCTGACCAACCTGCAACGCCAGATTGCCCACACGCTGGAGCGCGTAGGCCAGACCAAGGTCACGTCGGCCGCGCAGGCAGTGCACGCCATCAATCCCGAGGTACGGATCACCACCATCGCGCAGCAGGCCGATGCCGCTTTGCTGGAGCGCCTGGTGCGCGATGCCAGCGTGGTACTCGACTGCTCTGACAACTACGCCACGCGCCAGGCCATCAACGCCGCATGCGTGCGCCAGGGCAAGCCGCTGGTAGCGGGTGCAGTGATCCGTTTTGATGCGCAGATCTCCGTGTTCGACCCGCGTGATGCCCAGTCACCCTGTTATGCCTGCATCTTCGACCCGCAGGCCCAGTTTGAAGAAGTGGCCTGCTCCACCATGGGCGTGTTTGCGCCGCTGGTCGGCGTGGTGGGCGCCATGCAGGCCGCCGAGGCGCTCAAGCTGATATCGGGCGCCGGGCCGTCGCTCGCCGGACGGCTGCTGATGCTGGACGGGCGCCGCATGGAGTGGAGCACCCTGCACGCTGCGCGCAACCCCGCTTGTCCGGTGTGCGGGCCACTGTAGAGCGCGACGGCAGCGAAAAGCCACGGGTAGGAATTTGCCTACACCCAGCCGGTACCACGACTGGCACAATCCGGGTCACTCCCCCTGTACAGTAACTCCACGGTTGCGAGACATTTGCCTCGGCCATGGAATGGACACGCCAGTGAAGCTCAAAACCTACATCGTCGAAGACAACGCCACCATCCGCGAGAACCTGATTGGGACGCTGGAAGAATTGGCGGCTGTTGAGTCGGTGGGGGTGGCCGACACGGAGGAGGAAGGCAAGCAGTGGCTGACCTCGAAACCCGCGCAATGGGACATGGCCATCATTGATCTTTTTTTGCGCCAGGGCAGTGGCCTGGGTGTGTTGGCAGCCTGTCGTAACCGCCTGCCCCACCAGCGCCTGGTGGTGCTCAGCAACTATGCCACCCCGGATATCCGCATGCGCTGCGCCCAGCTGGGCGTCGATGCCGTGTTCGACAAATCCAACGAAATCGACGATCTGATCGACTACTGCATCGCCCAAGGCAAGGCACTACCCGACGTGCGTGCCCACTGATGCTCCCGCGGCCATGCCCCGCAGGCACAGAGGGCCGTGCCAATTCAATCGATCAATCGGTTCTTCAAGGCGTAGTACGTCAGATCACTGTTGGACGACAACCCCATTTTTTCCATCAGGCGCGTGCGGTAGGTGCTCACCGTCTTCACGCTCAGCGACAGCGCCTTGGCAATATCACCCGCTGTTTCTCCACGCGCCAGCTTCAGAAAAACCTGGAATTCGCGCTCGGAGAGTTGCTCATGTACCGGCGCATCGTCTTTGCGATGCAGCTGCTGCGCCAACAGTTCGGCCACCACGGGCGTCACGTAGCGACGGCCCAGCGCAATGGTGCGGATGGCCTCCACGATCTCGCTGGGCTCGCACTCCTTGTTGAGGTAGCCGCTGGCTCCCTGGCGGATCATGCTGATGGCGTAATGCGTTTCTGGGTAACCGCTCAAGATCAGGATGCCCATGTCGGGCGCCTTGGCGCGCAGCATGGCCAGGGCATCGAGCCCGCTTTGCCCCGGCATGGCCAAATCCATAAGCAGCACATTCACCTCGGCGTTGCGGATCAGGTCGATGGCTTCGCGGCCATTGGACGCCTCGCCCACCACCCGCAAATCCACATGCTCGCTCAGGAACTGGCGCAGACCCGAACGCACAATCGCATGGTCATCCACGATACCGACATTGATCATTGGACAGACTTTCCGCATACAGACGCGGCTGCACGCATGGTTGTTTTTGTATTGGCCGCACATTCAGCAACAGAGCGCGCAGCAGGCTGGCCACATTATGCTGATTTCCATTTTTCGCATTGACCTTTGGAGAATTTCATGCACTGGCCCTCACTGCAAAAGATCGCCATCAGTCTTCCCATGGCCATGTTGGCCGCGCTCACCCTGATTGGCATCAACGAGGCGGGCTTCCAGCGTTCGCACGATGCGCTGGAGCATCTCGCGCACAGCCAGACCACACATGCCTCGGTCAACCGGCTGCTGCAAAGCATGCTGGACGCCGAGACCGGCAACCGCGGCTACCTGCTGACGGGGGAGGAAAGCTACCTCGAGCCCTACGAAGCCGCCGTATCGACCGTGAATGAAAACCTGACCCAACTGCGCACACTGGTTCTCGGTTCGGCAGAAGACTTGGAAGACTTTTCGCAGCTGTCCCGCCAGATTTCGCGCAAGCTCTCTGAAATGGAGCTGAGCCTGCGCCTGCGCCGCAAGGGCCAGGAGGATGCATGGAAGTTCGTCCTGTCCACCGATGTGGGCAAGCAGAACATGGACGCCATCCGCACCCATGCGCGCGCCCTGATCGCGCGCAGCACCCAGAAGGTGGGAAGCAGCCAGACAGAAATCAGCCAGTCACTGCAGCTCTCGCGCCTGGGCATTGCCCTGGTGACCGCCGTGGGCCTGCTGGCTTTCTACATGTACCTGCGCCAAAGCAATGCGCTGCAAAGGGCCAACGAGCGCGAACAGGTGCTGCTGGAGCAAGAACGGGCGCGCCTCGAAGGCCTGGTGCGCGAACGCACGGCCTCCTTGAATGAACTGGCCAACCACTTGCAGCAGGTGCGCGAGGAAGAGCGCGGCT
>JAANMW010002292.1_pt1 | contig 17584 bp, 12 predicted proteins | sample 7279671 | NCBI WGS metagenome assembly JAANMW01 (sample SAMN14094541, study PRJNA606508) | bioreactor metagenome | isolation source: A lab-scale SPAN reactor treating ammonium-rich wastewater day 247 | place: Ireland: Galway | collected 2017-09-19
GATCCAGGGTCCCGGCAAAGTCGCCCTCCGTCACCTGATCGATGGGCCAGGATCGGAACGGGTCGCAGGGCGAAGCAGCACGGGCGGGCGATGTGAGAGCGAGGGGGAGGTGGCCGGGCGCGCGATTGGAGTAGCCGAAACCGCTGTGTCGGTGTTTGCCGGCGTACTGCTGCGCAACCGCGCACCTGAGCGCCGTGCAGCTTGAGGGGAATTGGGATGTGGTGGGCGGCTGGGCCAGGCCGCAACGGCCGATGGCACCCCGAGCCCTTCCATCGCCTGCTCGGTATGGCGCATGAAGAAGCGAGCCGCAGCGGCGATATTGGTAGCGCCTGCGAGCCGCATCAGCCCGATGGCCAGGTTGCGCAGCGAAGCCATCATGTGTGGGGCGGCCTGCTTGCGCACCTGGGAACGATCTTCGTCGTAGGTGCGGTCGCGAACATAATGGAGGCGGTTTTCGATCGCCCAGTGGCCGCGATTGAAGGAGAGCAGCGAGTGCGCATCGGCCTTGTCGGGGCGCAGGCTGGTGATGGCGAACACGATCTCGCGCTGCTCGGCGTTGTCCTTGAGGCGCACCCGCACACGTTCGATGCGGGCGACTTGCGCGACGTATGGGAAGTCGAGGGCCGGGGGGAGCTGGCTGCTCACCCAGATGGTTCGGGTTTCCAGGCGGCCATGTCCCTTATCGGTGGTCTTTAGCGCCGGGGGAAAAAGCGCCTTGGGGGAGGCGCGCCAGATCCCAGTAGAGTGTGGGTTGGTTCTCCTTGACGGTGAACAAGTAGTCGGCCCCTTTGTCCTCGACGATATACCGCGCGGTGTCGTGCTGCGTGTGCAAGGCGTCGGCCGTGACCACCGTATCGGTGAGATCCAACGGTGCAAGCAGCTCTCTGGCACAGGGGATTTCGTTGGTCTTGTCCGGCACGCTCATCTGTGCGGTGACCACGGCTTCGTGGTGCAGCAGCGCGGCGAGCAGGTGCACCGCTTTCACGTCGCCATCAGCGCTGCCACGCAGGGTCTTGCCATCAATAGCGAGCGCCCGCCCCACACTCTCACAATGCTCGGCGGCCCACTGCCCGACAATGCAGTCGAACGCGGCGGCATCTACCGCTGCGAGCATACGGCGCAAAGTCCGCTCACTGGGCGCGCTGGGTCTGCGGCTGCCAAAGCGGCGCAGCTGCTCGGTGGACAGGTGCATGGCCCACTCGGCGATGGCGCAAATCGAGCTTGCCCCACTGAGCACTGCACAAGCAGCGATGGCCAGAATGCTCTGCAGCGGGTGGCGCACGCCGCGCGGCTTGCGCGGATCGACCACCTGCCCCAGGCGTTCGAACAGCCCGTGGGTCCCCAGAATCGGCAGCAACTCCACATGGACTACCGCCTTCTTCCTGGGCGCGGCGGCCACCGGTTCACACGCCGTGTTGAGCGCGGTCCGGGCGTGCCGGTCGAGCTCGTAGACAAAGACCCGCTTGGGATGCCCGTTGCTCGTATAGCTCGCCCCGCGCCGCGAAAAGCCTCCGGTCTGGCCCACCTCACGCCAGTTCGCGGCCCGATAACAGGTGCCGTGAAAGCGTTCGGCGTCCACAAAGGTTTCGGCCAGCCGCACCGGGTGACCGTAGGTCTGCTCCCAATCCGCACTGAGCCGGCGCACACAGCGCGCCAGGATCTGCGAGGCCAGATTGGGGATGTGCACCCACGGCAGAATCAAAAAGCGCGTATTGTTGGCGACCAGCGACAAGCGCCCCAGGCGCGTGGCATGATCCCAGCCGACGTAGCGGTCCCGCGGGGCGTTGCGCAACGCGGCCGCCCCCCACACCAGCACCGCTACCGGCTGCGCTCCCAGGGTGGCCTCGTACCACAATGACTCGCCCACCACCGACGCGCCGCCCAGGTAGTGAAACGCGGCGAGCCTGCTTTGCCAGACGGCGCGCTCAGGCTTATCGAGCAGACGGAGCTGCAACTCGCCGACACGTTCGGTCAGCGGCGTGCGTAGCGCGCTCGGGCTTGCGGCCTCGCTCGCGCGCCGTACCCGCCGGCCGTTGCCCACTCGCCGCGCAGCGGGCAGCTTCCAGCGCCCGGCGCGTTCCAGCCGCTTGAGAAAGTTACGACAGGCGCGCACCGCCAGCTGTCCGTTGCCCTGCTTCCACCCAAAGCTACGGCATACCGATCGCGCGATCTCTTCGCACGTCCATCGGCGATGCCGCCGGATCACCGCCGCGATCTTTTGCAGTTCCGCCCTGCCCAGCGCTTCGCCGCGAAAGACTACTTGCGCTTCACCACCAAACCCCCGTTGCCCACCGCCACGTCCACTCATGCCCCCAGTGTGTCACGAAAACGCTCACGGCGCCAGGCCTGGCAAGGTTTTTCGCTCCCAAAGCCTCCGTCAGTTACTTTGCCGGAGCCCTGCCGACTGATCCCGTTGGCATTGCGAAATCTTCGCTGCCTGTGCCATAGGTCGGCAGTTTTTCTACTGGCGGGGAGATTCGAATGCAGTATCAATCACACTCACTGCGGCTGGGCCTGGCCTTCGTGTCCATGATTGCCTTGCAGATGCTCGGCTGTGGAACGGACTGGGTTGCGGTCGATTCTCATGGCTGTTCCTCGGGTTCGGGAGCCGGATGCGTTGCCACGAGCACACCGGCCGGGAGTCCGACACCCACCGTAACGACCGCACCCACCGATACGCCTCCGCCGACACCTTCGTACAGCCCCTCGCTCGTACCCACAGAAACCGCAACGAAGACAGCGACAACAACGGCGACAAGTACCGCTACTCCAACTGCCATTTCATCCGCTACGGAAACATCCACACCGGTTCCGACGGCCACACCAACACCAACAACCGAGGTAGAAGAGGACGACCTGTGTCCCGATGGCCAGATCGAGACCGATGAGGACTGTACACCGGCCGGTTCGATTGCAGCCTACAGTATCGACATCACACAAGCGGAGAATCCCTTCCCCGATGATCGATACCGGGACGAAACGGGCGCGATCCTGCCGCCCGAATGGTCCTTTTTGCAATTTTCCGATCCCGACGCTCTGGACCCCAACCAGACACGATCTTTCGGAACGACCCTGCTCCAACAGATTCGCTCACACGCAACGGGCTGGGGGGTCTACAGCCCCATCGAACTGCGACTCAGCGCCGGCATCGATCTCGACACATTGCCGCAGGGAACCCTCCTGCTGCGACACAGCGAGGATGGCTGGTCGCTTGCGCCGATGGGATTCACGCCCATCTGGCACCCTGAGTTGTCGATCCTCGACCTACAACCGGATCAGCCCCTTGAATCAGCAACGACCTACGCACTCGTCCTCACCAGTGCCGTCAAGACGCCGTCGGGTGCGCCTCTCGGCTTCAGCCGGGAATTCCGTCACGTGTTGCACGGACACGAAACGGAATCCCTTCAGCCGGTTTTCGATACGCTCGCAACATGGGGTGTGTCGCGCAGACAGATCGCGCTTGCGTTCACTTTCACCACACAGCGTACCTGGCAGGACCTCGTCACGATCCGTGACCGCCTCGAAGATGGAGATCTGCCGGCACCGGTCTTGAGCTTCGAAGACAGTCCGTCCACACGATACACCGAAGGGGTATTCACGGAAGGCCCGATGAAAGACCAGCTCCTGCGTGGCCACTCCGGCGACTACCGGATCGCAGCCGTCGGCACGACGCAACTCTACGATTTTCGTGGGAGTGATTCTTCGTTCGATCCCGCCATGGTCTCGGGTGAGAAGGCACCCAAAACGGTACGTGTTCGCGTACAGATCGCCGTCCCGAACCTGCCTGTTCCAGAGAAAGGCTTTCCTGTGGTCATCCTGGGACACGGTCTCGGGCAAAGCTCCGACTTCGTGTGGGATATCGCGGAATTTGGCTCGAAGGTAGGCCTCATCCCGCCATTCATCATGGTGGCTCACGATTTTCCCAACCACGGTGCGCGTGGTACCGGCAACGACACGACCGATATCATGCGCTACTTCCACATCGACAACTTCTACGCGATGCGTGACAGCTTCCGCCAAAGCTCCACGGAATTGCTCGAAATCCGGCGGCTCGTGGAAACAGCCACAGAGCCTCCCTTCGACCTGATCGACAAAGAGAAAATTCTCTTTGCGGGGGCCTCGCTCGGCGGCATCACGGGAGCCACCTTTCTGGGTGTGGATTCACGCGTGCGCATCGCCATGCTGAGCGTTCCCTCCGGCCGTCTGGCCCACATCCTGGAAGGCGAAAAGGTGGGGAGTCTGGTCGCCCCCTACATCGCCACGCTGGTGGGCCTGTCGCCAGACCATCCTGCCTACCCCGATTTTTTCCGGATGTTGTTGAACCGCGGAGATTGGATCATGGCTGCCGGAGATTCGATCAGTTACGCACCGTTCATCAGTGGACAACGGCAACTCCCCGGGGCGACGCGTAAATCGGTTCTCATCCAGGAAGGGATCGGCGATTCGATTCTGCCCAACGCAACAACAGAGGATCTGGCGCGACTCATGGGGATTCCCACGATCACAAGCGAGAAGTCATGCGACGAACCGGGATGCAGTGTCAGCGGGATGTGGCAATTCGATCCGGCCGACTATGGTCTGTCAGGCGAAGAGCCGCACCTGGTCAGCGCCAAGATTCGCGAAGCTCAGATCCAACTCCTCACGTATCTGGCCACCGAAGGACAACTCATTACGGATGCCAGTCCGTCGGGGACAGGGAACTGAGTCGTCCGGAGGAATCGTGCAATCGGGATTCAGGGATGAAGGGCCTGGCCAGCGGATGCCGGAATGACGACAACAGGCCCAGCCCTTCATCCGGTGGGTTCAGAGCGATTCCTTTTCGAGAACGCGCCGCAGGACATCGACCATCTCGTCGATATGCTCCCGGGTACTCACGAATGCGGGGGCAACGATTCCCGTGTCACCCGTCGTTTTGAGGTGCAGACCGGCATCGAAGAGCTGTTTTTGCAGGCGGTAGCCGCGTTGCCCCGGCTTCGACTCAGGTACGAAGTCGATCCCTGCCAGTAGACCGAACTGACGGATATCGCTGACTACCGGCAGATCGGCGAGTGTGTAGAGCTTTTCACGGAAGTAGCCCGAAAGCCCGGCACCACGCTCAAACAGGCCCTCGCGGGAGTAGACATCCAGCGCCGCCACACAGGCCGCGCAGGCACCCGGATGGGCGCTCCAGGTGTAGCCATGGAAAAACTCGATGCTTTCTTCCGGTGCCGCATCCATGATCGTGTCATGGATCCCGCGATCGACCGCCACGGCGCCCATCGGCTGGACTCCGTTCGTGATGGCTTTTGCCATCGTCATGATGTCCGGCCGGACACCGAATGTCTGTGAGGCGAACGCCTGGCCGGTTCTGCCAAACCCGGTGATGACTTCATCGAACACCAGCAGAATCCCGTGCCGGTCACAGATCGCACGCAGGCGATCCAGATATCCGACGGGAGGAATCAACACACCGATCGAACCGGCAATCGGCTCGACAACGACGGCAGCGATGTTCTCCGCACCGTATGCGTCGATCACGCGTTGCAGATCGTCTGCCCGTTCCGCACCCTCTTCCGGTTGACCGCGGTGGAATGGAGCCGTCGTCTTCCCCGTGTGACGCAGCAACGGCGCTGGCGCGATGACGCCGGAGAAACGCCGCCGGTTGTTGGCCATGCCGGACAGGGAAACACCACCAAAGTTGACACCATGGTAGGCATACTCCCGGCTGACGAAGACTGTCCGCTGCCCTTCTCCGCGAGCCCGGTGGTAGGCGAGTGCGATCTTCATCGCCGTGTCGACCGACTCGGATCCTGAGTTGACGAAGAAGATGCGGTCGAGCCCTTTCGGGGTCAGAGCTGCAATGGATGCAGCGGCGGCAAAGGCCAGTGGATGACTGCGATAAAAGCTCGGGGTGTAATCGAGTTCTTCGAGCTGGCGGTGCACCGCATCGATGATCTCGCGGCGGCCATGCCCTGCCGCGACGGCGAAAAGTCCGGAAGCGCCGTCGAGGATCGGCCGTCCCGTGGGATCATAGTAATAGACCCCCTCGGCCCGCGCGAACAATCTCGGTGCTGCTTTGAGATCACGATTTGGAGTGAATGGCAGCCAGTATTCATCCAGAGATGGGGAAGCGGCAGTCTCCACTTCCGGTATTGCCTCGACCTTTTGCGCTGACGATTGCATGTTCGATTCCCTCGGTCTGCCTGTATCAGTTCGGCGAACGTTCTGCATCAAACGAAATCACGGTACTTTTCCAGGAAACGGACCGGCTTCGACAGGGCATCACGCCGGAAGGGATCGCCCAGCTCCCGGGTAACCACCATCTCCAGGACGGTGGTACGGCCGTCCCGTTGTGCCGCACAGGCTGCCTGCAGGGCCGAACCCACGTCCGATAGCTTTTCTACCACCACACCTTCTGCCCCGAGGGCACGTGCCACTGCGGCAAAACTGGGGCTTTCCAGATTCGTACCGAGAAACCGTTCCCCGTAGAAATCCACCTGATTCTTCTTCTCCGCGCCCCACTGCTGGTTATGAAAAACAACGGCAGTCACAGGGATCTGCTCACGCACACAGGTGAGGAGTTCACCAAAGCTCATCCCCCAGGCTCCGTCGCCGACGTAACAGACGGACGGTCGTTCCGGCCTCGCAAGCTTTGCTCCGATCGATACGGGGAACGCATAGCCACAGTTCCCGAAGCTCATGGCTGCAAACATGCTGCGCGGTTTTTCGAAACGCAGATAACTGTTCGACACGGAACAGATATTGCCGATATCGGTAGCCACCATCGCATCTGCCGGCATGGCCTTTTCCATTTCACGGAGCATTTCGCGCGGATGCATGGCGGCACTGTCCCTGATGGCCTCGAGACTCCACGGATCGCGCTCGTGTGGCCAGGCATTCAACTCATCTTCCCATGCGGCTCGGGTCTGCGCGATTTCCTTCGCCCGTGCGTCGAGGTTCAGGCGGCAGGCAACATTCCGCGAGGCCAGCCTCTGCCGCAGCGCATCGGCCGCGGCACGCGCGTCACCACAGATCCCGACGGAGATCCGTTTCACCAGGCCGAGCATCCTTGAATCCGCATCGACCTGGATGATCTTTGCATCACGTGGCCAGTAATCGAGTCCATGCTGTGGCAGTGTACCGAAGGGGCCCAGACGCGTGCCAAGCGCCAGAACCACATCGGCCCGGGCAATGAGTTGCATAGCCGCTTTCGAACCCTGGTAGCCGAGTGGGCCGCACCACAGCTTGTGCGAGGCGGGAAAGGAATCATTGTGCAGGTAGCTGTTGACGACCGGCGCACCGAGATACTCGGCCAGAGCGACGCAGGCCTCCACGCCGTCCGAGAGCACGACACCGCCACCGGAGACGATGACGGGAAACTTCGCTGCGGCAAGGAGGCCCGCTGCCTCGTCCAGACTATGCTCTCCACCCGCACCGCGCTCGATTCGCATCGGTGGCGCAATTTCGAATTCGGCGTCCCCGTAAAAGTGATCTCGCGGAATGTTGAGCTGGGTGGGTCCCATCTCCAGCATGGCCCGGTCGAAGCAGCGTGCCGCAATCTCCGCCATGCGCTTCGGACTGCTCACATGACCCTGATATTTGGTGATCCTGGAAAAAATGGGGATCTGATCCGTTTCCTGAAAGCCGCCCAGCCCCATCGTCATACTGCCTGTTTCGGGAGTGATGGCTACCACAGGGCTATGCGCCCAGAAGGCGGCGGCAATCGCCGTAACGAAGTTGGTCACTCCGGGACCGTTCTGAGCAATACAGACACCATGGCGGCCACTGGCGCGGGCGTAGCCATCGGCCATGTGAGCGGCACCCTGCTCATGCACGGTGGGGATGAACCGGATCCCGGCAGCGGGAAAGATGTCGAGAGCGTCCATGTAGGCGGAGCCGACGATGCCGAAGATATCGGTGACGCCGTTGGCGGCGAGCGTTTCGACCAGCGCCTCGCTGGCCGTCATACGAGCGCGAGTGACGGTACTGTAATCTGACACGATGTGGCCTCCAGAACTGAAATGGCGTGGTGATTTCATATCACGATGCGGGGGACAATACGTGCGCACCATATCCCTATCAGGTACGAGCCGCACGGACCCGCGCCACCATACGATCCGCAATCGCATTCGTCAGGCGGCGCGGGAGGAATTTCTGCAGCCACCAGGCAAAACGGGCACGCTGCCCGGGAATGATCAGAAAGTGACCCCGCATGACACGATCGACCATATAACGACAACCCCGATCGAGGTCGACGATACCGGCAAACAGCTTCATTGCCTCTGTCTCCGGCGGCCGGTCACGTGCCTCGGAGCGCGCCATCGGGGTATCGATCTCCGGGGGACAGACCGCTGACACGCGGATACCACGCGGCGCCCATTCCGTACGCAAGACGCTCGCCAGACCCATGACACCGTGCTTCGACGATGCGTAGCCCGCCTGACCGTACGCCGCCGTCAGCCCGGCAAGCGACGCCATGATGGCAAAATGAGAACCACGACGAAGATGTGGCAGCACGGCAGCGGCAACATTGCGGGTACCGAACAGATTGACCTGCACCATCCGTTCGAAGCGTTCCGCCGGGAACAGCTCAAACGGACGCGAAAAGCCGCCGATCCCCGCGGCATGAAAGACAACCTCTGGTGGTCCCAACGAAGCAACAGCCGCATCGGTTGCCTTTGCAGCGGCGGCGGCATCGGTGACATCGACGAGTTGCACGGCTACCCGCTGTGCCGGCGAACGGCGGGCCGCCTCGATCGTGGCGAGGACTTCTGGATCCATGACCAGATCGAGAACAGAGACATCGGCACCGCGCCCGGCAAAGATCTGAGCCACCTTCTGGCCAATGCCGCTTCCTCCACCGGTCACGATCACGTGCATGGCAAAGCCGGTACCCGGGTCGCTCCGGCTGTACAAGGGGCAGACGAAGAAATCGGATTCGTTGCACGGAGACGCGAAAACTCTTGTAAAGCATGGCCCGTCTGCGGTAACAGGGTACTTGGAGGATTGGCCATGACGCGACTTGCGGCCGCCCTGATAGCAGTATCCGGCATACTCGCCATCGCCCCGCCCGCCCACTCCACCCTCAACAAATGCGCTGCAGCAAAAAACCTTTGCGTTGCACGGAAGACCGCAGCCTTGTTGAAGTGTTACCAGCGGAACACGAAACCTCCCAACGGCCTCAGTCCGGCGAAACTTGCGGCGTGCATTCAGAAAGCCAGGGACAAATTCGACGGCGGCCTGAATCCGGCCAAAGGATGCTTCGCGAAGCTCGAGGCAAAGTTCTCGGGTAATTGTCTGACAACGGGAGACGTGGCCGGCCTCGAAGCCAGGGTTGACGCGTTCGTAGACGAGGTAGTCTGTGCCCTCGACAGCAACGGTGGGACCTGCCCTCCCACTCCCGTCCCGACCGCGACCGCTCCCGTCCCGACCGTAACGCCCGTATGCCTTTCTCTCGGCGCACCATGTGCCCAGCAAAGTCAATGTTGTTCTTCGAACTGCACCTCAGGCACCTGCGTAGCAACTTGTACTGACGGCATTCAAAATGGCAACGAGACCGATGTTGATTGCGGCGGGGGGACCTGTCCGCCGTGCTACAGGACGGACGGATGCATCCAGAACGCAGATTGTGCAGCCACATTGCATTGCGTGGCCGCGCACTGCGATTGCGAGCCGGGACGACTGGACTGCGATGGCTCATTCCCCAACGGATGTGAGATCGACGGCACGAGCGACAACAACAACTGCTCGTCTTGTGGTGCCATGTGCGTGAACCCAACGACTTGTGTCAACGGCGTTTGCCAGTAGCGTGGCATCCTGCCGGCCTGTGCCGTCACGACTGGACGCGCCACTGGTTCCGCTGATTTCCTTCACGAAGCACAACCCCGATTCCCGGCAAAATACCTGTGGCCGCCCCAAAAGGGGTGGCCACGGCCTGTCGTAGAAGCAGGGCCGGCATTCCGCAGGAAAAACGGCCGGACGGCATTGCGCTGGCCTTCCTGATGGGAGGCAGCCCAAGGATGCAATCCTGTGCGAGTTCAGCCGAGGGGATCGCGGCCGTCCCAGCCATGGTTCCATGGCGGCTCGCCCTCGCGCGCAACGCAAGGGATTCCCAGCGTAGTACACCGTTCCAGCCGCCCGACTGATCGAGGCCAGAGTGCGAGAAATGGAGAATTGTCGTTTCTCCGCATCTCGCGCGTTGAACCAGGCCTGCTATGGGGGTGGGTCACCATTGTGAAAGCCAACCCCTGCCATGAGTAGCGACAGATCCACCATCGCCGCCGAAGCTGCACGGCGCCGCACTTTTGCCATCATCTCTCACCCCGACGCGGGTAAGACGACCATGACGGAGAAACTCCTTCTCTACGCCGGAGCGATCCGCATGGCCGGCGCCGTCCGCCGCAAGGGCAGCGCGCGGCACGTCACCAGCGACTGGATGGACATCGAACGCGAGCGCGGCATCTCCGTGTCGACCAGCGTTCTGCAGTTCCCTTTCGAAGGACTCTGCCTGAATCTTCTCGATACCCCCGGACACGACGATTTCAGCGAGGACACCTACCGGACTCTCGCTGCGGCCGACTGTGCCATCATGTTGATCGACGCCGCCAACGGGGTGGAGCCGCAAACGATCAAGCTCTTCCAGGTCTGCCGCATGCGCCGCATCCCAATCGTCACGTTCATCAACAAGATGGATCGCCCCGGGCGCGATCCGCTCGAACTGCTCGATGAAATCGAAGACGTTCTGGGAATCCCGGCTACACCGGTCGATTGGCCGATAGGTTCGGGGGACCTGTTTCGCGGCGTCTATGACCGTACGTCCAGGGAGTTGCTCCTCTTCGATCGCAGTACGGGTGGAAGCCGGCCGGTGGCAGTCACTGCTGCCGAACTCGGTGGATCAACGTTTGGCGAATTGCTCGGAGCGGATGCTTGCGCCACGTTACTCCACGATATCGAGCTACTCGAGCATGCCGGCACTGCCTTCGACCATGAGCGTTTCCTTGCCGGCGGGGTTACCCCCGTCTTCTTCGGTAGCGCACTCACCAACTTCGGGGTCGAACGTTTCCTGCAGCGTTTCGTCGAGCTTTGTCCGGCCCCACAGACCCGGGAGGCTGAGAACGGGGCGGCCGCCGTCGACTCACCGTCCTTCTCCGGCTTTGTGTTCAAGATCCAGGCGAACATGGATCCGGCGCACCGCGATCGCGTTGCCTTCATACGCGTGTGCTCGGGCCGCTTCGTGCGGGGCATGGAGGTCCACCATGAGCGAACCGGCAAATCCATCGCCGTCAACCGCGCCATGCGCCTGCGTTCGCGGGAACGTGACACGGTGGAGGAAGCCTTTCCGGGCGATATCGTAGGCATCTGGGATCCCGGCCTGGTTCGAATTGGTGACACTCTATTTGAGACGGAGCCCGTGCGATATGGTGGCATTCCCCGTTTCTCGCCGGAACTCTTCGTGCAGGTTCACACCAGTGATCCGTTCCGGCGCAAGCAACTGAAAAAGGGGCTGGAACAGCTCTCCGAAGAGGGTGCGGTCCAATTATTTTTCGATCGTGCCCGGCTGGAACGCGACCCGATCCTGGGTGCCGTGGGCCGCCTCCAGTTCGATGTCGTGCTGCATCGCCTGAAGACGGAATACAACGTGGAGGCGCGGCTCGATCCACTCAAGTACAGACATGCCCGTTGGGTCCTGGGTGATCCGGGAGACCTGGATGAACTGGCCTCACGGGCCGGCGCCCTGTGCGTACTCGACCTCGAAGCGCGTCCGCTGCTGCTTTTCGAGACGGACTACAAATTACACTGGGTGATGGAGAATCTACCCGATCTACAGCTCGCCTCTGCCGTTCAGCCAGCTCGATCAAAGGGAACATGAAAGTCGTGACGGCTCCGATCTGCCACCACGGAACCGCGCGAACACACGATCCTGTTCGGAACACGACACCTGATTGCCGTTGTGGAGTCCCGCTGGTAGAAGTCTGGCTATTCGCGGTTGCCTGAAAGCACCGCGTGGGAGGCAGTGATGGCAGTTGCTCGTGTTACAGAAATTCGCGCCTCATCGCCTGAAGGCTTTCAGGAAGCCGTACAAGAGGGCGTGAAGCGCGCGGCAAAGACACTGCGTGGCATCACCGGTCTGGAAGTGATCGGTAAGCGCGTCAAGGTGGAACGAGGCAAAATCGTCGAGTACCGCGTCGACATGAAGCTCATCTTCATTCTGGAGTGAACCTGGCCATCTGGCAGGAAGATCATCCGGTACCCGGTTCATCGAGGAGATTCGCATGGCAGTCGCACGACAAACGCAAATCATCGGAGCATCTCCCCACAGTTGGGAAGATGCGGTTCGCAATGCTCTGGAGCGTGCCAACAAGACATTGCGTGGCATCACAGGTCTCGAGGTCATCAAGGAGAACGCGCACATCCAGAACGGGAAGATCCTCGAATACCGGGCGACTCTTCTGGTGACGTTCGTCCTCGACAAGTGAAATTCCACTCGCCCACACCCCTTGTCTGCCGACAGCGCATCGGAGAAGCGTGTTCATGACAGCCGCCGGTGATCGTCTCAGTTCCCTGGACGCCAGCTTCCTGTATCTGGAACAACCGAATGCGCTCATGCACATCGGTAGCATCTGCACGTTCGACCGGATGATCTCATTCGAAGAACTGCTCCGGTACGTCGAATCGCGGCTACCGCTGATTCCGCGGTACACGCAACGGGTGGCAATGATTCCGCTGAATCTTGCCCATCCGGTCTGGGAGGAGGATCCCCAGTTCAGTCTCCGCAACCATATCCTGCGCCATCGTCTCAAAGCGAGTCAGGACAAATTTGAGCTGGCCGATCTCTGTTCCCAGATCTTTGCCGCCCCGCTCGATCGCACACGTCCCCTCTGGGAGATGCATCTCATCGATGACTATGGGACGGGCTGCGCACTTCTGATCAAGGTACACCACTGTATGATTGACGGCGCGGGTGGTGTCCAATTGTTGAATCTCCTGTTGGATCCGGCACCGAACCCGTCTCGTGTCGATCTCCCCGCAATGATCCACCCATCGGCGCCGTCGACAGGCTTCACGGCTCTAAGGGTCATCGAAGGGGTCCTCCACACGGCATCCCAGCAGATTGGTGCAGGACTGAGCCTGCTGAAAGGCCTGCGCCATCCGTCGAAGGCAGTCGCTCAGGCACGTGCCACTGTTGATGCTCTGGGGACGATGATCCGTACCGTGGCGAGTCAAGCACCATCCACCCCGTTCAACGGTGCCATCAGCAGAACAAGGCGTCTGGCCTGGGTCCGTTTCTCGCTGAACGAAGTCAAAGCCATCAAAAACCGTCTGGGTGGGACGATCAATGACGTGGTCCTGAGTGTGATCTCAGGGGCGCTGCGGCAATACATGAACGCAAACGGCATAAAGACGGATCGCATGGAGTTACGAGCGATGGTGCCTGTAAACATGCGCGGAGAGCATGAGGCAATGCGCCTCGGGAATCGCGTGTCCCTGATGATTGCACCGCTACCCATCGGGATTGCGGATCCGCTCGAACGGTTGCGTCAGGTGGCTGCCGCGATGGAAATGCTCAAGACCAGTGGGCAAGCATCACAGGTGCAACATCTCGTCGACCTCACCGACCTGCTGCCCCCGTTCCTGCAGGCTCCCCTGGTGGGACTTCAGGCATCCATCAATCCGGTAAATACCGTCTGCACGAACGTTCCGGGACTGCGTGAAACCCGTTATCTCCTGGGGACCCCTGTGAAGATGATGGCACCCATCGTACCGCTGGCCCAGGGTGTGGGTCTGGGCTTTGCCATCCTCAGCTACGCGGATCAAATCACCATTGGAATCAACGCGGATGCAGAGCGGATCAGCGACACATGGCAGCTCGCCGAATTTCTCTCGAATTCCTTCGAGGAACTATGGGCCATTACGGGGTTGGAACGGATCGATTCGAACGGAGCAGCCGCACGACAGGCGGCGACCGCAGAACCACCGGTCAAGATGCGCGCAGTTCGAGGCGCTCGAGCTTCGCGTACAAAGAGTCGATCTCGTCCTTGAGCCTGGCGAACTGACTGAAGACCGACTGCGGGTTGGCATGCGCCTGATAGAAGTTTGCATCATTGATCAGGTTGGAAAGTGAGCCAAGTGCCGCTTCTTTTTCGCTGATCTCCTCTTCGAGACGTGCCAGTTCGCGCGCTCTCTTCTCTGCTTCACGTGCCGCCTTTTTTGCCTGATCGCGCAAACGCGCTTCCTCGGCTCGATCCCGTTCTACCCGGATCGGTTTGGCTGAAACGGATGGGCTGGCACGCACAATCGGCTCACTTCCGTTCGTCTCGCTCTCTTTCTTTTGGAGGTACGCCTCGTAATTGCCGAGGTATCGGACAGAAGAGCCACGCCCGACCTCGATGATCTCGTCGGGCAAACGATCGAGAAAATACCGGTCGTGCGCCACGAAAATGAGTGTTCCGGAATAATCCGAGAGCGCTTCCAACAGCACTTCTTTTGCCGTCAGGTCGAGGTGATTCGTCGGCTCGTCCAACAGCAGGCAATTCGTCGGACGCAAAAGCAGGGTCGCCAGAGCCAGGCGGCTGCGTTCACCTCCGCTCAGGACCCGGGCCTTTTTGTGGACGGCGTCACCCGTGAACAAGAACGAACCCAGCAGGCTGCGCACCTGAGGCACCAGTTCCATGGGAGCCGCAGCCGTCACAATTTCGAGTACCGATTTATCTCCATCGAGGTTGGCGCCCCGATCCTGGGCGAAATAGCTCATCGATACGTTGTGCCCGATCCTGCGTTCACCGCCATCGAGTGCATCCACACCGGCGATCAACCTCATCAGCGTGGATTTACCGGCACCGTTCGGTCCGACGAGGGCCACCTTCTTCCCCCGTTCGATACTCAGGTCGAGTCCATCGTACACCGTCACCTCGCCATACGCTTTGCGCACACCTCGCAACTCGACCACCATGCGGCCGCTGCGTTCCGGCTGCGGAAAACGGAAGTGGATACTGCGCATCCCCTCCGGTGGGGCAAGCCGCTCGATCTTTTCGAGTTGTTTGATCCGGCTCTGTACGAGAGCTGCCTTCGAGGCCTGGTAGCGGAATCGGCTGATGAACGCCTCGATCCGTTCAATCTCTTCCCGTTGTTGCCGATACGCCTCTTCCTGTTGCTGGCGGCGTTCTTCCCGCTGGTCGAGATACTGACTGTAATTGCATGGGAAGTCGGTCAGAGAGCCTTGCGACACCTCGGTTACATTCGTGCAGGTCTGATCCATGAAATAACGATCGTGTGCCACGAGAATCACGGTATGTGGGTAGGCCTGCAGGAATTCCTCCAGCCAGTCGCGCGCTTCCAGATCGAGGTGGTTCGTCGGTTCGTCGAGGAGCAGCAAATGCGGCTCGCGCAGCAGGAGTTTGGCAAGGGCAATCCGCATCTGCCAACCACCGGAGAATTCCGAGCAGGAACGCTGGAAATCAGAAGTCTTGAACCCGAGACCGATCAAAACCGCTTCCGTCCGGCTTTCCAGATCGTAGCTTCCGTGTGTGTCCCACGCCTCACGTGCTGCGGAGTATTCCGCCATGAGATCGGAATACTCCGGATCGTCGTGACGAATGTGGGCGAGCGCTTCCTCCAGACGACGGCACTCGGCCTCGATCCGGTGCAATTCATCGAATGCAGACAGCGTTTCCGCCAGGACGGCGCGTTCTCCCAGACCAAAGACCTCCTGAGCCAGATAGCCAACCGTGGCACCGCGCGGCAGACTGATACTGCCCGAGTCGGCCTCCTGCTCGCCGGCAATGATCCGCAGCAAGGTCGATTTTCCCGAACCATTGGCGCCCACCAGCGCGACACGCGCACGGACCGGGACAAACCAGTTCACATGATCCAGGACGACCTGGCTTCCAAATCGTTTCTGAAGTCCGGTGACGGTCAGCACAGCCAATGCAACTAGCGACGGGGTCTCAGAGCGGCAAGAAGAGCGGTGCAAGACGGACACACGCGCGGGTGGACGGACCGTCTCGGAACCGGCAGAGAGACGCACGTGTTTGGGGTCTATGTCTCCGGCTGACTGCGAAAAGATGAAAAATCCACCGCAACAACACCTTGATTCATCTCGCAACTGGTACATATGCTGCACCGAGAAATTCCGGCGACCAGATCCACCAGGAAGGAATAGGAGCGGATCAGATGAGAAGAACACGACAGCATGTCATGAGCGTACTGCTAGCCCTGCTCGTTTTCGCAGCCGTCCCGGCGGCCCGAGCCGATGTCGAGCCAGGGGAACTGATCACGAATGCAAACATGGACAAACTCGGCGAACTCGTTTCGCCGGGCGTCAAGTGGTGTATCAACCACGGACTCCAACTGAAGATCGTTCCCTACAAGAAAATCGAGTGGAACCGGGAGTACCGGGAAGCAACGGAAAAGTACGCCAGCCAGGTGAAGCTCGCCAGCGACGGACGCAGTCTGGAGAACTATGTCGCGGGGCTGCCCTTCCCCACCATCGATACGAATGATCCTCAGGTCGCCCTCAAGATCATGTGGAACTACGAGTACAAGGGGTTCGTCACGGATGACAGCGACCTGCGTAACTTCGACGCCGACACGGGCCCGCTGAGTGACTCGGGCGGGATGGGCATCGAGCGCCACTACATCCTCGACCACCTGCGCGCCCTGTCTTACATCGGTCGCGTCATCGTTGATCCGAAACCCTCTCTGCCCAACCCCGACAAGGTGCGAGGGAAATCCTCCCTGCACCCGATCCTGGAACCCTTCGACCTGAAAGGGGTGGGACTGACCAGCATCCGTTACCTCGATCCGGATCGCCAGGATGATACGTGGCTCTACATGCCCTCTCTGCGCCGCGTACGCCGGCTTTCGGGAGCGCAGCGTTCCGACGCACTGTTCGGCCAGGACACGGACGTCGACAGCTACGGCGGCTATGCAGGTCAAACGGCCTGGTTCACCTGGAAGTTTCTTGGCGAAAAGGAAATCCTCGGGTCCTTCCACGCCGAAGAGTACCCGGTGAAGTACTGCCCGGGAAAAGGCGACTTCGTTTTCTGCGACACCTGGGAGAAGCGTAAGGCCTGGGTCGTTGAGGGCACACCGAAACAGGCCCAGTACGCCTACGGCAAACGTGTCCTGTACATCGACAAGGAAACGTACCTGATCGCCTTCAGCGACATCCACGACCGTGCCGGCCAGCTCTGGAAGGTCTGGATCAACGAATTCTCTTTCCGCAAAAAGGCCATCCCGACTGGAATCGAGTACGCCGACGAAATGCCCTTCGGACCCAGCATCACGATGGTGGATACCCAGTTGAACCACGCGACACGGGCGGCCCTTCCCAGCGCCAAATTTCCCGGTGAGCAGGGATGGTATTTCAACCAGGGAGACAAGACCGGCCTGACCGAAGAGTTCTTCACGATCGCGCATCTGATCGCATCGGGAACCTGAGACTCAGCCGGGAAGGAACACTTACACAAACGGCCCGCGACAGAATCGCGGGCCGTTTGTTTTTAGTCCGAAGTTCCTCGGATTTTTCCGTTCGAGATCTGGCAGAAAGCCTGAAAGATCAAGGGGATAGCGATTTATTGAATGTGCATAATGTAGCCATGTAATA
>JAANMW010002297.1_pt1 | contig 17537 bp, 15 predicted proteins | sample 7279671 | NCBI WGS metagenome assembly JAANMW01 (sample SAMN14094541, study PRJNA606508) | bioreactor metagenome | isolation source: A lab-scale SPAN reactor treating ammonium-rich wastewater day 247 | place: Ireland: Galway | collected 2017-09-19
CAACCCGTGGAGCAGGGTTAGGCCGGCGAACACGGCGATCGCCACGCGATCGCTCTGTCGCGCAGGCCGCCAGGCGGCCGCCACCGCCATGGCCGTGACGGCGGCGAAGCCATAGCCGTAGTGGTTCCAGCTGCTGGACAGCGGCAGCACCGGCAGCAGCGCCGCCATTCCGCCCAGCAGGCACAGCAGTGCCAAGCGGCGGTCCGTGCGCCACAGCGCGGCCAGCAACCACAGCCATAGCGCGCCGGCGATCGCGGCCGGCAGCGGGCGCCGCAGGGTGTTGAAGCCCTCCAGCACCGGCACCAGCGGTGGGAACAGCTGGTATTCCAGCCAGCGCAGCGGCACGTTGGCCACGCCCAGCGTGTACTGGCTGCCTTCCCGCGGGGCGTGCAGCAGCACGTCCAGGCGCAGCGCCAGCCAGCCGGCGGCCGCGATCCCGGCGCCCAGCGTCGCCGCCAGCCAGCGCCGCTGGCGGCCGTCGAACAGCCAGGCCACCGCCAGCAGGGGCGGGATGGCGAAGGCCGCCTCCTTCGCCAACAGGGCGATGGCCGTGCAGGTGAAGGCCGCCAGTCCGGCCAACAGTGGGCGCGAAGTCTGTTGCACCAGCCACACTGCACCCAGTGCACCGCCCAGCCACAGCAGGTCGGCGATGCACCCCGCCCAGCCGTGGACCAGCGTGGCGAAGGGGCCGGTGGCGAAGGCCAGGGCGCCCGCGGCAGCAGGCCAGGGGGCCAGCCCGAAGCGGCGGCCGACCGCGAACAGCAGGCCGGCATGGAGAGAGCCCCAGGCCACCAGTACTGCGTGGAACGCGACGGGGGTATCGGACAGCAGGCGCGACAGCAGCATCCACAGCGAGAACGTCAGCGGGCGGTACTGGAACGCCGCCACGTCGCGCCAAGGCGCTAGCAGGTTGCCGTCGGCGAATGCCGCCCACTGCAGCTCGTCGTGGCTGAAATAGCCGGGGTTGAAGACCAGCGGCCACTGCAGCAGCAGCGCCGCCAGCACCACCCATGCCATCGTGGGCACGCGCGATCCCGTCATCCTCATGCGACTTCCGCAAGCAGCGCCGCGGCGTGCTCGCCGCTGCCCATCGCCAGCGTCCAGCCCAGCGTGCAAACAGCCGGCCTCGCCAGTCCCTGTCGGTAACGGGGCGTCGCGCTGGGGTCACCCGGTGCCTGGGTAGCGAAGACGCCTCTTGCCACGACCCGCCGAGCGATTCGGGAAAGTGGCGAACGGCGCGTCTGCACGGCATCGAGTTGCAGCATGTCGCGGGGTCTCCTGCGGTGCCGGTGGCGAAACCGGCCGGCATGAAGCCGTTATCATCCCCTATCCGCACCATGGAATGCGCTTCGATGTCCGATACCCCCGCCAGCGACGATCTGAAACAGGCTGCCCTCGACTACCACCGGCAGGAACCGAAGGGCAAGATCCGGGTCACCGCGACCAAGCCGATGGTGACCCAGCGCGACCTGGCGCTGGCCTATTCGCCGGGGGTGGCGTATGCCTGCGAGGAGATCGCCGCCGATCCCACCAAGGCCAGCGAATACACCGCGCGCGGCAACCTGGTGGCGGTGATTTCCAACGGCACCGCGGTGCTGGGGCTGGGCGACATCGGCCCGCTGGCCGGCAAGCCGGTGATGGAGGGCAAGGGCATCCTGTTCCAGAAGTTCGCCGGCATCGACGTGTTCGACCTGGAGATCGACGAACGCGACCCGGACAAGCTGGTCGACATCATCGCCAGCCTGGAGCCCACCTTCGGCGGCATCAACCTGGAGGACATCAAGGCGCCGGAATGCTTCATCGTGGAGCGCAAGCTTCGCGAGCGGATGAAGATCCCGGTGTTCCACGACGACCAGCACGGCACCGCGATCATCGTCGGCGCCGCGGTGCTGAACGCGCTGGAAGTGGCGGGCAAGAAGATCGAGGACGTGAAGCTGGCCACCACCGGCGCCGGTGCCGCCGGCATCGCCTGCCTGGACATGCTGGTGGCGCTGGGCGTGAAGCCGGAGAACATCCTGGCCTTCGACCGCGACGGCGTGATCCACGCAGGCCGCCCCCACCTTGATCCCGACAAGGCCCGCTACGCGCGCGACACCGACAAGCGCACGCTGGCCGAGATCGTGGACGGCGCCGACGTGTTCCTCGGCCTGTCCGCCGGCGGCATCCTCAAGGCCGAGATGGTGGCTGCGATGGCGCCCAACCCGGTGATCCTGGCGCTGGCCAACCCGTATCCGGAAATCCTGCCGGAGGACGCCAAGGCGGTGCGTCCGGACGCGATCATCGCCACCGGCCGCTCGGACTACCCGAACCAGGTCAACAATGCGGTCTGCTTCCCCTACATCTTCCGCGGCGCGCTGGACGTGGGCGCCACCCAGATCAACGAGGCGATGAAGCTGGCCTGCGTGCGCGCGATCGCCGCGCTGGCGCGCAAGGAGGCTTCCGACCTCGGCGCGGCCTACGGCGGCGAAATGCCCACCTTCGGCCGCGAGTACCTGATCCCGCGGCCGTTCGACCCGCGCCTGCTGACCATGCTGGCGCCGGCGGTGGCGCAGGCCGCGATGGACTCGGGCGTGGCCCAGCGCCCGCTGGACGACGTCTGCGCCTATCGCGAGAAGCTCAGCCAGTTCATCCACCGCACCAGCCTGATGATGAAGCCGGTGTACGAGCGCGCGCGCGTCGACCGCAAGCGCGTGGCGTATGCCGAGGGCGAGGAGTTCGTGGTCCTGCGCGCGGTGCAGACGGTGATCGACGAAGGCCTGGCGTTCCCGATCCTGATCGGCCGCCCGGAGGTGATCGAAAGCCGCATCGAGAAGCTTGGCCTGCGCATGCGCGCGGGGGTGGATTTCGAGCTCACCAACATCAACGACGATCCGCGTTTCGACGACTACTGGAAGCAGTACCACGCGCGAACCGAGCGCCGCGGCGTGACCCCGGACGCGGCCAAGAACCTGCTGCGCTCGCGGCCCACCCTGATCGCCTCGCTGATGGTCGAGCGCGGCGAAGCCGACGCGCTGATCTGCGGCCTGGTCGGCCGTTACCACAAGAAGCTGGGCTACCTGCGTAGCGTGTTCGACTTCGAGCCGGGGGTCACCGGCACCGCGGCGATGACCGGGGTCATCAACGACAAGGGCGCGTGGTTCTTCGTCGACACCCACGTGCAGCTGGATCCGTCCGCCGAGCAGATCGCCGAGGCCACGCTGCAGGCCAGCTACCGCCTCAAGCTGTTCGGGATCGAGCCGAAGGTGGCGCTGCTGTCGCACTCCAACTACGGCAGCCATGTCGACGAAAGCGCCGGCAAGATGCGGCAGGCGTTCGAGATCATCCGCCGGCGCGCGCCGAAGCTGGAGGTGGACGGCGAGATGATGGCCGACACCGCCTGGGACGAGGCGCTGCGCCTGCGCATGTTCCCCAACACCACCCTGAAGGGTCGGGCCAACCTGCTGGTGATGCCGAACCTGGACGCCGCCAACATCGCCTACAACCTGATCCGGGTCGCCACCGGCGGCGTTGCCATCGGGCCGATCCTGATGGGCCTGGACCGGCCGGCGCACATCCTGACCCCGGCGTCGTCGTCGCGGCGGGTGGTCAACATGACCGCCATCGCGGCGGTGGACGCGCAGATCCGCGCCGAACTGCGCGCCCGCAACGGCTGAGCCGCCGCGCGGCGCCCGGCCGCGCATTCCATGGCTTGCACCCAGGCCCCGACGCCCCGCGCCGGGGCGTTGGCCTGCGCCTGCGTTTCGCCGTCGCAGGCAGGCTGCAGGGTGTGTTCCAGCGGCACCGGGCCGGATATGGTGGCGTAATTATGAAATATCCGGGTAAAAAATGATTTGAGCTGCATTGCAGCATCACCCGGTGCCCCGCGCTTGCTAGACTCGGCCTTTCGACGACTGACCGGCCGATGGAGCGCGCGCGATGAACTGGCTCAACGAAATGCTGCAGAACGATCCCGATCCGCGGGAATCCCGCGAGTGGATCGAGTCGCTGAAGGCGGTCATCGACCATGACGGCCCGCAGCGCGCGCACCAGCTGCTGGAGAGCATGGTCGAGGTGACCCGGCGCGCCGGCGCGCACCTGCCGTTCGCGCCCACCACCGCCTACATCAACACCATCCCGGCCCACCTGGAGCCGCGGATGCCGGGCGATGCGCACCTGGAATGGCGGATCCGCTCGATCATCCGCTGGAACGCCATGGCCATGGTGGTGCGCGCCAACCGCAAGCCCGGTTCGCTGGGCGGCCACATCGCCAGCTTCGCCAGCTCGGCCACGCTGTACGACGTCGGTTTCAACCATTTCTGGCGCGCGCCGTCCGACCAGCATCCGGGCGACCTGCTCTACATCCAGGGCCACAGCTCGCCCGGCATCTATGCGCGCGCCTTCATGGAAGGCCGGATCAACGAGTCCCAGCTGGACAGCTTCCGCATGGAAGTGGACGGCCGCGGCATCTCCAGCTATCCGCACCCGTGGCTGATGCCGGACTTCTGGCAGACCCCCACCGTCAGCATGGGCCTGGGCCCGCTGGCCGCGATCTACCAGGCGCGCAGCTGGAAGTACCTGGAGGCGCGCGGGCTGATGCCGAAGACCGACCGCAAGGTGTGGTGCTTCCTCGGCGACGGCGAGACCGACGAGCCGGAATCGCTGGGCGCCATTGGTGTTGCCGGGCGCGAAGGCCTGGACAACCTGGTCTTCGTCATCAACTGCAACCTGCAGCGTCTGGACGGCCCGGTGCGCGGCAACGGCAAGATCATCCAGGAACTGGAAGGCCAGTTCCGCGGCGCCGGCTGGAACGTCATCAAGACGATCTGGGGCAGCTACTGGGATCCGCTGCTGGCCAAGGACAGCAACGGCGTCCTGCGCAAGATCATGATGGAGACCGTCGACGGCGAGTACCAGAACTGCAAGGCCTTCGGCGGCGCCTACACCCGCGAGCATTTCTTCGGCAAGTCGCCGGAAACGCTGGCGATGGTGTCCAGCCTCAGCGACGACGACATCTGGCGCCTGAATCGCGGCGGCCACGACCCGCACAAGGTGTACGCGGCCTATGACGCGGCGGTGAAGACCACCGGCCAGCCCACCGTGATCCTGGCCAAGACGGTCAAGGGCTATGGCATGGGCAGCGCGGGCGAAGCGCTCAATCCCACCCACCAGACCAAGAAGCTGGACAACGATGCGGTGCGCGCGTTCCGCGACCGCTTCCAGCTGCCGATCAGCGACGATTCGCTGCGTGACGGCGAGGTGCCGTTCTACCGCCCGGACGAGAAGTCGCCGGAAATGGAATACATGCGCGAGCGCCGCGGTGCGCTCGGTGGCCACCTGCCGCAGCGCCGGCGCAAGGCCAGCAAGCCGCTGGAAGTGCCGCCGCTGGCGACTTTCGAGCGCCTGCTGAAGTCCACCGGCGAGCGCGAGATCAGCACCACCATGGCGTTCGTGCAGATGTTCAACATCATCCTGCGCGACAAGCAGGTCGGCCCGCGCTGCGTGCCGATCGTGGCCGACGAGGCGCGCACCTTCGGCATGGAGGGCCTGTTCCGCCAGCTCGGCATCTACGCCCCGCAGGGCCAGAAGTACAAGCCGGTGGACGCCGACCAGTTGATGTTCTACCGCGAAGACGTGGCCGGGCAGGTGCTGGAGGAAGGCATCACCGAGGCCGGCGCGTTCGCCAGTTGGATGGCGCTGGCCACCGCCTACAGCAGCAGCGACCTGCAGATGCTGCCGTTCTACATCTACTACTCGATGTTCGGCTTCCAGCGCGTCGGCGACTTCGCCTGGCAGGCCGGCGACATGCGCGCGCGCGGTTTCGTGCTGGGCGGCACCGCCGGCCGCACCACCCTGAACGGCGAAGGCCTGCAGCACGAGGACGGCCATTCCCACGTGCAGAGTGCGCTGATCCCGAACGTGCGCAGCTATGACCCCACCTTCGCCTACGAAGTGGTGGTGCTGGTGCAGTACGGCATGCAGCGGATGCTGGCCGAGCAGCACGACGAGTACTTCTACCTCACCCTGATGAACGAGAACTACAGCCATCCGGAGATGCCGCAGGGCAGCGAGGAAGGGATCATCAAGGGCATGTACCTGCTGCAGGATGCCGGCAAGGGCAAGAAGACCGACCTGCGGGTGCAGCTGCTGGGCAGCGGCACCATCCTGCGCGAGGTGATCGCGGCGGCCGAGCTGCTGGACAAGGACTTCGGCATCAAGGCCGACATCTGGTCCTGCCCCAGCTTCACCGAGCTGGCGCGCGATGGTGCCGACGTGGAGCGCTGGAACCGCTTCCACCCGGAAGCCAAGACGCCGCGCAAGGCGTGGGTGGCGCAGCTGCTGGAAGGCCGCCAGGGCCCGGCGGTCGCGGCCACCGACTACGTGCGTGCGTTCGCCAACCAGATCCGCGAATACGTGCCGATGCGCTACAGCGTGCTGGGCACCGACGGCTATGGCCGCAGCGATACCCGCGAGAACCTGCGCCGCCACTTCGAGGTGGACCGCTTCCACGTCGCCCACGCCGCGGTCGCCGCGCTGGCCGCCGAGGGCAAGCTCACCGCCAAGGACGTGGCGCGCGCGATCAAGCTCTACAAGCTGGACACCGAGCGGCCGAATCCGTTGCTGGCATGAGTCCAGGCTCCCTCCCTTGCGCAGCGGGGGAGGGATGGGAAGGGGCAAGGAAAAGGCGGCCGGTGGCCGCCTCTTTCCACCCGCTTGGCTTCAAGCCTCCCCGCCGGGGAGTATCCATGGCCAAGCCTCACGAGCCGCGACGGAGCTTCCGGATCAATTCCGCGATTGCACGTTCGCGCTTGGGCGCGCTCGTGAGCGCGCATTCCCAGATGGTGTAAACGTGCCACCCGCTCGCCCTCAAGGCCCTCGCGCTGCGGGCATCGCGTCGCTTATTTGCCTTGAACTTGGACTTCCAAAAGTCCCCCCGCGTCCCGGGGATGCGACCCGATTGGCATCGATGTGCATGCCAGAAGCATCCTTGGACGAACACGACTGCGTTGTACCTTGGCAGGACGATGTCGGGGCGCCCGGGGAGATCACGCCGATGGAGGCGAAACCGGAACCCACTAGCGTGCAGGGCTTTCCGTACCCAGACCTCGGGCTTGGTGTCCCGGCTACGGATCCGGGACATCCGTTCACTTCGCTCGGCAGTCGTCAGTGGATCCGCCACCCGCCTAGCATGGCCGAACTGATGGCCTTCCGGCAGGGGCTAGCGATGGCCGATGGCGGTTCGGTGGGGGCGCAGGCCATCGCCATGCCCGCGCCCAAGGCGGCCGGTCATCCATCCGTTCCCGGTGCGCTGCCGAAGCCGCCGTCGGCCTGCGCCGCCAGCCAGGTGAACACCGCATAGGCGGCGGCGTTCTGGGCCAGGTCCTTCGGGGCGATCTTGTCGAGGGTGTCCTCGGCGTTGTGGTGCAGGTCGAAGTAGCCGCTGCCATCGTGGCCCAGCCAGGCCCAGGCCATGCCGCGCTGGGTCATCGGGCCGATGTCAGACTCCGGATCGCCCTTGCCCGGCATCCATTCGATGCCCAGCGGCGCCAGCACCTGCTGGATCTGCGCCAGCGCCGCCGGCTGCAGGTCGCGCGCGCTGGCGTCGAAGCCGTAGATGCGCCCCGCGCCGAAATCACTTTCGGCTGCGATCACATGGTTGGCGACGTCGGCGGCGTGCCTGTCGGCGTAGGCGCGCCCGCCCCACAGCCCCTGTTCCTCGTTGGCGAAGGCGACCACGCGGATCGTGCGCGCCGGCCGCATCGGCTTGAGCAGAGCGCCCACCGCCATGGTGATGCCGATGCCGGCGGCATCGTCGATCGCGCCGGTGCCGTAGTCCCAGGAATCCAGATGCCCGCCGATCAGCACGACTTCCTGCGGGCGCTTGCTGCCGGTGATCTCGCCAATCACGTTCTGCGAGGTGTATTCGCCGTCCCAGCCGCAGTCCAGCGCCAGCCGCACGCGGGTGGGGCCCAGCGCCACCAGCCGCGCCAGCTGGGCGGCGTCGATGGTGGACAGGGCGGCGGCGGGGATCGGGGTGAGCCCCGGCTCGTAGCGGGTGTTGCCGGTATGCGGCGCGCGCGAGGTGTCGGTACCGGCCGAGCGCATCAGGAAGCCGGCCGCGCCCTTGCGGATTGCCAGCGACGGCCCGCGTCCGCGGATGCCGCCGCCGTTGCGGTAATCGCCGCCGTCCCGGCGCCGCTGCATCTGGTAGTCGACGAAGGCGATCTTGCCGGCCAGCGAGCCGTCCGGCGCCGCCTCCAGCGCGGCCAGGTCGGCAAAACGCACCACTTCGGCTTCCACCGTGCCGCCGGCGCTGCCCCCCAGCGCTGCAACCCGCAGCGGCTGCGCGTGCGTGCCCAGCACCTGCGCGGCCTCGCCGCGGCGCACCCACTTCGGGAAGGTGACCGGCTCGGTCCACACCTTGTCGTAGCCCAGCGCCTTGAACTTCGCCTTGGCCCATTCCACCGCGCGCGCATCGGCTTCGCTGCCGGCCAGGCGCGGGCCCACCTCGGTGGTCAGCGATTCGGTGACCTGCCAAGCGGTGGCGTCCCGTAGTACCGCGTCGCGCAGGCTGGCGGCCTGGGTGAGGGCCTTGGCATCGATGCGGGTGGGTTGCGCCGCCTGCAGCGGGTTGGCGACCAACAGGGCGAGGGTGGCTGCAAGCAGGGTGGTGCGCATTGGCGGGCTCCACGAACGGAAAGCCCCGAGTCTAGGCCCGGGGCTTGCGCGGCGACCGTGCCGGAAGTGTCACTTCCGCAGTGAATCGCGGATCTCGCGCAGCAGCAGGACTTCTTCCGCGGGTTCGGCCGGTGCGGCGGGCGCCTCGGCAGGCTTCTTGTGCAGGCGGTTGATCGCCTTGACCACCATGAAGATGGCGAAGGCCACGATCACGAACTGGATCAGCGCGTTGATGAACTCGCCATAGCCCAGCACCACCGCCGGTACTTCCTTGCCGGCAGCATCCACCGTCGCCGCCTTCAGCGTGATCGCCAGCTTGGAGAAATCGACGCCGCCGACCAGCAGCCCGATCGGCGGCATGATCACCTTGTCCACCAGCGCGGAGACGATCTTGCCGAACGCGCCACCGATCACCACGCCCACGGCGAGGTCGATCACGTTGCCGCGCATCGCGAAGTCACGGAACTCGGTCATCATGCCCATCGGTTGTCCTCCACTGCCGGGGTGAGGCCGAAGGTTAACCGTTTGAAGGCGCGATGTGACCCTGTAGCTGCAGCGCATCGCCGATGCGGGCATCGAAGTGGTCGCCCGGTTGCAGCGCGGCCACGCCGGCCGGCGTGCCCATGAACACCAGGTCGCCGGCGCGCAGCGCGTACAGCTTCGACAGTTCGTGCAGGATCTCGGGCACGTCCCAGACCAGCTGGTCCAGGTGCGATTGCTGGCGGCGCTCGCCGTTGACGTCCAGCCAGATCGGCTGCGCCTGCAGCGGCCCGAACGCGGCCACCTGCAGCAGCGCCGATACCGGCGCGGAATGATCGAAGCCCTTGCCGGTATCCCACGGCAAGCCCTTGGCCTTGGCCGCGGCCTGCAGGTCGCGGCGGGTCAGGTCCAGGCCGACGCCGTAGCCAAACACCAGCGCGGCGGCGGCCTCCACCGGCAGCACGCCGGCGGGCGCATCCCGGCCCAGCGCCACCACCAGCTCCACCTCGTGGTGCAGGTCATGGGTACCGGGCGGGTAGGGCACCACGCCATCGGTGACGATGGCATCGGCGGGCTTCATGAAGAACACCGGCGTACCGCGCTCGGCCTTCGAGGCCGGCACCGCGGCGCCCATTTCGCGCGCGTGGTCGGCGAAGTTGCGGCCCACGCAATAAATACGGCGCACCGGGAACGTCCCCAGTACGGCGCCACTTCCATCAACGGCGGGGATGCGCGGCGTGGCCGCGGCGGCAACCAGGTCCATCAGTGCGCCAGCGGCAGCTGTGCCTTGCCCACCACCCGGTAGCTGCCTTCGAAGGCCTGCTCGCGGCGGCGCACGCCGGCACGCGCACCGCGCTGCACCCACAGCCGCCACAGCAGGCCGCCGACCAGCATCGCCGCGCCGACGAACACGCCCACCACCACCAGCGCCAGCAGCAGGGCGACGCCCAGCAGGCCCACTGCAACCCGCAGCAGTGGATGGCGCGGGCGGCGCGGGGCGTTGAAGGCGAGGCTGCGGAAACGTAGGAAGGTGCGGCGGTGGAAGCTGGACATCGTAGTGGAGATCCTGGACGCGACAGCGTCATGACACAATGCGGCGAAGTATCGGCAGAACCGGCGGGGCAGTTGTGAGCAGTTCGTTAAACGAAGCGCTGGTGCTGGCGCCGCTGGAGGCCCTGCCGCCGGACGGCCTGCATGCCTGCGATGCGCCGGTCGATGGCGAAAACGAGCCACTGATCCTCTATCGCGACCCGCAGGGCGGGGTGCGCGCCTGGCTCAACGTCTGCCCGCACGCCGGCCGCCGGTTGGACTTCGCGCCCGGCAAGTTCCTGCGCAGCAAGGCCGGCGAGCTGGTCTGCGCGGTGCACGGCGCCACGTTCGCCCTGCCGCAGGGAAACTGCGTGGCGGGCCCCTGCCGCGGCGACTGCCTGCGCGCGGTGCCGGTGCACGTGGCCGACGGGGAAGTGCGGCTCGGGGAAGCCGGCTGATCCTGCCCCCCGGGGGGCCATGGCCTGCCTCAGAAGACTAGGTTCACCATCAGCACGATGATGGCGGTGTAGAGCAGGGTCAGCGGGCCACCGGCGCGCCACATGTCGCGCGGGGTATAGCCGGCCGGGCCGGTGATCATCGACACCGACGGATTGGACGCGGTGACGAAGTTATTGGAGGCCGACAGCGCCACGATCAGCGCGAACGCGGTGGGATTGCCGCCCACCGCCAGCGCCAGGTTGATCGCCAGCGGTACCAGCACGATGGTGGCGCCGACGTGGCTGATCACCATCGAGAAGGCGGTGGTGAACAGCGCCAGCGCCAGTTCGATCAACCACGGCGGCATGCCCTCGGGCAGCCGCTCGATGCTGTGCCCGGCCACCCACGCGGCGGCGCCGCTGCTGTCCATCGCCCAGCCCAGCGGGATCAGGCAGGCCATCAGGAACACCGTCTTCCAGCTGATCGCGGCGTAGGCCTCGTCCATCTTCAGCACGCCGGTCACCAGCATCCCGGCCACGCCGGTCATCAGCGCGATCGAGGTGGGGATGCGGGTGGACAGCGCCAGCAGCATGGTCACGGCGAAGATCGTCATCGCGATCTTGAACTTGTGCGGGCGCTGCTCGCCCTTGGGGTAGTCGGTCACCACCACGAAGTCGCGGCTGCGCGCGGCTTCCGCCAGGTCGGTCCAGATGCTGTGCAGCACCAGCATGTCGCCGGCGCGGATCGGGATGTTGCGCACGTCCTCGCGCAGCACCTGCTTGTCGCGGTTGATCGCCAGCAGGCTCAGCCCGTATTGCTTGCGCAGGCGCAGCTGCGATTGCGGCTTGCCGATGAAGCCCGAGGTGGGCGGCACCACCGCTTCGGAAATGCCGGCGCGGCTGGGGTTGAACAGGTCGGCGAAGGCGCGCAGGCGGGCGGAGTCGCGCAGGAAGTTCTTCTGCGCGAAGTCGGCGATGCGCTGGCGTTCGCCCATGACGCCCAGCACGCTGCCCACCCAGATGCGGGTGTCGGCCGGCGGCGCCAGCCGCGATTCGTTGCCGGTCTGCAGGGCCAGCAGCAGCGGCATGTCGACCAGTGCCTCCGCGTCGCCCACGCTCATGCCCACCAGCGGGCTGTCGGCGGTGACGGTGAGCTCGTGGATGTCGCCGTCGATGCCGTAGGCGCGGGCGAAATAGCTCTGGGTGCGCGCCGGGGTGACCGCGTCGTCGCCGTCCTCGCGCAGCACCCGGTGGCCGAAGAAGTGGAAATACGCCAGCGACGCCGCCAGCAGCGCCAGGCCGATCGGCAGCGGCGCGAACATCTTCAGCGGCTGCAGCGAGGCCGCGCCGGACGGCATGTTGGCGTTGGCGGACACCAGCAGGTCGTTGAGCAGGATCAGCGGCGAGTTGCCGACCATGGTCAGGCTGCCGCCCATGATGATCGCCGCCGACATCGGCATCAGCAGCCGCGATAGGCTGATGCCGGTGCGCGCGGTCAGGCGCGAGGCCACCGGCAGGTACAGCGCGGTGGCCGAGGTGTTCTGGATGAACGCCGAATTGAGCCCCGCCACCGCCGAGGACAGCAGCAGCAGGCGCTGCTCGATGCCGTGCGCGCGCCGCAGCAGCCAGCTGGCCAGGCGGTTGAGCGCGCCGGTGCGGTCCAACCCCGCGCCCAGGATCATGGTGGCGATGACGTTCATCACCGCGTCCGAGGAGAAGCCGCCGAAGATGTCCTCGGGCGCCACCAGCCCGGTCAGGCCCAGGACCACCAGCACCACCAGCGCGGCGGCATCGGCGCGGATGCGCTCGAACAGGAACATCGCCATGGTGAACCCCACCAGGCCCAGCACCCAGAGCATGTCGCCGGTGAGGGTGAGGGTGGTGTCCATCAGGCGTCGTCGGTGTCCTTACGTGTTGGCCCGGCGGCTCAGCGGCGGTTGTACAGCAGGTCCCAGACGCCGTGGCCCAGCTTCTGTCCGCGCGTCTCGAAATGGGTCTGCGGCCGCCACGCGGGGCGCGGCACGTGGCCGCGTGGCCCGGCGGCATTGGCCAGGCCGGCGGTGGCGTCGAGCACGTCCCACATCTGCTCCGCATACTCCTGCCAATCGGTGGCGAGGTGCAAGCGGCCATCGGCCGCGAGCTTGCGCACCAGCAGCGCGGCGAACCCTGGGTTCACCAGCCGCCGCTTGTGGTGGCGCTTCTTGTGCCAGGGGTCGGGGAAGTAGATGCGTACCTCGTCCAGGCTACCGTCGGCGATCTCGTTTTCCAGCACTTCCACCGCGTCGTGGTGGTAGAGGCGCACGTTCTTCGCGTCGTCTTCCGCCAGTGCGTTGAGCAGGCGGCCCACGCCGGGCGCGTGCACTTCGATGCCGATGTGGTCGCGGTCCGGGTCGCGCCGTGCGGAATAGCGCAGCGCCTCGCCATTGCCGAAGCCGATTTCGAGGATGCGCCTGGCGCTGCGCCCGAACGCGGCGTCGAAGTCGCGCGGGGTGCCGGCGTAGTCCAGTCCGAAACGCGGCCACAGCTCGTCGAAGGCGCGCTGCTGGGCATCGGTGAAGCGGCCCTGGCGCAATACGAAGCTGCGCACCTTGCGCACGCCTTCGGTGGCGGTGAAGGGCTTGGGCGGGGCCTTGGCGCCGCTGCTGGAAAACGGGTCGGTCAAATCGGCGGTCTCTGGCGCGACCTGCGCAAGCATGCAGGCCCGGGTGCGTATTGTCGCCCGTTGTAGTGCCTCGTGACGCAGCGCAGCGTGAGGTCGTTATGATTTCATGAAAGTATCACCCGCCATTCGCTGGCGTATGTCGCGATCCCGCGGCCCTGCACCAGTTGGAACCGAACTCCCTGTCCAGATCGAGGATGCCGATGAAAACCCTGTTCCGCCGGACCCTGCTGTCCGCCGCCCTTGCCGTGGTTGCGATGCCCGCCGTGGCGCAGACCGCGCCGCCGTCGCCGTTCACCAGCACCATCTTCTTCGGCGACAGCCTGACCGATGGCGGCTACTTCCGCCCGCTGCTGGTCCAGATGCTGGGCCCCAACGGCGCGGTAGTCGGCCAGTTCACCACCAACCCCGGCTATGTCTGGTCGCAGCACTTGGCCAGCTACTACGGCGGTGACGCCTCGCCGGCATGGACTGGCAACACCACCGCCACCCCGACCCCGGGCAGCGGGGATAACTGGGCGGTGGGCGGTGCGCGCGCCGACACCACCACCGTGGGGGGGTTGGGGCTGACGCCCTCGCTGACCGCGCAGTACCAGGCCTACCTGGCGTCTGGCCATTCGGTTGACCCGAATGCGCTGTATTCGGTGTGGGGCGGTGCCAACGACGTCTTCCAGGCCATCACCGACTACCAGACCGCGTATGTGGGGAGCCTGATGGGCGGCGGCACCGCGACGCAGGCCGATGCCGCCGGGCAGGCAGCTGCGGGCGCAGTCATTGCGCCGGCCGTCGGTGCGCAGGTCGGACTGATCGGTGCGCTGAAGACCGCCGGCGCGCAGTACGTGCTGGTGCCGACCCTGCCGGACATGGGGTTGACGCCGTCCGCGGCCGCGGGCGGCACGGCCGGGAAGATGCTCGCCAGTGGTTTGTCGAACAGCTACAACAATGCACTGTTCGCCGGGCTGGCCAGTGCCGGGTTGAGCGTGATCCCGCTGGATACCTATCACTTCCTGCAGGAAGTGGTCGCGAATCCGTCGGCGTTCGGCCTCACCAACGTCACCGGGACGGCCTGTTCGACCGCGGTGCAGGGCGGCAACTCGCTGTTCTGCAGCCCGCCCTCGACCGTTTCCGGCGGCGCCAATAGCTATCTGTTCGCCGATGGCGTGCACCCGACCACCGCCGCGCACAAGGCGATGGGCGACTTCGCGATCTCGGTGATCGACGGCCCGCGCCTGGTCTCGCTGCTGCCGCAGTCGGCCGCCACCACCGGCCGCGCGCGCGCGCAGATGGTCGATGGCGTGGCTTCTGGCATGGCCGCGGCCGAAGGCGATGGCATGCACTGGTGGGCCGACCTGCGCGGCCAGCAGCAGCGCTTCGTCAACTCCAGCGGCTACGACGGCATGGGCGGCACCGGCTCGTTCGGCATCGGCTGGCGCAGCGGCAACCTGATGTACGGCGCGTTCGCCGGCTACGGCCGGCAGGACATCGACTTCGGCTATCGCCGCGGCGACTTCCGCCAGACCGACGCCAGCGTGGGCGGCTTCGTCGGCTGGACCGGCGGCAGTGCGTGGGTCAACGGCCAGCTGGGCTGGACCAAGCTGGGCTACAAGGTCGACCGCCAGGTCAACCTCGGCCCGGCCACCCGCATCCACAGCGGCTCGCCGGACGGCGACAACCTCAGCGCCGGCATCAGCGGCGGCTGGACGTTCAAGCATGGCGCGCTGGAGCACGGCCCGGTGGTGGCGGTGCTGGCGCAGCGGATCAGCATCGACGGCTACGCCGAGGACAGCACCCAGTCGACCGCGTTGGGCTACCCGGGGCAGGACGTCGATTCGCTGATCGGCAGCGCCGGCTGGCAGGCCAGCTTCGCTCTCAACGACCACGTCAAGCCGTACGTGCGGATGACCTGGGATCGCGAGTTCGAGGACGCGCCGGCGCAGGCGTGGGCGCAGTCGCTGTCGATGCCGGGCACGCTGCCCTACGCGGTGCCGGGCGTGGCATTCGACGAAAGCTATGGCACCGTGGGCATGGGCGTGCGCAGCAAGCTGTTCGGGATGGACGTGACCGGCGGCGCCAACGTCACGGTGGAGCAGCAGGGCGGCAGCAACACCACCTTCTTCGTCACCTTCGGCGGCACGTTCTGACCTGCGGATGGGCGGGATGCAGCGCGCCCGCGTTGCATCCCGCACCGCCACCGGCATAGACTTGCCGACCTCGCGGGTGTAGTTCAATGGTAGAACTGCAGCTTCCCAAGCTGCTAACGTGGGTTCGATTCCCATCACCCGCTCCAAGACGATGGAAATGCAGGGCGGCATCCCCAGGGGTGCCGCCCTTTCCGTTGGCGGTGCGGCGGGCGATGGGCACTGCCGGCAGCGGCGCATGCAGGACTTCCCGCGATGAAACTCGCCATCCTTTCCCGCAACGGCAAGCTGTATTCCACCCGCCGGCTGGTGGAGGCCGCGCGCGAGCGCGGGCACAGCGTGCGGGTGCTCGACCCGCTGCGCTGCTACCTGCGGATCAGCAGCGATGGCTTCGACATGCGCTACAAGGGCAAGCCCTTGGCCGGCTACGAAGCGGTGGTACCGCGGGTGGGCGCCTCGGTGACGCGTTATGGCTGCGCAGTGCTGCGCCAGTTCGAGCTGATGGGTAGCTACAGCCCCAACAGCGCGGCGGCGATCGTGCGCGCGCGCGACAAGCTGCGCTGCCACCAAGTGCTGGCGGCGGAAGGCATCGGCCTGCCGGTGACGGTGTTCGGCGACAACCCCGACGACACCGGCGACCTGCTGGCGATGCTGGGGCCGGCACCGCATGTCATCAAGCTCAACGAGGGTACGCAGGGCGCAGGGGTGATGCTGACTGAGAAGCCGTCGGCCTCGCGCGCGGCCATCGAAACCCTGCGCGGCTTGTACGCGAACTTCCTGGTGCAGGAATTCATCGCCGAGGCCAAGGGCGCGGACCTGCGCTGCTTCGTGGTCGGCGAGCGGGTGGTCGCGGCGATGCGGCGGCAGGCGCCGGCGGGTGATTTCCGCTCCAACCTGCATCGCGGCGGCAGCGCCAAGAAGGTGCGGCCCACCCGCGCCGAAGTGGAAACGGCGGTGCGCGCGGCGCGCATCCTGGGCCTGGGCGTGGCCGGGGTGGACCTGATCCGCAGCGAGCGCGGCCCGCTGGTGCTGGAGGTCAACTCGTCGCCGGGGCTGGAGGGCATCGAGATGGTGACCGGGGTGGACGTGGCGGGTGCAGTCATCGAGCATGTCGCGGCACGCGCGGCCGCGGCGCAACGCAGCCGCAACACCGATTTGACGGATTCTTAATCGGGCATCACCCAACATCGATCCCGTGCCCGGCTGTACTTCCCCCGCAGTCGGGCATGCAGGGCATGCATGTGAACTTCGGCCCGGGCGGCTCCGCCCGGGCCTTTTGTTTGCCCGCGCGGCCGCGGGCCACGAGGATGGGGCGCTGTGCAAGAATCGTGGAACCTGCGCCGGCCGTGCCGGTCTCAGCCGGCAGGCACCGCCAACACTGGAACCCCCATGCGCATCTTGGTCATCGAGGACAACCCCGACATCGCCGCCAACCTGGGCGACTACCTTGAGGACTGTGGCCACACGGTGGATTTCGCCGCCGACGGCATCACCGGGCTGCACCTAGCGGTGGTGCACGAGTTCGACGCCATCGTGCTGGACCTCAACCTGCCGGGCATGGACGGGCTGGAAGTCTGCCGCAAGCTGCGCGTGGATGCGCGCAAGCAGACCCCGGTGCTGATGCTGACCGCGCGCGATTCGCTGGACAACAAGCTGGCCGGCTTCGATTCCGGCGCCGACGACTACCTGATCAAGCCGTTCGCGCTGCAGGAAGTGAACGTGCGCCTCAACGCGCTGGCACGGCGCGGACGCGGGCTGCCGGCGCGGGTGCTCAACGTCGGCGAGCTGGAATACAACCTCGACACCCTGGAGGTGCACCGCGAGGGCAAGCTGATCCAGCTCAATCCCACCGCGCTGAAGATCCTGCAGGCGCTGATGGAAGCCTCGCCGGCGGTGGTGACCCGGCAGGACCTGGAGGGCCGCGTCTGGGGCGAGGAACTGCCGGATTCGGATTCGCTGCGGGTGCACATCCACGGCCTGCGCGCAGCGGTGGACAAGCCGTTCGGCAAGCCGATGATCCAGACCCGCCACGGCATCGGTTACAGGATCGCCGCGCCCGATGCCGACAGCTGACATCGCGGTGCCGAACCGGCAGCGGCGCGGCCGGCGGCGGCTGCGCACCCGCATCATCCTGTCGTT
>JAANMW010002304.1_pt1 | contig 17503 bp, 15 predicted proteins | sample 7279671 | NCBI WGS metagenome assembly JAANMW01 (sample SAMN14094541, study PRJNA606508) | bioreactor metagenome | isolation source: A lab-scale SPAN reactor treating ammonium-rich wastewater day 247 | place: Ireland: Galway | collected 2017-09-19
GGTGTTCGAGGCGAAATCGCTGTTCCTGGCCTCGGCGCTGGCGACGACGCTGGGCGAGCTGGAGCGGACCAGCGCGCAGAACCTGCGGGCCGCGCGCGAAGGCAATGTGGCGCGGCTGATCACGGTTTCGGACCATGACAGCTACCTCGCGCTGCCCGAAAGCCAGCGCCGCCCGAACGACCTGGTTCTGGTCAAGCCGCAGTAGCGCGCCCCGTCCGGGCGATGCGTGGCGGTCCCGCTGGCCGGGGCCGCCATTTTTCATGCGCGGCTGCCCGGCGATTCGCCGCGCCGCTCGCCCGCTTTCCGGCAGGATGGCAACACCGGAAAGGCAAAGGGAACCTTCGCGCCGGCCTCTCGTTGAACTCGGCTGCAAACGGCCTATTCTGCAACCGGGCCCTTGTTCCATCACGAAAGGACGACGCCGGATGACCACCCAGACGCAGGCCAGCGCCCAAGCCGCCTTGGACGAGATCCAGACCGTGACCGCGGTCGTCCTGCCCGAACCCCCCGCCGCCGCGCCGACGCTGACCGAGGCCGAGCCTGCCATCGCCGAGGAGATCCGCAAGCGCATGGCCGAGGTCGACATCCGCGACTCGGGCTCGATCGTGCATTTCGGCGCCCGCGCCCAGAACGAGCTGCAGGAAATCAGCCAGGCGATGCTGGCCGACGTCAAGAACAAGGACGTGGGCCCCGCCGGCGAGTCGCTGCGCGAGATCGTGACCACCATCCGCGGCTTTTCCGTCAGCGAACTCGACGTGCGGCGCGAGCGCAGCTGGTGGGAAAGGCTGCTGGGCCGCACCGCGCCCTTTGCCAAGTTCGTGGCCAATTACGAAGAGGTGCAGGGCCAGATTGACCGCATCGCCATGGATCTGGACCAGCACCAGCACCGGCTGCTCAAGGACATCAGGTCGCTGGACCTGCTTTATGAGCGCACGCTGAACTTCTATGACGAACTGGCGCTCTACATCGCCGCGGGCGAGGAGAAGCTGGCGCAGATCGACCGCGACGAGATCCCCGCCAGGGAAGCCGCCGTCGAATCCGCGGCCGAGAACGACAAGGTCATGGCGGCGCAGGAGCTGCGCGACCTGCGCTCGGCCCGCGACGACCTGGAGCGGCGGGTCCACGACCTCAAGCTGACCCGGCAGGTGACGATGCAGTCGCTGCCCTCGATCCGGCTGGTGCAGGAGAACGACAAGTCCCTGGTGACAAAGATCAATTCCACCCTGGTGAACACCGTGCCGCTGTGGGAAACGCAGCTGGCCCAGGCCGTCACCATCCAGCGCAGCGCCGAGGCCGCCCGCGCGGTCAAGGAAGCCAACGACCTGACCAACGACCTCTTGACCGCCAACGCGAAGAACCTGCGCGAGGCCAATGCCCAGATCCGCACCCAGGTGGAGCGCGGCGTCTTCGACATCGAGGCGGTGCGCACCGCCAATGCCGAGCTGATCTCGACCATCGAGGACAGCCTGCGCATCGCTGACGAAGGCCGCACCCGCCGCGCCGCCGCCGAAGAGGATCTGAAGGTGATGGAGGCCGAATTGCGCAAGACCCTCGCCTCGGCCAGCGTCCGATCCGCAACCCCCGCAGCAAAGACGCCGTGACCCTGCCAGCCCGATCTCGCCTGCCCCTGTCCCTTGCGCTGGCCTTGCTGGCGCTGCTTGCCGCCTGTGCGCCCGAGCCGCCGGCCGAGGCGCCGCCCACCCCGGTCGAGGCCCCGCCGCCGCCCGAACGTCCCGACCCGCCGGTCGACCAGGCGGCCCTGCGCCGGGAACGCGCCGAAAGCGCCCGTGCCGCCACCGCCCGCGCCGAGGCCGCCGCCGCCTCGCCCGCCAGCCGCAACATGCGCGACTACCTCGCCGGCGTCGAGCAGGCGCTGATCGCCCGCGGCCGGCTGCGCATCGACAGCGGCGACGAAATCGCGCTGACCCCGGAAAAGCTGACCGACACCTTCATCGAGGTCGCGCTCTACGACGAATATGTGCGCGAGGGCGGCAAGCTGGTCTCGCGTCCCACGCCGGCGCCGCTGCGGCGCTGGCAGCAGCCGGTGCTGCTGCGGCTGGAATTCGGCGATTCGGTCGCCCCCGACCAGCGCGCCCGCGACCGCGCCGAGATCGCGGGCTTCGCCGCCCGGCTTGCCCGCATCAGCGGCCATCCGGTCGCGGTGACGGGCGGCGCCGGCAATGTCGCCGTGCTGATCCTGAACGAGGACGAACGCCGCGCCGTCGGCCCGCGCCTGGCCGCGCTGGTGCCCGGCATCCCGCCCGGCGACATCGCCGCGCTGCGCGACCTGGCGCCGCAGAACTATTGCACGGTCTTTGCCTATTCCAACGGCAATTCCCCGGTCTATGCCCAGGCGGTGGCGCTGATCCGGGCGGAACTGCCGCCGCGCCTGCGCCGCTCCTGCATCCACGAGGAACTGGCCCAGGGCATGGGGCTGGCCAATGACAGCCCGCGCGCGCGGCCCTCGATCTTCAACGACAACGAAGAATTCGCCTACCTGACCCGGCATGACGAGCTGCTGCTGCAGATCCTCTACGACGCCCGGCTGCGTCCCGGCATGACCGAGGCCGAGGCCCGCCCCATCGTGCTGCAGATCGCCCGCGAATTGCTGGAGACCGAAGCATGAGCCGCCGTCCGGGGGCTTGACGCCGGGCGGCTGCGGGTCACTATCGCGGGCAAGCGTCCCGCAGAGCGAAAGGCAGCCCCCATGAGCATCTTCGACATCCTCGGCGGCGAGTTCATCGAGATCATCGAATGGACCGACGACTCGCGCGACACCATGGTCTATCGCTACCCGACCGTCGGCAAGGCGATCAAATACGGCGCCAAGCTGACCGTGCGCGAGGGCCAGGCCGCCGTCTTCATCCATGAAGGCCAGCTGGCCGACGTGTTCCAGCCCGGCCTCTACATGCTGGAGACCAACAACCTGCCGGTCCTGACCCGGCTGCAGCACTGGGACCACGGCTTTCGCAGCCCGTTCAAGTCCGAGGTCTATTTCGTCAACACCACCCGCTTCAACGACCTGAAATGGGGCACCAAGAACCCGGTGATCGCGCGCGACCCGGAATTCGGCCCGGTGCGCATCCGCGCCTTCGGCACCTATTCCATGCGCGTGACCGACCCCGGCCGCTTCATGACCGAGATCGTCGGCACCGACGGCGAATTCACCCGCGACGAGATCAGCTTCCAGCTGCGCAACATCATCGTGCAGGAGTTTTCGCGCATGATTGCCGGCTCGGGCATCCCGGTCCTCGACATGGCGGCGAACACGGGCGACCTGGGCCAGATGGTCGCCAAGGCGATCAGCCCGACCGTCGCCGCCTATGGCCTGACCATCCCGGAATTCTACATCGAGAACATCAGCCTGCCCGACGAGGTGGAACGGATGCTCGACAAGCGCACCTCGATAGGCATCGTCGGCGACCTGAACCGCTTTGGCCAATATGCCGCGTCCGAGGCGATGCTGAACGCCTCGAACCAGCCGGGCGGCATGGGCGCGGGCATCGGCGCCGGCCTGGGTGCGGGAATGGGCGCGGGGCTGGGCGCCGCCATGGCGCAGCGCGGCCCCTGGGGCGCCGTGCCGCAGCAGCAGGCGCCCCAACAGGCCCCGCAAACCCCACCGCCGCTGCACCACCCCGAGACGGTCTGGCACATCGCCGTGAACGGCCAGGCCGACGGCCCCTATGGCCGCGCCCATCTCGGCCGCCTGGTGCGCGAGGGGGCCTTCACCCGCGAGACGCTGGTCTGGACCCCCGGCCAGGACGGCTGGAAACCGGCCGAGGAGGTCGCCGAACTCGCCCAGCTCTTCACCGTCGCGCCGCCGCCCCCGCCCCCGCCGCTGCCCAAGGGCTGAGATGCCGACACCCCCCTCGGAATACCGCTATCCTTGCGAGAATTGCGGCGCGAGCCTGGAATTCTCGCCCGGCCAGCAGGGGCTGGTCTGCCCCTATTGCGGGCATAAGCAGCATATCGGCCCCGGCCCCGCCCGCGCGCCCGCCCGCCAGGCGCAACAGGGGCCATGGGGCGAAAGCGCCATCCTGCTCGACCCCGCCACCGGGCGGGCGCTGCAATGGGACGGCGGGCACAAGGCGCCGCAATTGCAGGAACTGCCGCTGGAACACGGGCTGTCGCTGGACCAGCACAGCGACCTGACCGAGACGGTGCGCACCCTCTCCTGCCCGAACTGCGGCGCCAAGGTGGAAATCACCAGCGACCGCCACGCCTCGGCCTGCCCGTTCTGCGCCACGGCCGTCGTGACCGACACCGGCACCACCCGCCTGATCAAGCCGCAGGGCCTGCTGCCCTTCGTCATCACCGAAGCGCAGGCCAAGATCGCGCTCGAGGACTGGCTGCGCGGGCTCTGGTTCGCCCCCTCGGGCCTGACCGCCTATGCCCGGCGCGGCAAGAAGATGAGCGGGGTCTATTCGCCCTTCTGGACCTTCGACGCCGACACCGCCTCCCGCTACAGCGGCGCGCGCGGCGACTGGTATTACGAAACCGTCTACGTCACGCAGATGGTGGACGGCCGCCAGCAGCGCGTGGCCCGGCAGGTGCGCAAGACGCGCTGGACCCCGGTCTCGGGCCAGGTGGCGCGGAATTTCGACGACGTGCTGGTCTTGGCCTCAGGCTCGCTACCGCGCCGGATCACCGATGCGCTGACGCCCTGGGATCTGTCGCACCTGGTGCCCTACCAGCCCGAATACCTCGCCGGCTTCCTGGCCGAGGGCTATACGATCCCCCTTGGCTCGGGCCATGACATCGCCCGGCAGGAAATGGCCGGGGTCATCGCCATGGACGTGCGCCGCGCCATCGGCGGCAACGAACAGCGCATCACCGGCATCGAGACCCGCTACGGCGACGAAACCTTCAAGCATATCCTGCTGCCGGTCTGGACCGCCGCCTATCGCTACAACGGCAAGAGCTACCGCTTCGTCGTCAACGGCCAGTCCGGCCGGGTGCAGGGCGAACGGCCCTGGTCGGCCTGGAAGATCGCCTTCGCCGTCCTGCTGGCGCTGGCCCTGCTGCTCGCCGCGCTGTGGCTGAACGAGCGGGGCGGTTTCATCCGCATTGGCGCGGCGCCGGTCACGCAGGATATTTCCATCGCCGGCAGTTACCGCTATCAGGAGGCAGGAGCGGGCTGACGAAGGAAGGGAGTGGCTATGATCCTTTGCGCGGGGGAATCGCTGATCGACATGGTGCCCGAGGGCGCCGGCTACCGTCCCCTGCCGGGGGGCGCGGTCTACAACACCGCCATCGCGCTTGGCCGCATGGGCATCGACACGGGCTATCTCTGGCCGATCTCGCGCGACAGCTTCGGCGAGATGCTGCTGCGCCCGCTGGCCGAGGCCGGGGTGGATACCGGGCTTTGCCCGCGCAGCGACCGGCTGACCACACTGGCCTTCGTGACCCTGACCGGGGGCGAGGCGCGCTATTCCTTCTACGACGAGGGCTCGGCCGGGCGCATGTTCGCCCCCGATGACCTGCCCCAGATCCCCGATACGGTCTCGGCGCTGTTCATCGGCGGCATCAGCCTGGTGCCCGACCCCTGCGGCGCCGCCGTCGAGGCGCTGGCGGAGCGCGTCCGCCACCGCATCCCGGTGATGCTGGACCCGAACATCCGCCCCTTCTTCATCGCCGACGAGGCGGCCTATCGCGCCCGGCTCGACCGGCTCATCGCCATGGCCGACCTGGTCAAGCTTTCGGGCGACGACCTGGAATGGCTGATGCCCGGCACAAGCTTCAAGGAAGCGGCCGCCGCCATCCTTTCCCGCGGGCCGCGGGTGGTCTTCCAGACCGGCGGCTCGGCCGGGGCGCGGGCGCATTGGTCGGGCGCGCCGCTGGCCGCCCAGGCGGTCCGGGTCGAGGTCGCCGACACCATCGGCGCCGGCGACACCTTCAACGCCGGGGTGCTGGCCGCGCTGGACCGCGCCGGCGTGCTGACGCGCAAGGGGCTGGAGGCGCTGGCGCCGGAATCCATCGCCCAGGCGCTGGCGCTCGGCACCCGCGCGGCGGCGATCACCGTCTCGCGTCCCGGCGCCAACCCGCCCTGGGCGCATGAACTGGCCGCCCTGCCGGGCTGAATGGCGCGGGCACCCGCATCTTCTCTGTTGCCCAAATACCCGAACGCCAAGGCGGCAACCCCAGGCCGCCGCGCGCCTCGGGAAGCCGCCTGGCAAGCGGACGACAAGGCATTTCCGCCTTGAAACCCCGGCCGCCCGACCCAAGATAGAACCACCGAACCGCGGCAACCGTCAGGAGACAGAATGCCTGCGCCAGGCGAAAGCCCGCCCACAGGCGATCCCGGTCCGGCGGCAGGGGACCGAGGCCCGCGGCCGGGGCACGGCCCGCCCCGGCGGCGCCAGCATCTTTCGGACGTGCTGACCCGGATCGCCGGCGACGCCGGCCGCGACCGGATCAGCGTCACCGACCTGCTGGTCCTGCTCGAAGGGCGGGCGACGGCGGGGCTGCTGCTGCTCTTCGCCTTTCCCAACATCCTGCCCATGCCGCCGGGCACCTCGGGCATCCTGGGCCTGCCGCTGGTCTATCTGTCCTTCCAGATGATGCTGGGCCAGCGGCCCTGGCTGCCGCGCTTCATCGCCCAGCGATCGCTGCCGCGCACGGAATTCGCGGCGATCCTGTCGCGCAGCGCGCCCTTTCTGGTCCGGGCGGAAAGGCTGCTCTCGCCCCGCATCCCGCCGCTGTCCGCGCCGCTGGCGGTGCGGCTGGCGGGCGGGCTGTGCCTGGGGCTGTCGGTCGTGCTGCTGCTGCCGATCCCGCTGGGCAACATGCTGCCGGCGCTGGCCATCGCCATCCTCGCGCTTGGCGTGCTGGAGCGGGACGGGCTGTGGATCATCGCCGGCAGCCTGCTTGCGGTCCTGGCCTTCGCGCTCATCTGGGGCGTGATCTGGGCCTTCCTCCGCGGCCTGGCCCTGCTGCTTGCCTGAACCGCGCGCTCAGGACAGCCCGGCCGTCAGGTCCAGGCCCTCCACGGCGGGGTCGATGCGGAACAGCACCTTCTCGACGCGGTTGCGGGTCAGGACGTAATGGTCCACCGCAAGCCGGTCGGCCAGCTCGATGTCGCAAGCCTGGATCGCGGCATACAGGGCGCGGTGCTGGCGCTCGGTTTCCGCCAGATGCGCCGCCAGCTCTTCCTTGGTGGTCGGGTTCAGGTATTCCACCGTGCTGACCTGGGCAAAGCAGGCGCGCGCCAGGCGAATGGTGCCCAGCAGCGCATTGTCGTAGAAAGCCGAGAAATAGCGGTTATGCGCCGCGCGCGAGATCGCCAGGTGGAATTGCAGGTTCGCCTCGGACCGCTCGACGCCGTTCGACACGTCCTTGCTGCGCTCAAAGGCCAGCATGGTCTTTTTGATCGCGGCCAGGTCGTCGTCGGTGCGGTGTTCGGCCGCCAGGCGATGGATCAGCCGGCTCGACACCAGCAGCGCGTCGTAAAGCTTGGGCACCTCGTCGAAATCCATCGTCGCGACGATGGCCTTGCGGCCGTGGCGCTGGACCAGCCCGTCCGAGATCAGCTGGATGATGGCCTCGCGCACCGGCGTGCGCGACACCTCCATCTGCTCGGCAAGGTCGGCCTCGTCCAGCACCAGCCCCGGCCGCAGTTCAAGCCTCAGGATGGCCTCCCGGATCTTCCTGGCGACTTTCTGGCCGTCCCGTTCATCCACGGATCTGTTCATCGTCATCCCGAAATGCGTTCTCTTTCAATGGCCGCGGCCCAGGCACGTCAGGCCGTGGCATCCAATATGGATGTAGCCGGGCGCGCGACCTGCGTCCACTCCGCATCGGCCGCGGCGGAAATCGCGATGGCCTCCATGGCCGCCACGCCCTGCAGCGCCTGGAGAGGCGAGACCGGATAGGGCCGGTCCGACCGGGCCTTGCGGGCGAAGGCGTCGAGTTCCTGCGCCAGGCTGTCGCAGGGATCGAAGGCCCGCCGCTCCTGCCGGCCCGACAGGTCCGAGGTGATCAGGGTGGCCTGGTCCGGCATCTGCGCCCAGCCCTGCGAGCCAAAGACGTGCAGCCGCCAGAAACCGGCGGTCGCCATCAGCGTCGAAAGGCTGCCGGTCGCGCCCGATTCGAAATCCAGCATCACGCTGGTCACGTCCTTCAGCTGCGCCGAAACCGCGGCGCGGCGGCTGATGGCCGAGACCCGCCGCACCGGCCCCAGCAGCGCGATCATCGCATCGAGGACGTGGATGCCCATCGCGGCCATGCCGCCCGCAGGGTTTTCCCGGTCGTCGCCGCGCCACATCTGGTCGCTATAGTGATAGCCGAAATCGCCGGAAAACGCGCCCTCGACATGCAGGGCCCGCCCCAGCGCACCCGCTTCAAGCTGTCCCGCAAGCGCCTGGAAGGCCGGCAGGAAGCGGCGGTTGAACCCCACGCACAGCGCGACGCCCGCCGCCTGCGCGGCGGCCAGCGCCGACTCGGCCTCGGCCAGTTCCAGGGTCAGCGGCTTTTCCACGAAGACATGCTTGCCCGCCTGCGCCGCCCGGCGGATCTGCGCGCCGTGCTGGCTGTGCGGCGTGGCCAGGACAACGGCATCGACCTCGCCCTCTTGCAGCAGCGCGTCCAGGCCCGGCAGCAGCGCCAGCCCCTGGTCGCGGCAGAAATCCTGGGCCTTGTCGGGCGAACGGGTGGCGGCATGGGTAAAGCGCAGGGCGGAGCCGGGATTGCCGGCATTGGCCCGGACCAGGTTCTGGCCCCAGCGGCCCAGGCCCACGATCGCCGCGCGCAGGAGTGCGGTTTCCGTCACAGCTTCGCACCCCCGTCAATCACCAGCTGGCTGCCGGTCATGAACCCCGACAGGTCCGAGGCAAGATAGACCGCCAGTTCCGCGATCTCGGCCGGGGTTCCCATGCGGCCCAGCGGCTGGCGGGCGGCAAAGTCGCGGCGCGCGGCGGCGCTGTCGGGCATGGCCTCGATCCGCGCGGTCATCGAGGGCGTCTCGACGGCCGAGGGGCAGATGGCGTTGCAGCGGATATTGGCCGAGGCATAGTCGCGGGCGACCGATTTGGTCATGCCGATCACCGCCGCCTTGGTCGCGCCATAGGCAAAGCGGTCCGGCGCCGCCCCGATGGACGAGATGACCGAGGCGACGTTGATGATGCTGCCGCCCTTTTGCGGCACCATCCGCCCGACCGCCGCCCGCATCATCAGAAAGACCGAGGTCGCGTTCAGGTCCAGCGACCTTTGCCAATCCTCGGCCGTGCAGGCTTGCAGGTTGCCGACCGCGACCATGCCGGCGCAGTTGACCTGCACGTCCAGCCGCTCCAGCCCGGCGTGGAAGGCCTCGACCGCCGCCGCATCGGTGACGTCGATGCGGGCGACGCGCAGGCCGGGGTGCCGGGCCGCCAGTTCCGCCAGCCCCCGTTCGTCGCGATCGAGCGCATGGACCCTTGCCCCCTCGCGCAGATAGGCACGCACGGTTTCCCGGCCGATGCCCGATGCCGCGCCCGTCACCACGCAGACCTTGTTCTCCAGTCGTCCCATTTCCTTGCCTCGCCTCATTTCTGGAACAGGTAGTCGGGCAGCCACAGCACGATCTCGGGGAAGACGGTGATCAGGACCACGCCGAAGCACATCAGGAAGAAGAACGGCACGCAGGCGACGATGATCCGCGCGATGGACGCCTTGGTCAGATCCTGGAGGATGAACAGGTTGAAGCCCACCGGCGGGGTGATCTGCGCCAGTTCCGCCATCAGGATCAGGAAGATGCCGAACCAGATCGGGTCGAAGCCGGCCGCCAGGATCAGCGGCAGCGTGATCGGCAGGCTCATCACCATCATCGAGATGCCTTCCAGGAACATGCCCAGCAGCAGGTAGAACAGCACCAGGATGAAGATCAGCTGATAGGGCGACAGCGCCAGCCCGTCGATCACCGCGGCGATGTTGTGAGGCACGTGCATGAAGCCCATGGCGGTGGACATGAAGGCCGCGCCGATCATGATGGCCGAGATCATGCAGCTGGTATGGACCGAAGCCTTGAGGCTGGCGATGAACGTCCCCCACGACAGCTGCCAGGTGCAGGCCGCATAGACCAGCGTCACCGCCACCCCGATCGCCGCCGTTTCCGAAGGCGTGGCCAGGCCGGAATAGATCGCGCCCAGCACCACGCCGATCAGGATGCCGATCGGGGCCAGGTTGGCGATGCCGACCAGCATCTCGCGCAAGGTCGGGGCGGTGGTGTCGGCGGGCGCCACCGCCGGCCGGATCAGGCTGTAGATGATGACATAGACCGAATAGATCCCGGCGATCATCAGGCCGGGGATCAGCCCCGCCGCGAACAGCCGCGAGATCGAGACCTCGGCCAGCACGCCATAGACGATCATCATGATCGAGGGCGGGATCAGCAGGCCCAGGCTGCCCGCCCCGGCCAGCGAGCCATAGGAAAGCGCGCTGGAATAGCCGCGTTTCTTCAGCTCGGGGATGGTGATCTTGCCGACCGTGGCGGTGGTCGCCGCGCTCGAGCCGCAGATGGCGGCAAAGACGGCCGAGCCGAAGATGTTGGTGTGCAGCATCCGGCCGGGCAGGTAATAGGTCAGCGGCGACAGCCCGCGGAACAGCCGGGTCGAGACGTCGGTGCGCAGGATGATCTCTCCCATCCAGATGAACATCGGGATGGCCGACAGCTCCCATGCGGTCGAGCTGCGGATGACCAGCGGCGCCAGGATGGTGCCGATGCGGTGGACGGGCATGTCGATGAACAGCGCCAGGCCCAGGGTGCTGACGACAAGCAGCCCGGCAAAGACCCAGACGCCGATCCCCAGGAAAAAGATGACGAGGGCAAGGACGCCGAAGGCGACGATCAGGGATTCCATTGGTTCATTCTCCCTCGATATGCTCTTCGGGGACGCCGTGGATCACGGTGTCGAGCGCGGATGCGACCAGCTGGATCAGGAAGATGACCAGCCCGGCGAAGATCGCCGCGGCGATATACCAGGTCGGCGTCGCCGTCAGGCCGGGGCTGACCGAGCCGCGCAGGAAGTCGCGCACCAGGATCAGCCAGATATAGCGGGCCATGAAGGCGAACATCGCGAAGGTCGTCGCAACGCAGAACAATTCGACCGCGATGGCGGCCCGGCCGCGCAGGAAGCGGCGCAGCAGGCTGACGCGCACGTGCTTGCGGCTCATGAAGGTGTGGCCCATCGCCAGGAAGGCCATCGCCCCGGTCGCATAGCCGACATATTCGCCCATCGAGTTGGTCGAGCTGGCGAAGAAGTTGCGCAGGATGATTTCAAGGATGATGTGGACGACGATATAGACCAGAAGCGCGGCCGAAACCGCTATCCCGGCGCCCGAGCAGATTTCCGATATGCGAATGACCGCACGCGAAAGCATGTTTCCGACCTCATGATGATTGCGATGGGGGCGCGCAATCCCTGCGCGCCCTGCCGGGTCACGAACCGCGCTTTGCGGCGTATTCGTCCAGGATCTGCTGGCCGACGGGGCCGACGGCCTTCAGCCATTCGTCATAGACCTCCTGGCCGGACTGGCGCAGGAACTCCAGAAATTCGGGCGGCACGTCGGTGGTGATGGCGACGCCGTTGGCGCGCATCTCCTCGAAATTCTGCGCCACGCGCTTTTCCAGGTCGGCCCAGGCCGCATCGCTGGCCTTTTCGGCGGCATCGCGGATGATGGCCTGCTGTTCCAGGGTCAGGCTGTCGTAGATGTCCTTGTTCATATGCGTCATGTTCAGCGCCATCGAATAGTTCACCGCGGTGAAGTTATCGAGGAATTCCCAGAACTTGGAACTGGCGCCGCCATCCGCCGAGGTCAGCACCGAGTTGATGCTGCCCGCGGCAAGCTGCGGGACGGTGTCGGCCCAGCTGATCTGGACGGCCGTCGAGCCGGCATTGGACAGGGTGCGCACGCCGCTGGCATCCCAGTCGCGGATCTTCAGCCCGGCCATGTCGCCCTCGGCGGTGATCGGCGCCTGCGCCCAGATGCCCGAGGGCGGCCAGGGCGTCGCCCAGAGCAGCACCTGGTTGTGCTTTTCGAACACCGCCTCGTAATGCGGGCGCGCGACGTCCCAAAGCAGCTTCGCATCGGCGTTGGTATTGGCGACGAAGGGCAGGGACGACAGCAGGAACAGCGGCTCGATGCCCGACAGCGAGGTGGTGATGGTATCGGCCATGTCCAGCGCGCCGTCGCCCACCGCGTCGAACTGGTCCACCGACTTGTAGCCGATCGAGCCGCCGTAATGGCCGGTGATCTTGATGTCCCCGCCCGAGGCTTCGTGGACCGCCTCGATGAACACCTTGTCCGCCTGGCCCATGATGGTGCTTTCGCCGTATTCGTTGGCAAGATCCCAGGAATGGCTTTGCGCCAAGGCGGCGCCCGACAGGGCCACCAGGGAAAATGCCGCGCTCAGGATTCTGTTTTGCATTTGTTTTTCCTCTCTGTTGAACTGCGGGCCGCACCGGGCCCTGGCCCTAGGCGACCTTTTGCGGCGCGTAATGCGCGGCCACGAAATCCGCGGTGAACTTGCCCGAGGCCAGATCCTCGCGGATCGCTTCGGGCGTCCGCTCGCGCGGGTCGCCATAGCCGCCGGCGCCGGGGGTCTCGATGACGACCACGGTTTCGTCGGTGACGAAGATGCCGGTGATCTTCGAGGGCAGATCCCTGGACGAGCCGTCGTCGTTGCGCAGGCGGAACTGGCCCGTCGCGCCCGGCATGCCGCCGAAGATGCCCCAGGGCCGGTGGCGGAAGCGGTCGCCGACGCCGTTGAACTCGCAAAGATGGCCGATGGGGCGGATGGCACGGCGGATGCCCATGCCGCCGCGGTGCTTGCCCGCGCCGCCGGAATCGGTGATCAGCGAATATTCCTCGACGCGCAGCGGGTATTCCAGCTCGATCGCCTCGACCGGCAGGTTGGCGGTGTTGGTGATATGGACCTGGACGCCGTCCTTGCCGTCCTTGGCCGCGCGCGCGCCCATGCCGCCGCCCAGCGTTTCCAGGTAGACATAGGAATGGCCGGTCTGCGGATCGGTGCCGGCAAAGACCGCGCTGGTATTGGCGCCGTTGGCCGCGCCGATGACGCGGCCGGGCAGCGCCTCGGCAAAGGCGCCCAGCACCACGTCCACCACGCGCTGGCAGGAATTGGCGCGCATGGCGACGCCCGCCGGATGGGCGCAGTTCACGAAACTGCCCGGCTCGGCCCGGATCTCGATCGCGTCGAAGATGCCCTGGTTGTTCGGCACCTCGGGGTCCAGCAGCGCCTTGAGCGCATAGCAGACCGCCGATTTCGTGGTGTTCAGCGTCATGTTGAAATTGCCCGGAACCTGCGGCGAGGTGCCGGTGAAGTCGAAGACCACCTTCTCGCCCGCCTTCCTGACGGTCAGGGCGATCCTGACGTCCTCGGTGCCCAGCCCGTCGTCGTCCATGACATCGGCAAAGCTGTATTCGCCGTCCGCCACCCCGGCGATCGCCTTGCGCATCCGCTGGTTGGTGCGGCTGACGATCTCGTCGCACAGGGCCGCCAGGTGGTCGGCGCCATGCCGCGCCACCATCTCGCCGATGCGCTTGACGCCCAGCTTGACCGCCGCGATCTGCGCGTTCAGGTCGCCCAGCCGCTCGTCCGGCAGGCGCATGTTCAGCAGCAGCAGGCGCATGATGTCGTCGCAGCGCTCGCCCTTGCGGAACAGGCGCAGGATCGGGATGCGCAGCCCCTCCTTGTAGATCTCGTTCAGCCCGCCCGACATCGAGCCGACCGAGGCGCCGCCGACGTCGGCATGGTGGACGATATTGGCCACGAAGCCCAGCAGCCGGTCGCCGTCGAAGATCGGCATCGCCATGTTGATGTCGGGCAGGTGCGAGCCGCCCGCGACATGCGGGTCGTTGGCGATGAAGATGTCGCCCGGCGTCAGGCTGCCTTCATATTGCTCCAGGATCAGGCCGATCAGCCCCGACATCGAGGCCAGGTGGATCGGCAGCGCGTTTTCCGCCTGGACGATCAGCCGGCCGTTGCGGTCGGCGATGGCGGTCGAATGGTCGTGGCGCTCCTTGATATTGGTCGAGAATGCGCTGCGCATCAGCGTCAGGAAGCATTCGTCGGCGATCGACCGCAGGCTGTTCTAGCTGATTTCGATGGTGATCGGATCCAGCGACAGGGGTTTAGTCATCGTTGCGTTCCATAATCATGTTCATTGCGCCATCAATGCGAAGCGTCCATCCGGGCGGCACCAGCGTCGTGGTGTCGAACTGGGTGATGAGCGCCGGGCCGATGATGCCGACGCCCTCGGCCAGTCCGTCGCGGGCATAGACCGGGGTCGGCACGAAGCCGGTCTGCTCGAACCAGATCTGCTCGGTCGCGGCGGGCTTGGCCTCGCCCGCCGGGCGCGCCGCATCGACCGCCTGCTTGGCGAATTCCATCGTCGCCCGGATGCGGACGTTGACCACCTCGACCGGGGCGTCGGGGTTGCAATGGCCATAGGCCGCCTCGTGCTGGCGGAAGAAGGCCTGCTTCAGCTCTTCGACCGGGGGCAGCGCGGGGGCGTGTCGGCTGGTGCCCAGTTCGACCGGCAGTTCGTAGTTCTGCCCGATATAGCGCAGGTCCAGGATGACGGTCTGGCTGCGGCTGACGACATGGGCGGCATCCTCGGCATCGGCGGCCAGCCATTCCTCGGCCTGCGCGCCCAGCCGGCCGATGGCCTCGGCGATGACGGCCAGGTCGCCGTCCAGCGGGCAGCGGCAGGTGGTGACGTAGTTCTCCTGCAGGTCCGAGACGATCAGCCCCTCGGCGCACAGGATGCCCGGCGCGCGCGGGACCAGGATGCGGCGCATGGCCAGGATCTCGGCCACGTCCGCGGCATGCAGGCCCCCCGCGCCGCCAAAGCACATCAGCGTATAGTCGCGCGGATCCTGCCCCTTCTCGATCGAGACCGCGCGGATGGCCCGCGCCATGTTCGAGGCGGCGACGCTGACGATGCCATGCGCGGCCTTCTCCAGCGATACGCCCAGCGGCTCGCTGATCCGGGCGACGGCGGCCCTGGCCAGGTCGGCGTCGATCCTGAAGCCGTCGGCCAGCCGCGCCGGCAGCCGGCCCAGAACCACGTTCGCATCCGAGACCGTGGGCTTGTCGCCGCCGCGCGCATAGCAGGCCGGGCCCGGCACCGCCCCCGCGCTCATCGGGCCGACCTTCAGCAGCCCGTCGGCGCCCAGATGCGCGATCGAGCCGCCGCCGGCGCCGACGGTGTGAATGTCGACCGTGGGCAGGCGGATGCGAAAACCGGCGATGTCGCGCAGGTTCGAGGTGCCGACCTTGCCGCCCTGGATCAGCGCGACATCGGTGCTGGTTCCGCCGATGTCCAGGGTGATGATGTCCTCGATCCCCGACATGGCCGCCGCCGCCGCCGCACCCACCGCACCCGCGGCCGGCCCGGAAAGCGCCGTGCGCACCGGAAAGCGCGAGGCCAGCTCGATCGACATCAGCCCGCCCGCCGACTGGAAGATGCCCAGGGCGGCCTTGGGCGCCGTCTTCTGGATCGCCGCGCTCAGCCGGTCCATGTAGCGGCTGACCTCGGGTTGCAGGAAGGCGTTGATGACCGTGGTCGAGAAACGCTCGTATTCGCGGAACTCGGGATGCACCTCGCTCGAGATCGAGACGTAGAGGTCGGGATAGGCCCGGCGCAGCGCCGCCGCGATCCGCTCTTCATGCTCCGGGTTCAGGAAGGAGAAGATCAGGCAGACGGCCAGCGATTCCACGTCGCTCATCGGGCCGAGTTCCGCAATGATGGCATCGATCTCGGCCTCGGTCAGCGCGACGATCGCCTCGCCGCGGGGGCCGATCCGCTCGCAGACCTCCAGGCGATGCTCGCGCTCGACCAGGGGCGGCGGCGCGTCGGTCTGCAGGTCGTAGATGGCCGGGCGGACCTGGCGGCCGATCTCCAGCAGGTCGCGAAAGCCCTTGGTCGTCACCAGCCCGGTTTTCGGCCCCTTGCGCTGAAGCAGCGCGTTCGTCGCCACCGTGGTGCCATGGGCGAAGCGGACGATGTCCTCGCCGTCGATCCCGGCCTTGTCCTGCAATTCCCGCAACCCGTTCAAGATCGCCTCGGACGGATCATGCGGCGTCGAAGGCCGCTTGTGCAGGACCGATTGCCCCGTCGACAACCGCCGCGCCGAAAAATCGGTGAAGGTTCCGCCGACATCGACCCCGATTACCCAGTCTCCCATCATATGCTCCTGAAATTTCCAATGAATTTCGCGGCGATCTAGGCCGGGAAATTCGATTCTTGAAATTCAGTATGCAAATCGGATGCCCTGCGTCAAATGATTCCGACGCCTCGCAGACAAGAAAATCGCGTTTCGGTGTTCAAGCTGGATTCTGAAACCCGACACGCCGGCCCCTGCCCGTGCGCCGGGCAGAGCGCGCGGAAAACAGCCATGCGTGATGCGAAAAACCCCGAATGCCGGCGCAAGGACCGGGCGGGCTAGCGGGCCGCAGGATCGCCGGAGAAATGGCCCGACACCCATTCCATGAAGCTGCGGACCGCGCCGGTTTCCTTGCGCTTCGGGTTGCGGCTCATCGCCAGCACATGCGGCACGGCGACGCCCGGCCCCAGCGGCGCGGTGATGCTGCCGCCGGCCAGCAGTCTTTCGGCATAGGTCGAATAAAGTACCGTCAGCCCCGCCCCGGCCGCGGCCAGTTCCAGCGCCGAGACGGCGGTATCGACCCGCAGCAGCGGCAGGCCGGGTGTCCGGCGCAGGCCCATCCCCTCCGACCATATGTCCCAGAGCGAGTATTTCCCCTGGATCTCGATCTGCGGGATCTCCTGCAAGGGGGTGCTGCGCGCCGCGGATTCGGCATGCCGGCCGGCGCCGACCAGGACCAGCCGCTCGCTGCACAGGACGATCGCCTCGGGCGCGATCAGTTCCGGCTTTTCAAAGGCGAAGCTGACATCCGCCAGGTCGATGTTCGGATCGGTCCAGATCGAGCTGTTCAGCTGCACGGCGATGCCGGGATGGCCGGCCAGGAATTCGCCAAGCCGCGGCGCCATCCACAGGTTCAGAAACGAGATCGGCGCCGAGACGGTGATGCCCTGCCGTTCGCGGCGCCCCGTCAGCCCCCTGGTCGCCGCCTCGGCCATGTCGAGCGCCTGGGTGATGCCGGGCAGATAGGCCTTTCCGGCAGAGCTGAGTTCCAGGCCGCTCGGCTGGCGACGAAACAGCGGGCGGCCGAAATACTGCTCGAGCGCCCGCACCCGCTGGCTGATGGCCGCCTGCGTGCAGTTCAACTCGTCCGCGGCGCGGGTAAAGCTCAGATGCCGCGCCGCCGCCTCGAAGGCCTGGAGATAGACGAGATGGGGAAGTTCGCGCATGACGCCGGCTCATAATTCCTCAGGCGGGCATAGCGAATTCGAGGCCAGGCCGCAAATGCGCCGCCTGCCGTGCCTTCCCCGCTGCTTGCCTCCGGCGGGGATATTTGTCCACGGAAGACCGGGGCGGGGGCTGGGGGTGGGGGGCGCTGTTTCACCCCATTCTTTCGGATGCG
>JAANMW010002312.1_pt1 | contig 17466 bp, 8 predicted proteins | sample 7279671 | NCBI WGS metagenome assembly JAANMW01 (sample SAMN14094541, study PRJNA606508) | bioreactor metagenome | isolation source: A lab-scale SPAN reactor treating ammonium-rich wastewater day 247 | place: Ireland: Galway | collected 2017-09-19
GCAAGCCAAAGGACTTCGTCTGAATAAATATTTCCAACTCCCGCGATGAGTTCTTGATTCATTAGCGCGGTTTTGATTTTCCAGGCTGGTTTTTTCATAAGTTGAAACTTGAAACTCGAAAATCCGAAACTTTTTTCAAGTGGCTCCGGCCCAAGCGTATCAATGTCAGTTTTTTCATCCTTTTCAATCAAGCAAACTTTGGCAAATTTACGAACATCGGAGAGAACCAAGTGTTTTTTGCCAGAGAGGATAAAAACCAATCTAACGAATCTGTTGAAAGGATCCCAAAGTGGTGATTTTGCCGGTTCATTTGGCATCCATCTTTCTTTTTCCCAGCTGTTTGTAATTTTAGATTTTGAATTTTGAGCTTGTTTAGAATTTAGAGTTTCGGACTTAGAGTTTCCACTTACTTTTCGATAGCTACCGAAAAGTAAGTGGCCCGTCATTTTCATATGAACCAAAATTGTTTTGTTGTCTGAAAGATGAATCAAAACATTTTTACCCCGCCGGCTGACACTCTTCACTTTCTCACCAACAACTTTTTTCTTAAATTCCGAGAAATATTTTCTATTTTTTATATGATTTTTGCCCTCGTGAATCACCCCTCCATAACTTGTCCAGACATCTAAAATCTTCCGTCCGTGCAGAAGAGTGTTTAGCATTTTTGCGGTTGTGTGGACTTCTGGTAGTTCTGGCATGCCAAAAATTAATGAATGTTAATGAATATAATTTTTGAGCATCCCGCTCCAATTTCACCTTTTGATTTACATGCGACAGGCGTGAGCGAATAGCTCATCCTTTGCCGGGCGAAGCCTGTCGCAGATGGAATACTCAACATAATAACATTTAACCACTATCTGTTGTTTTGAAAAAGTGAAATTGGGGCGGGATGGCTTTTTAAACGAAACGCTCCCGCGCAAGGAACTCTTTCGAATCCAGACACCCCAGGCATTCCAGTATGATCTGATACGGGAAGCACACCAGATTTTCAGAAGCAATCCGGATCCGGGAGTTACGGATGATTGCATGCTGCTTGAGAAAAAGGGGATGAAAATCGCCCTGGTGGCTGGAGATGAGAGGAACCTGAAAATCACCACAGCCCTGGATTTGCTGGTGGCGGAAATGACTTTATCCCAGGGGAAAAAAGAGGGTTCTCAACCCTACCCCTTTTATACCCGATAATGCTGTCGATAGAATAAAGGAAATACGGGTCTCAGGCGGAAAGGATAATCCCGTTGTGCACCTCAACCTCTTTCCCACTTCCCGGATTGATGGGAAGCCATGGAGAGCATTGTGTGCTATAATGAAGGTTGAGTGAGTCCGTATCAAAAAGACAAAGGAGAATAGCCCCTCCCAAGGCGATTCCAAGAGGAGCATTCAAATATGAATCTTGAAAGATTAACCGAACGCGCACGACAGGTCATGAGGCGGGCCAAAGAAGAAGCCGCCCACCTGGGAAGCAGCCATGCCTCAACCGAGCATATCCTGCTGGGGCTGATCGCCGAGACGGACAGTGTTGCGGTAACTGCCCTGAGAAATCTGGGGGCTGATCTCTCCCTGTTGCGGAAGAAAACGATCGCCCATATCCAGAATACCTCCTATTTCCTTGAGAAAGATGCAACGCAGCTGTCTCCCAGCGGAAAAAGGGCCATCCAGTTCGCCCACCAGGAAGCTCAAAGCCTGGGAGTCAATTTCATTGGCACTGAACACCTCCTGCTTGGAATCATCCGCGAGAGCGATGGGATTGCAGCACGGGTCCTCCTGTCTCAAGGGATCGACCTGGTCAAGGCACGCGCCGAAATTCTACGCCTGATGGGACTCAGCGGAAATTCGAGTGATCCGCAGGCCCAGGCGACCAAAAAGAAATCAAAAACACCTGCTCTGGATGCTTTTGGAACCGATCTGACCGACTTGGCACGAATGGGGAAACTCGATCCGGTGATCGGCCGCCATGATGAAGTCGAACGGGTGATCCAGATCCTCTGCCGCAGAACCAAAAACAATCCGGTTCTGATCGGTGAAGCGGGAGTCGGGAAAACAGCAATCGCTGAAGGCCTGGCTCAGAAGATTGTCAATAAACAGGCGCCGGACCTGCTGGCAAGCAAACGCCTCATCACCCTCGATCTGGCCGCGCTGGTGGCAGGGACAAAATACCGTGGCCAGTTCGAAGAGCGCCTGAAAGCGGTCCTCGAAGAAATTCGCCGCAATGACAACATTCTCCTGTTTGTCGATGAGTTGCACACACTGGTCGGGGCAGGCGCTGCCGAAGGATCGATGGATGCTTCGAACATGCTCAAGCCAGCCCTGGCGAGAGGGGAGTTGCAGTGCATCGGCGCTACCACACTCGATGAATATCGAAAACACATCGAAAAAGACAGCGCTCTTGAACGTCGGTTCCAGACAATCATTGTCAATCCACCATCGGTCAAGGAAACCATCGAAATACTGAAAGGTTTGAGCGAGAAATACGAATCACACCACCAGGTTCATTACACCGACAAAGCCATCCAGGCAGCCTCGGAACTTTCTGACCGTTATATTACGGATCGTTTCCTCCCGGATAAGGCAATCGACCTGATCGATGAAGCGGGAGCGCGTGCCCACCTCAAGGCCACCACCCGACCGCGCGAGCTCAAGGAGCTGGATGATCGAATCGAACAGCTCAACCAGGAGATCGAAGCTGCTTCGGTGACCGAAGAGTTTGAAAAATGCATGGATCTCAAGCAGCTGCGCGATGAACTCAAGGAAGAAATTCAGACAAAGACCAGCGAGTGGGAAGAACGCAAATCCCGGGAAGAAAACCGGGTTGTCGTAGATGAGGAGGAGATTGCCTATCTCGTCTCGAAATGGACCGGAATTCCTCTGGTGAAGCTCGAGGAGAGCGAGAGCGAGCGCCTGCTCAAAATGGCGGATGAGCTGCACAAGCGCATTGTCGGGCAGGAAGATGCCATTCAGACCATTTCCAAAGCAATCCGCCGGTCACGCGCCGGATTGGCCGAAAGGAAACGCCCAATCGGGTCATTTATGTTTCTCGGGCCTACCGGTGTCGGGAAATCCGAGCTTGCCAAAGCCCTGGCGGCCTATTTGTTTGGCAATGAGGATGCCCTCATCAACATCGATATGTCCGAATACATGGAGAAGTTCGCGGTTTCGCGCCTGGTTGGAGCGCCTCCCGGCTATATCGGGCATGACGAAGGCGGCCAGCTGACCGAAAAAGTGCGCCGCCGCCCTTATTCCGTGGTCCTGCTCGATGAGATCGAGAAAGCGCATCCGGATGTTTATAACATCCTCCTTCAGGTTCTTGAGGAGGGCCGCCTCACCGATACGACCGGACGCACAGTCGATTTCAGGAATACAGTCCTGATCATGACCTCGAATATCGGAACCCAGGAGATTACACGCAAAACCGGGCTGGGATTCGAGGCACACGCACAATCGCTGGATATGGCCAGCATCCGTGAACGCTTGATGAGCGAGCTGCGCCGGAATTTCCGTCCGGAATTTTTGAACCGGGTCGATGATGTGATTATCTTCCATCCACTGGATGAAGATCACATGCGCTATATCATCGATATCCTGGTTCGGGATATCGAGAGCCGCTTCAAAGGAAGTTCGACACGCATTCATTTAACGGATTCAGCACGGGAGTTTATACTCGAAAAGGGATTCGACCCGGTTTATGGCGCCCGCCCGCTCAAGCGAGTGATGCAGAGATACCTCGAAGATCCATTGGCAGATGAAATTTTACGTGGAAAAATATTCGAGAATACCGATATTTATGTGGACCGTCGTGATGATGATCTGGTTTTTTCCACCCCAGAGGGGGCGGTAACTTCGGAGGCTCTGGCAGAAATCAATTGATGCGGGTTGGGAGTCCCGTGGGCTGATGCAATGATAAGGGTACTGACCTTCATACTATTCCTGTGTCTGACCACCACCGCCAGCCAGGGACAGGTTATCGGGGAGATTCAGGTTGAAGGGACAAAAACATCGGATCCGGCTGAAGTCCTGAAAGTTATCAAGACCAAGGTTGGAGTTTCCCTTCAAAGCCAGCTCACCCAGCGATCGATCAGTGAAGATCTCACCCGGATCAGCGAATTGGAACGGTATGATCCACTGAGCCTGCGTGTTGAAACCCGTGGCTCAGAAACCCTGAAAACTCTCGTCTTTATTGTCAAAGAATTCCCGGTCGTTTCAGATATCCGTTACAGCGGAAACACCAAGTACAAGAAAAAACGCCTCGATACGGAAATCGGCTTCGAGGCGGGTGAACCGCTTTTCTTCAAACCGGAACTGATTAAAAGCCTCGATGAAAAACTCGAAACTTTTTACAGTTCAAAAGGTTTTACCAATGTCCTTGTCGAAGGACGCCAGGCCGAGGAGACCGATGCCGGAGTCGTTCTTGAATTCGCCATCGAGGAGGGGCGCAAGCTCAAACTTCAATCGGTCGGCTTTGAAGGGAATACCGCATTTACCGATGATACGCTTCGGAAACACATCCAGACAAAACCGAAGCTTCTTCATCTTTTCCGGAAGAAATTCGACAACGAGCAATTCCAGAAAGATATCAAGGCCCTTGAATACTATTACCAGCAACATGGATTCCTCGAGGCAAAGGTTTCCGAGGGAACCAGAAAGCTGGTCAAGGATGACCGCCGCCTCGATGTCAACTTTGACATCTCCGAAGGCCCACAGTATCGACTCGGCAAGGTGGTCATCGAAGGGGCCTCGATCTTTGACCGCTCAGATATTCTCCACCCGCTTACTGTTCAACGAGGTGAAATTCTCGACCGGCCTCGGCTGGTTCAGAACCTTCAGGATGTGCGTTCACTGTATTGGAACCAGGGCTACCGGTTGGTCGATATCGAACCCGAGATCATCCCGGATCGTGAAACCGGAGTAGCGGATTTGTTCCTGCGGGTGAATGAAGGGCAAAGGCTCCGGTTGCGGAATGTTCAGATCAAGGGTGTCGGAGAAGCTGCAGATCACAGCACCTTCGATGTGCCTATGGAAACGAAAGATTATGTCGTTGAACGGGAATTCGAGCTGGAGGAAGGGGATGTTCTGGACTGGTCGAAAATCGAGGAAACCGAACGAAAACTGGTGAATCTCCAGTTTTTTGAAACCCAGGAAGGCGCTTTTCCACCCAAGCTGAAACATGGTTTCCAACTTGAACCCATCCCCGGCACACGTGAAGCGGATTTGCTGCTGCAGCTGGAAGAAACCAACACCGGATTTATTCAGCTCGGGGGTGGTTTTTCAACTGACTATGGAGCCAGCCTGAACTTTGAGTTCAAAGACCGCAATGCTTTCGGGAGAGCCTGGAGCTATTCCTTTGCGGCGGATGTTGGCAGCAAGCGCCAGAGTGTGAGTCTGACTTTTTTCAATCCGCACCTTAATAACACAGATTACACCAATCGTTACGGCGTCTATTACCGCCGGACAGATAAAATCGGTGGGAAAGATTTCTCCGAGAAACGGATTGGAGGAACTGTCGCGGTCGGCCGGCAGCTTACCAAAGAGGTCCATGCTGAGATCGAGTACCGCCTCGAACAGGTCAAGCTGGAAGATATCGGCAATGACCTGATCCTGCGGGATCCCGATGACAAGAATGCGACTCTGGTGGACAAGCTCTACGCCGAAGACAGCACAGTCACCAGCAGCGTGGCGCTGAGGGTTGCCAGAGACACACGCGATTATGTCTTCTTTCCGACCAAAGGGTTGCGGGATGTTTTCAGCATTGAGGGAGCCGGCCTGGGTGGCGACAATAAATTCGTGGGGCTGGCGGGAACAGCCGATCGATACATCCAGCTGAAAGAGAAGCTGGTTCTGGCGCTTCGGGGCCATTATGCCATGCAGTTTCCGTTCGGAGATACCGAGCGAATTCCATTGCATGAACGGTATTTCCTGGGAGGTTCGAATACCATCCGCGGATTCCGGGTAGCGGGAATTTCTCCGGTGAAATATGCTCAGCGCCGGATTGTGGATATCGATGGGAATGAGATAATTTTTGATGATGACATGCGGGTTGGGGGCGAAGCCGAGTGGTATACCAACCTCGAACTGCGTTACCGCTGGAATGATACAGTCCAGTCGGTTGGTTTTGTCGATGCAGGCAATGTTTTCGAGGAAGCCACCGATTTTGATCTGAACACGACCCGCGCCGCAGTTGGCACCGGATTGAGGCTCAACCTGTTTAACAACGCGCTGGTTCGGCTGGACCTCGGATTCCCTGTCGCCAAAGAAGATGAGGACAAAAAGCAGAACTTCCAGTTCAATTTCGGGGCGAGTTTCTAATCACCTCTGGGGTGCAAGGATAGCATCACAACAATCAAGGGATGGATGAAGGAGGAGAAAAATGAAAGGATATCGTGCTGTCTGGCCTGTTGTCCTGATCGGAATTGCCATTGCTGCGGTCAGCACACCCGGTTCAAAAGCCTTTGGGGAAGCTTTGAGCATCGGTTTTGTGGATTTGGATCGAATCCGTGAGGGGTACAAGCGTTACCAGGATGCGCTGGGATCGATCCGCGGAGTAAAAGACAAGGAGCAGGCCAATCTGGATGAAATGAGCTCCACTTTCGACAAGGCTGTCCGCCAATTTGAGCTTAAAGAAGGCCTTTTCGCAACCGAAGAGCAAAAAAAGACTGAGCTCGAGGATCTCAAAAAAAAATGGAATATCCTGAACGAGTACAAAGCAACCAAAGACCAGGATCTCGAGCGAAAAAGCCGGGAAACCCTGGGGCCATTGATCGAAAAGATTAAAACCACGATCAAAGATGTTGCCGCGAATAATGGATATCACATGATTTTCAAGCAGTCCGACCTTGCTTACAGTGATCCTCGCCTGGACATCACCGATAAAGTGCTTGCGGCTTTGAATAAGGAGTGAAATTGTGCCTACCCTCCGATTGGGAGAATTAGCCGAAAGAATCGCCTGCAAGCTGGTGGGTGATCCGAATGTTCTGATATCCGGTGTCAATACGATCGATGCGGCAGGTCCAGGGGAGCTGTCGTTTGTTCATAACGAGAAATACATCAGTGCCATCCCGAATTCCCGCGCCTCGGCAATAGTTGTTCCGATGGATTTGGAGACGGAGTTCCGGCCTTTGCTGCGCAGCGCGGATCCCTATGTCACTTTTGGCGAAGCGATGCGGATTTTTCTTCCAAAGCGCCAGCGCCCCGAACCCGGGAGCCATCCTACAGCCATGATTCATCCCACTGCCCGGATCGATCCGACCGCTTCAATCGGGCCTTTCTGCTGCATCGAAGAAGGAGTGCATATCGGCCCGGAAGTTACCATCATGGCTGGATGCCAGATCGGACAAGGGACCTTCATTGGCGCAGGCTCCTGGATCTACCCGAATGTCGTTATTGGAGCGGCGGTCCGCACCGGCCAGGATGTCATCGTTCACAGTGGCACAGTCCTCATCTCGCCGGTCTGTGAGGTGATCGCAGAAAACGAGAATGCCGGGCGAAAGTTCCTGACCGAAATCGGAAAGGATGTCGAGATCGGAGCGAGTGTCACAGTCGAACCTGGACGGAATCATCCGACCCGGATCGGTCCAGGGACAAAACTGGATAACCTGGTCCGCATCGGCGCCGAGGCGCGCATCGGTGATGATTGTATTATTGTCGCTCAGGTTTCCATCGGAGCGGGTGTCACGATCGGGAACAATGTGACGCTGGCAGGCCAGGTCTGTATCGAGCCTCATCGCCGTGTCGGGGATGAAGTCATGGTTGGGGCCAAGAGCCTGATTTCCGATGAAGTCGAGGATCGTGCCGTGGTGAGTGGCATCCCTGCCCTGCGCCATGACCAGGATCTCCGGTTGAAGGCCCACTTGCGGCGATTGCCGAAGCTGTTTCAGCGTGTCGAAGCACTCGAAAGATCGCTCCAGTACCCCTCCGACGAACCCAGCTGAAACTGGAAACAACCAATCGATAAAGATCACTTCTGTGATCTTCCTTTCCGAATCCGGGGTTTACCATGCGTATCCGAGAACTTCAGGAATTTCTGGGATTGCGGCGCAGCCTGGCCGGGCTTCTGTCCATGTGCATCCTCGTGGGGATGGGCGAAAAGATGGCCGAACGCTTTCTGCCCATCTACCTCATTGCTCTTGGGGCCGGTCCACTTGCCATTGGGCTTCTGAACGGGCTTGATAACCTTTTATCCGCGCTGTATTCCCTCCCGGGCGGGCTGTTGTCGGACCGCTTTGGGCATAAAAAGGCACTCCTGATGTTCAACCTGCTTGCTATGGTCGGCTTTGCCATTGTGATCCTGATTCCCCGCTGGGAAGCGGTTCTTGCTGGAGCGGTTTTCTTTTTATCCTGGACCGCCATATCTCTTCCCGCCACAATGAGCCTCGTTTCGACCCTCCTCCCCAAAAACAAACGGACCATGGGGGTTTCCATGCACTCACTGGTCCGGCGTATTCCGATGGGGCTGGGTCCAGTTCTGGGTGGATTGTTTATCGACATCTGGGGGCGGACCAGCGGGGTCCGGCTTGCTTTTATTCTTGCGTTCGTGATGGCTGGGCTGGCTATCTGGATTCAGCAGATTTTCCTGCCGGAGGATGTACCCGCCAAACGGGAGAGTCCCGATGATTCACAAAAGAGTCCATGCCTCCTGATGGCTCAGATGGGACCGGCTTTAAAGAATCTGCTCATCTCAGACATCCTGATTCGTTTCTGTGAGCAAATTCCTTATGCCTTTGTCGTGGTCTGGTGCATGGAAAGCATCCAGCATCCGGTTACAGCTTCTCAATTCGGATTCCTGACTGCCATCGAAATGGCCACCGCGATCCTGATCTATATCCCGGTAGCATACCTGGCCGACCGATCGACAAAAAAGCCCTTCGTGGTGGCCACTTTTGTCTTTTTCACTTTGTTCCCTCTTATTCTGCTGTGGTGCCATTCATTCACAAGCCTTGTATTTGCTTTTGTATTGCGGGGGCTGAAGGAATTTGGAGAACCAACCAGAAAGGCATTGATCATGGACCTTGCGCCAGAAGGAGCCAAGGCACGCATGTTCGGGCTTTATTATATGATTCGGGATGTGGTGGTATCAGTTGCGGCATTCGGTGGAGCTTTTCTCTGGATGAGAAACCCCGCAACAAACCTGCTGGCCGCTTTCGGATTCGGAGTGCTGGGAACTCTGTGGTTTCTCTGGAAAGGTGAGGATACGGGAAAGGTTGTGGCGCAAACCGCCTGAAAAGGGGAGGGGCCGCTTCCCTCCCCTGCATTCCGGAAATGTCTGCGCTTCCTGCGGCTTCAGTCTGCCACAGAAAATCGATAATTCCAGCGCCGATTCGGGGCGCTGTCTCCATTGACACCGAACTCGGATACACCCTCGAAGCTCTGGATATTGTCGGCCCAGTGGAAATCGAAACTGGGTGTTCCATCATCAAGGCCTGTCAGGTTCCTCGGGACTGCCAGCTCCATCCCATTGCCATTGACCCGATAGGATGCCTGACCGACAGTCTGCCAATCTCCATCCTTCCAGGCTTTCACAGTTGTTTCTGTTTCGGATGGAACCTCTTTGTTGATTATGTAGTCATACCCCAGCCACCCGGTCTTTGTGTTCTTGTCGCTGTCGATGAATAACAGCATCCAGTTGGGATCGGGATGTGAGGAGATCGGCTGGCTGGTCTGCACAAAGAAAGACAGATTCCTGTCATCAAAAGCAGCTTTGGCAATGACGAAATCATTTCGCCCAGTGTCATTGGCATACAAGGTTTCTCCATAGCCTTTATGGTTCCGATGGGTAATATCGCCAATGGTATCTCTGAATTCGGGGGTGGCATCTTTCCAGTCCTCAAAAGAGCCATCGATGGCGATCGTGTGGCTCCCATTTGCTTTTGGGACTTCGCGAGCGCCTTTGTACCGCCGCACCCAGCTGGCCAGCTGGTAGTAGTAGTTGTCACCATGCCCACCCCGCATCGGCTCACAGTCACGGCTGTATTCCTGGGTGTACTGATCGACAAACAGCCCGCCCGGAAAATAGCAATCGGAATCTTTGTAACGGCTCCATTCAAGGAATCTGCCGGCCACCCATTCATTCCAGCCGGTTACGAAAATAAACTTCGGGTTTACCTCAAGAGCCCTTTGCCATTGTTCATCGAAATTCAGGCCCAGGCTGACTGCATCTTCACGCGGATCTTTAGCCCCTTTATGCCAGCTGCGCCCCATGGCCCCTTTTTTGTCCGCCATAGGAGCCGGGCCGGGGGTGTTGGGGAGTGCATTCTGCGCCACACCGACACTCATCTGCTCGGCTTCCCCTTTGCTGTTCTTGAAAACATGCTGAGGAAAAACCTCCAGCCAGCTCCACTGATCCGGTCCAGTGGGGCCGATCCAGTAATCCGGCATCGGGCGCCTGAAAGTAAAAAAGTCCAGCATGGCCGGATCTTTGATATAGGCCTTGTCCGCCAGGATGAAGGGCTTCCCCTCCCAGCGGAACCACAGGTCACTCCACAGACCTGGCTGATAAAGATCTTTCCAGACACGGTCGGTGATCGGGGTGGGATCTCCAAAGGGGGCTATAAAGCCGATGGCCGGTGTGCGCGCTCCTTCCGCCCGCATTGCGGTGTATTCACGGCAGAGGGCTTCATATTCCTCCTTCCAGGTGAAAGGGGGATTGGTGGTGTCGAAGAGGACCACATCGATGCCCGCATCCACCAGCAGGGTGGCATGTTTCCGAATCACGAATGGGTCGGTCATGATGTAGTAGCCCAGCTCCGGCTCACCCCAGTGGTGAGCGGCGGGAGGCTCAGGCCATTTGACAACCCCATCTTTGGCAGTCGCGATCAGTTTTGTATTATCGAATGGCCCTGGTCGATTGCCGGTGTGCCAGGTCCAGTAAAAAATCCCCACCTGTTTGTCCTTCTTTGGCGAACCACAGTCCTCATTCCCGGGAACAACTCTTCCGAGATCATCGGTCGCAACCCAGGTATCGGAGAACGTATCTCCATCGGTGAAAGGCTTGCCGGAAAATGGGCTATCCGCCGAGATACACTGTGCGGGAAGAATGAGCACTGCAGCCAAGAGGAAAACTCGAGTGACAATCCGATTCAGCTTCTGATCCCGCCGGAATGAACATGCAAAGTGTTGGTTGATCGACATAGCCAGCCTCCTGCACAGATGTTTTCCTGTGATACTGAAGGAGAACTCCGATTCTGTCATCCCATGGAGATCATGGCATCCAGAGTCATTTGGCTGACTTGATGAAGGCCAGCACATCTTTCGAATTGATCTTTCCATCCCGGTCATAATCGACAGCCAGAGGGATATCTCCCTGGCTTAACCAGTGCTGGGCCAGGCTGAATGCATCGAGGCCATCGACGATTCCATTCATATTGGCATCACCTGGAGGAGCGAACTCGATCGGAATGAAAAGCTGAAGAGCATGTGGAACACTGCCGGGACCAAGCGTTAGAAAGAGGAATTGCTTCTTATACTCCCCGGGTGGAGTCAGGATATACGCACTCAACCCGACTGTGCGAACTTCACCTGCCTGCAGATGCGGGGCACCGGGGGAGACGACCCCAGGATTCTTCTTTAAGGCCATTATATCCATATCGATGGTGTCATCGGGTGCATCGACCGCCCAGGTATAAACATAAGCCCGATAGGTCCCTGCGACAGGAAAAGGATAAAAGATCGATTCGGAAGAGCCTTGAGAATCCGACTGCATAACGAGCTCTGTGTTCTTGTAAACGCCATCCGGTGTAGTGCCATCAGCGCCATCACGGTACAGGTACAGATCGACATCTTTCGCTGTCGATCTGGCATCCACCCTGATCAAACCGGTTAAGTTATCGGTTCCAAAAGTTGCATGGTAATATTGGCTTTCCTGGATGGATTGAAAATTGTAGTGGCTGGCGCTTGAGGGGCCATACGCTTCCCCGGTGAAACCATCCATTGAAATCCCTGAGGTCACAGTGATGCTGTCCACAAAATTATTGGTGGCGGTGTACAGTTTGAGAGGGCTGGGTTTGATGTTGATTTTCGAAATCTCCACCTGGCATGGAATTTCGAACCTTCTTCCGCTGAACAGGACATTCTGGACAAACAGCGCATGCAGGCCATCGGTTAACGGGGCCAGCGAGTAGTCACTGTTGGAACCGGAGGCAGTCTGGTACCGCCAGTTGGGACGGCCAGGGCTTCTGAAGCCGCCAACAGGAACCAGGGTATTTGGTCCGAATTCGGTGTGGTAATCCGGGCCTCCGGGTGTTGTGAAGGAATCTTTTTCCGGCCCCATAATCAGTGTATCGATATCGGTGGGCAGGGTATCCTCCCAGGTGGTGCGTGTGAGCAGGTAATCACCGGATGAGGGGTTCATGCAATCCAGGAAAAAGAATCGTCCATCACCCGATTCCTCCCGGCCTTCCCATGAGAAATCCCCTGAGAGGAAAGTATTGCGAAAAGGACCAGCAGACTCGGTCACGTCATGAATCAAGTGATTGGAGTTCTCCAGTGTTCGGGCCACATTGATCATGACCGGAATGACTGTCGAATCGGTTACCTGCTGGAGAGGATCGGGCTGGAGGATCAGTTTGGCGGTATACAACCCCAATGGCATATTGGGTGGGATAGTGGCATTCAATTGGATATAGCCATGCTGTCCGGGCGGGATGAGGAGTGAGTTCACCCCTGCCTGAAGCCAGGGGCAATCCACTTCACGGAAGTAGGTGGCGCGAATCCGGATTTTGACCGCCACGGGAGTGCTGACTGGTTTACGGTGCTGGATTCCCACCCAGATCCCATGGTGGTATCGCGAGAGTGGATTGGCAACAAAGGCTCTGAGCGATGTGCCGTTATTATATCCATAATTGAAACGCATAAACTCACCGGCATCCATTTCTCCATCTTCCACCAGGCCGGGAATCGATCCCCGTGTGTCATCGAACAGCTTTCCATTGCCATTGACATCGGTCCAGTCATAAATCAGGAGGCGGTATGAATTCTCGCGAGGTGGAAGAATCGAGCCTGGGTCGCCTGTCTGATAATTGGTATCAAAATTTTCGAAAGGATAGATTGCTTCAAACACGATCAGATCGGTTTCGGCAGGTATGGGATTCTTCCCGGGGCCATGGAAGAGGGTTGCATAATCCGGCTGGCGTATATCCAGTTTTTCAGCGGAAGTGGCCAGTGTGTTGATTTCAAAATCGGTATGGCCGAATTCCTCCAGTTGATTGTCCCTCACCTGAAGTGAAATTGGCTGCGCCCCCTGGTTCCAGACATCCACAGTCTTCTGGTAAGCCTGCCCTGGATAGACAAGGCTGGCATACCCCGGATATTCAGTCCCACGGAAGTTTCCGGGAACCCACGATGGCGGGTTAACCTGAATGCCTTTTGACTGTCGCGCCAGATTGACTGCACGGCCCGCATGGATACGTCCACTCCCCTGGCGGAGAATGTCATAGTTGAGATCAATGGCCGAGCTCATCAGGATCCGCCGGACAGCCTTGGAATTTGGCCAGACACCATTGGCCTGCTTATAGGCCTGGCAAACAAGAGCAGCGACTCCAGCTGTTTCCGGGCAGGAACGGCTGGTTCCTCCCCACTGATCCCAGGCCTTCCATCCATCCTTGGCTTCATTGAGTGTCACATCGCCACCCCCCCAGGCGCCATGAGCGACCACATCGACACCGATCTGCCCGGTAGCGGTCGGCCCGGATCCGCTCCATGATTGAATATCACCATGGAGAATCTGGTCAGTGCTTGTCAGTGAATCGTACTCATCGCAGGTATCGTAACTGGTACATGCTCCGACTGTGACAGCCCTAAAGGAGGAGGGAGTCGTGCAGGTCGAATATCCAGGGGCACCATTGCCGGTCGACTTCAACCAGGTTATCTGTGGCGCTTTGAGGGACATCTTATCGATCAGACGCGAGTGAGGATCCCAGCCGTCATTATCGATATCTCCGGCTCCATAGCTCATGCTGACAAGGTTGGGTTCATCGCCGGTATTTTCAATGCCATCATACCCGAGAGCGAAAAAAAGGTGAAAATTGGCGAGTGTTCCACCCACGTAATAATTCCCGACCGCGATGATCTTTGCCTCGGGCGCTGGCCCCTGAACCATGCCATCTCCTGGCCCCTGAAAGGGTGGTTTGATGCCAGGCGCGCCTCCATTGATAATCCCCCTGGCAACCGCAGCTGAAGCACAGAATGTTCCATGGTTCCCGCCCCTTTCATTCTTATCATTGATCATGAAGGCGACCAGGGAGCCATTCGCAGGAGGAGAAGCCTGGTAGAGCCAATCGGCTGTGGGGATATTGCGAACTCCATTGGCGATGAAATACACCATGCCTCCGGAAACATCCGGATAACCATCTGATCCAGCTGTATTCGCGGCGGAATCCCAGATATCTCGAAAAGAAATCTCGCTTCCGCGAAAGCAGGGTTTCTCATCGGTGAAATCATAGTCCCCATCCAGGTCGACATACACAGTGTTGTACCCCACACCCCGCTGAGCGGTATTCGGATGATCCACCAGAAGCACCGCTGCGGAATAATCATTCAGGACATCTTTCTTCAACTTGGTATCGGGATGAATTCCAAAGCGATAGATCCCCGATACGCTCTCGGCGTTAAAAGTGTATGTGTGAGTTTCTGTCTGATCGCCATGGTAGATAGCGAAATTGGCTGTTCCCACACCCCCATTGATTGTGGCCGGAGGGGTCGAGCTGGTATCGACAAACCAGGTCCCTTCGGTTGTGTGTGACATGTAATAAGTCGAAAGGGAACGGTCATCAAAGCAGATCGGCCAGCCATAATGTGGTGAGGCAGGATTTAAATCACGCGCCTGGGTTCCCAGGAGATCGGGATTTGCAAAATCGACTCCGGTGTCAATGATGGCAATTTTTACTCCCGCTCCTTTGATACCCAGGGACCAGGCCTCTTCCAGGCCCAACGGGTTTTTGATCCACCAATCCTTGTTTTCTTTGATAGAGACTTCCTCAACCAGCTTCTTTGCCTCGGAGAAGGGGGGAGCCTGCTTCAATGCTTTCTGAAATTCCTCGTGACCTGGAAGTTTTTTTTGAACCCCCGGCACATCCGGATCAGGAGGTGAAGGAGGTGTACGAGGCCCAAAGTCAAAGATTCCCTCCACTCCGGGGTCGCTGGCAGCCTTCAGAATTTCACGTGATGTCAGGAAACCGCGTATCAGACGCATCCCTGCAACATCCATCACCTGAATCTGCTTCAAATATTTCGGTGGCTCGGTATCTTGCGAGCAGATAATTGTGACCGGGTGGCGGGCTTCGGATGGAACAGAAATCTGTGCACGGAGTTCCGGGCTGATTTTATTTCTGGAAGTATCGATCTGGGAGAAGGAAGAATTTGGGGATAGAGAGAATGCCAATGCTGCGAGGCAGGAAATCCATCGAATCATCAGGGTGCCTCCTTAGGATGAGGGCTGGAGAACAAAGTTCAGATAATGTCAATAATATCAGAATTTCAAGACAACAGCTGAATTATTCGTTCAAGGCGATATCCGGCATCCTGAGCGGCAACAAGGATGTCGTCGGCGATCTGATCGATCCCATTCTGAGAAGGTTGATTATCTTCCGATCTGATATCTTCTTTTTGAATCGAGGGCATTTTCTCTGCCAGCCACAGCCCCTGGATCAGCCATTCAAGCCGTTCCTTGCTGATCCACCGGGACCCTTCGTATTCATTCAGTTGAAGGTATTCGGCTACATCGGCATCACTCAGGAGGGCAGCCAGGTCTTCCGCCAGGGTGGCCACAGTGCAGGTGCCAAGGAAACCGGATCTGGCATACAGCAGGACAGACAGATTCGCGAGCAGACCCGGAGAAGGGTTATCGTTGCCATCCGCTTCAAAGGCACGCACAAGAACTTGTTCGATCAGCCAGTCTGAGACCCAGCCGCCGTTGGGTTGGACTGTTTGAGGGCGGATGAATAATTTCTCGAACTGAACCAGCACAGACCGGGCACGCAAGGCGGAACGCAGCGGAGCATCGGGCAATAGCTCCTCACTGGCCTCAGGATCCTGCTTTGCAGTGGCCGGGCCGGTACTTCTGTTTTCCGCCCATTCTGAAAGCAGGTCATCAATGGTTATACAATCCTTTTCGATCTGCCTGGAAATGCGGGTCCAGTCAAGGGTCGCAAGATCGTATCTCCGTGCCGCAGAAAACAGATCGGATGTGACCTTGTTGCCTGCAATAGAAATCTCTTTCGCTCCGTTTTTCACAACCGACAGCAGGAATGCAGTCATCGGATTCAGGATCGGCGACAGGATCATCTCTTTGCGTGCAATTTTCAGATCAGGCGCACCGCTGCCAGACAATCTGGCGGCCAGTTGGCCCCAGGTTCCATCTGAATCGAGAATCTCTTCGAGATCGATAAAGGCCTGGTACTGATAACCAGGCAGCTGAACAAACAGGCCTTCATCCGCCAGCTGGCGGCCCGAACGGATATACTGAAGAGAATCGCGGTGGTCACGCAGGAGGTAATAAACATTCGATTCCGTGCGCAGGTCCAACGCCTGAACCAGCGAGCGTGACTGGAGATCGGTTTCATCCTGGCTGCCCATGTTGATCGGGGTGGAGATCCGGATCCATCCCGAAGTGGATCTGAGCGAGTTGTTGTACAGGATGATGGCCCGTTCATTTCCCGCACGGTTGGAATAAGCAAAGACATCTTCGTTGACATGACCTTCAGGCGTGAAAAAATCATAAAAAGCGAAATTCTCGACTCCACTGTAAAGGTAACGTTTGCGCAGGAATGGAAAAATCTGGCCAATGTGGCGATTGACCAGGTCCTGATCCACCGATTCATCCCAGTAGGCTTTGCGGTATTCCATCCCATACTTTTCAGCGAACCCTTCGATCTGCCCATGCCCGAACATCGGCAGCCCGGGCATGGTGGCCATCATCAGACAGATGCCGAGGTATTTGTCACCTTTTCCGAACTGCTCGACAGCGGTTTTTTCATCGGGGTTATTCATGAAATTTACAAACCTGCGCAGGATTTCAGGGCTGAACTCGAGGACATTCCTGATGGTCAGGCGGTATTTGGAATTTTCCTCATCCTTGAGCATGTTCATGAAAGCGCTGTTATAAACACGGTGCATCCCGAGGGTGCGCACGAAATAGCCTTCCATCAACCAGAATGCTTCAGCGAGCAGCAGGGTGTCCGGCAATTCCTGTGCGATGCGGTCCACCACCTGGCGCCAGAATTCTTCCGGCATGATTGAGTTGAACTCTTCAGCATCCAGCCCGTGCTCGGATCTGGAAGGAATATCTCCTCCGAGGCCGGGTGGAGGAAACCAGAGGCGATGAAAGTGCCGTTTTGCCAGTGTCATGGCCGCATCGAAACGGATGATCGGGAACTTGCGTGCCACATGCAGGATGGTCTGAATGGCGGCTTCCCGAACTTCCGGGAGCAGGTAATTGAGCTGCGCTGTATCGTTCCATGGCATGTGGGTTCCATCATTGCCATGATA
>JAANMW010002313.1_pt1 | contig 17450 bp, 15 predicted proteins | sample 7279671 | NCBI WGS metagenome assembly JAANMW01 (sample SAMN14094541, study PRJNA606508) | bioreactor metagenome | isolation source: A lab-scale SPAN reactor treating ammonium-rich wastewater day 247 | place: Ireland: Galway | collected 2017-09-19
GGACTGCCCAAGATCGGCGCTATTTTCGCCGATCCATTGCTGGATCCCACTGGCCACCTGACTGTCGGAAGCCCGGCCAGGGCAGCGGCAGTTGGTTCGATCGTTCCTGTGGACTTTGATGGGGATCCGCGCCCGAATCCGCCTGTCACACTCCCTGATATCGGGGCAGATGAGGCTGGTCCCACCGCAATCGAAATGTGGATGATGTACTGATATCATTCTCGAGCAGCCCTGCGGGAGGCGATTGCAGTGCCGTCTCCCGCATCGGCTGCCACAGATATATTCCGCCCTGAGAAACAAATTCCCTGGACTGCTGGACCCTGTGCAGGAGTAGCCATTCAGGCTTTACTCTGCGAATATCCCGGCATTGGGTTCGATATGGCCGGAATTTGCCGGGCATTGGTGTTTTCAGACACAGCATCGGGCAGCAACCCGAGATACATCCCACCGAATCGAGGAGGTTCCAGAACAACATGTCAGCCAATCAGTTTCCAAAACTTCATAATGCCGCATGGCCGGGAGTCGTCGGCAAAGGAGGCCCCGATTCTGAGCCATTCATCGACCTGGATGCCATGATCGATCTGACCGCAGGAGCCGAAGTGAATGGAACCAGGTTCGATGGCATCGACCTGTTCCTTTCCGATCCGCATGTGAGCATCGATTCCAGCGATGAGGATCTGAAAAAGCTCGCGGAAAAAGTCCAGAAAAAAAACCTCACGATCGGATCCGTGGTGGCGCCGGTCTGGCCACCGACCGGAGGTGGGGCCGCACTCGATGAGGGAGAAGGGCGTGCACGCTTCCTCGAACAGGTCCGCAAGGCATGCCGCATCGCCCAATTTTTACGGAAGATCGGGATTCGTCCGACTGGAATCGTCCGCATCGACTCCGCCAGCGGAGTGGCTGACTGGGCTGCTGATCCCGATGGAAACCAGAGAAGGATCGCTGAAACATTCCGCCAGGCCTGTGCCATCGCTGAAGATTCCGGCGAACAACTCGCGGCGGAAGGGGAAATCTGCTGGGGTGGAATGCACAGCTGGAGAAGGATGGTCGAGCTCCTGGAGATGGTTGGACGCCCACAGACCCTCGGTTTTCAGGCGGACATGGCCCACACCTTTCTTTATCTTCTGGGATACAATGCCCCGGAGGATCGCATCCTTCCTGAGCAGTTCGACTGGAAGGATCATGACTGCATCGATGAGGGGCTGAAAAAACTGACCGCAGCGCTGCGTCCCTGGACTATCGATTTCCATGTCGCCCAGAATGACGCCACAGTCTTCGGCTCGGGATCGCATGATCGAACCGGTCGGCACTGCCTGCCCAAAGATCCCAATGGGAAACTCGATATCACCCGCCATGCCGGTTTCTGGCTCCGTGATGAAAATGGCCAGGTCACCCGGAAGGTGCGGCACCTGTGCTGGGATGGCTGCATGTTCCCGAATGCGGTCATGAAGAATCCACAGACCTGGAATGACATTCTGGCGGCCATGATCGCTGTCCGGGATGCCCATGGCTGGGTGGAATAATCCGTCCTGAGAAAATGCCCGGAGCGCAGACTGCGCACCTGTACCGAATGACCTCCCCGAAATGGGGGATTGATGCGAGGAGACAAACTGATGGCATCCAAAAAGAACCTGAATGTCGGCATGGTCGGCTGCGGCTTTATGGGGCGCACCCATTCCAATGCCTTCCGCAAGGTCGGCAATTTTTTTGACCTCGAGTACCAGCCGGTCCTCAAGGCGGTTTGTGCCAGAACCCAGGCCAAGGCTGAGGCCTTCGCTTCCCAGTGGGGATATGAATCCACCGAAACCGACTGGCGCAAACTGGTCGAGCGCAAGGACATCGACCTGGTCGAGATCTGCACCCCAAATGATTCGCATCGGGAAATCGCCATGGCTGCGGCGGCGGCAGGCAAGATGATCATCTGCGAAAAGCCACTGGCACGAAACAGTGAGGAAGGCCTGGATATGGTCAAGGCGGTCGAGCAGGCCAGAGTGCCGAATCTGGTCAGCTACAACTACCGCCGTGTCCCCGCAGTCACAATGGCCAGGCAGCTCATCGATGAAGGGAAGCTCGGGAAGATTTTCCATTACCGTGCGGTATTCCTTCAGGACTGGACCATTTCAAAAGATCTCCCCCAGGGAGGCACCGGCTTGTGGCGTCTGGATGCTTCTGTGGCTGGCAGCGGGGTTACCGGGGATCTGCTGGCGCATTGCATCGATACAGCGCTCTGGTTGAATGGAAGCATCGACACAGTCACTGCCATGACTGAAACTTTTGTCAAAGAAAGAAAGCACAACCTGACCGGCCAGGTGGAAAAAGTCGGAATCGATGATGCCTGCGCTTTTCTGGCGCGTTTCAGGAATGGCTCGCTGGCGACTTTCGAAAGCACCCGTTACGCCCGCGGCCACAAAGCGCTGTATGTATTCGAGATCAATGGAGAACACGCTTCGATCGCCTGGGATCTGCATGACCTGCATCGCCTGCAGTATTTCGACCACCGTGATGAAGGGATCCTGCGGGGATGGCGTTCGATCCATGTCACCGATGGAGAGCATCCCTACATGGATAAATGGTGGGTGCCTGGCCTGCAGATCGGTTATGAACACTCCTTTGTTCACCAGGCAGCTGACTTTATCGAGGGGATTTCCAAAGGCCAGCCGGTTTCACCCACCTTCCGTGAGGCCCTCGAAACACAGCAGGTGTGTGATGCAGTCCTCAGGTCCGCCGCCAATGGCACCTGGGAAAAAATTAAAGCCTGAAATATCACCTGTCCTCCGGGATGGCTTTTATGTCATCCCGGAGGATCCGTTGACACCCCATAAAAACAGTCAGCCAGCCCGGGGAGGCCAATGATGAAATTCCATACCGAATATCTCTGGTTCAACACACATCAACGCCGCGAATACATCAATATCACCGGCAAGGTTGAGGATGCTGTCGAGAAAAGCGGCATCCAGGAAGGAATGGTTCTGGTTTCCGCCATGCACATCACCGCGGCGGTGTATGTCAATGATGCCGAATCCGGCTTGATACAGGATATTGATGACTGGCTTGAGAACCTGGCACCATCGGGAATGAATTACCTCCATCACCGAACCGGGGAAGACAATGGAGATGCTCATCTTAAAAACCTCCTGATCCACCATGAAGTCATCCTGCCAGTAACCGATGGAAAGCTCGATCTGGGGCCTTGGCAGCAGGTTTACTATGCTGAATTTGATGGCCAAAGGCGCAAACGCGCTATCATCAAGGTCATGGGTGAGTGATCACAGCAGATGGAATCAAAAAACTGTGCCGGGGTGGGTCATGCCAGATCGAGGCAGCTCCCGTTTAATCAAATTTGCCAGAACCCATCTCATAAATCCCTCAAGAGTTCCCGTAGGGTGCCATATTATGAGACATGGTTCTGATAAACGATCAGTGGAACATATTAAAACTCTTGACTCCGGAGAATCCACGCCGCGTCGTTGGTCGTGGCGGGTACTGGCGAGAAAACCGGGATGTTCTCAATGGGATTTTGTGGGTGCATCGCACAGGAGCTCCCTGGAAAGATCTCCCGGAACGGTACCCGCCATACCGGATCTGCCTCGGCGCTTCCAGCAGGATGCCATGAAGGACATCCTCCAGGCCTTGGAAAAGGACCTGAAAGAACGAGGCAAACTCAACCTTTCCGAGGCGGTCATCGAGGGCTTTTTTTCAGGAGCCAAAAAGGGGGGCCTTGCGTTGGGAAGACTAAACGCGGAAAAGGCAGTAAAATCAGGGCAATTGCAGACGGCCAGGGTCTTCTTCTCGCCGCTCACGTCACAAGTGCTTCGCCCCACGAAGTAACCTTGGTTGAGGAGACTCTACAGGAGCCCTTTGCGCTGCAACAAACGCCGTAGGAAAGTAGAACAACTCTTCGCCCGGCTTCACAACTTCCGACGTTTGGTCGTCCGTTACGAATATTATGCAGAGAATTTCCAGGGAATGGCCCACATCGGATGTATTCTCATTCTCTTAAGACATTTATGAGATGGGTTCTACATTGAATGCTTCTACAACCGAAGCCGCCTGCACAGTTCGTTGGAATATCAATCTCAGGGTAGTATGAACAGTGTTTCTTCGTCGGTTCACCCTCGCCAGCGTGTCTACGCAATCGGGATAAGTTCTCCCTCTGCGAATTTGATTCACCCCAGCTATCCTCCACTATCCAGTTTTATCCTTGGCCTTATATCTATTTTGCTCCAACTTACGGATTCGCTGTGCTAAGAGGAGATCCCTTGCAATACGATCTTTATCCCACCAAAATTGGTCCAGCGTTAATTGGCCCCATAACTTGACCGGATCGTTATCAGCGTCCGTAAAAGCGAGTAAAGGGAGGATTTCAACGTGACAGGTAACGGACACTTCGGAAAATGGGTTTGGATCTTCATCAAGGTTAGTCTAGTGCTTGTCACCGTTTTTGGGGTCTTTTACCGGCTGAGATTGGCCCCTGTTCCGGTTAAACAGCATCGTGTCAACCGTGGGGAGATTGTGGCCACAGTCATGGGAACTGGAACCCTGGAAGCACACATCAAGGCCACAATCAGCCCCAAGATCTCGGGGCGCATTGAGGTGGTCCATGTGGACCAAGGTGACAGAGTGTCCGCCGGGCAGGTCCTCGCCAATCTTGACAACCGGGATTTAACCCAACAGGTTGCCATCGCAGAGGCCAGCATTGCCGCAGCCCATGCCGCAGTGGATCTGGTGGAAGCTGACGCAATACGGGCAAAGGCGGTTTTGGACCAGGCAAAACGTGACTACCAGCGATATTCAACTCTAACTTCGGCTCAAGTCGCGACAAGCGTCGAATTCGAGAAGGCTTCGGAGGCCCTCACCATTGCAGAGGCCGGGTTCTCCAAGTCTCAGGCCGCAATTGTAGAGGCGAGAAAGCAGGTGATCACCGCAGAAAAGACACTCGAGTATCACCGCGCCCGCTTGGCCGATACGGTCCTCTCCGCCCCCTTTGATGGTCTAATTGTTCTTCGCCAGCGCGACCCGGGCGATGTTGTGGTTCCCGGCAGCGCGCTCCTGTCTTTGATTGCGACTGAGGTGATGTGGATCAGCGCATGGGTGGATGAAACCCAAATGGCCCAATTGTTGCCCGGCCAGGCGGCAACGATTGTGTTCCGGTCCGAGCCTGGAAAGTCCTATAGGGGTGAGGTGGTTCGGCTTGGGCGGGAGGCGGACCGCGAGACACGGGAATTCATTGTGGACGTACGGGCTGGCGAGCTACCCACGAATTGGGCTGTTGGGCAGCGCGCTGAAGTGTATATCGAGACAGCGAGAAAGGCAGATTGTATTGTCCTTCCAACGGAATGGGTCACCTGGAAAGGAAGCCAATCCGGGACGTTCGTCAATGTTGCGGGCAAGGCACGCTGGCATCCGCTTGCTCTTGGCTTAAGCGGTCGAAATGACGTTGAGGTCACCGAGGGATTGGCTGCAGGGGATGTCGTTATCAAACCGCTCCACCCCACCTCAAGTGGGTTGAGCGACGGCCGATTGGTGGCGGTCCCATGAATCTGGCTTACAAGGACATCCGTCACCACTTTGGGCGATTTGCCCTCACCACAATTGGGATCGGCCTTCTTTTGATGATCGTAATGGGGATGAGTGGTATCTACCGTGGTCTCGTGGAAGAGGCAACTCTCCTCGTGGATACAATTGGAGCCGATTTCTGGGTGGTCCAAGAGGGGACTCGCGGCCCCTTTGCAGAGGTTTCTCGTGTTCCCTCAAATCTTGTTCATCGAATTGCTTCGGTTCCAGGAGTAATTAACGCTCGAGAATTCGTTTTTCACACCATTCAGCGCGAGTACTCAGGAAAACCCATCCGAATGGCAGTACTGGGATTGAGCTGGCCCGTTGACAAAGGAGAATGGCTCCCGCTCATTTCTGGACGGCCACTGTCTGAGGGACATTTCGAGATGATCGCCGATAAGACGCTCGGTCTTGGACTGAATGAGTCAGTCCGACTTGGTAAAGAGACCTATGTGGTGGTTGGAATAACCGCTGGGATGGTGGGGAGTGGAGGAGATGGACTTGCTTTCTTCACCCTTCGGGATGCTCAGGCCATCCAATTTGATTTGCCCGGCGAAGCCGTCCGTCTGGAGCGTTCGGCCCGCCAGGCGCGCCTGCTTGGAATGGACTGGGGAGCGACTCAACCAACTCTCGTTGATCGAGCTGCGAGCCTGTCCTCTGAAATTCCAAGCGTGGGGCCACCGGAAATTAGTGCGGTGATCGCGTGTATCGCTCCGGGAGCCGATCTCCGAAGCATTGCTTCGATTCTGTCCGGGTGGGAGGATGTTTCGGTTCACACAAGGCAAGAGCAGATCGACCTCCTGCTACAAGGAATGGTGGACAAAGCAAGGAGGCAATTGGGCCTGTTCAGCGCCCTCTTGACCATCATCTCAGCCATCATCATGGCTCTCATCCTCTACACTCTCACCCTCGACAAGATTCACGATATTGCCCTCCTTAAACTGATCGGCGCCCCGAACAAAGTTATCCTCGGCCTGATCCTTCAGCAGGGCCTGGTTCTGGGGACTCTCGGGTATGGCTTGGCATACCTGATTGGACAGAAGCTATTCCCTCTTTTCCCCCGACGAGTAGTCCTTACCGAGGATGATTTGGTCCGACTCGCCTTCATCGTTTTGGGCATCTCGTTGCTGGCGAGCCTTCTTGGCATCTGGAAGGCTATGCGGGTGACTCCCAACGAGGCGCTATCAGGGTAGGGATGTCAGAATGAGCAATTACGCGATTGAAACTATGAATTTGACAAAGGTATATGGCAGTGGAAACACCGAGGTTGTGGCTATGAGTGATGTTTCCATTGGCGTGAGTCACGGTGAAGTCGTGGCCCTGTTGGGACCGAGCGGAGCCGGAAAGTCCACGCTCTTAACCGCAGTGGGACTGATCAATCCACCCACCTCCGGAAGGATCTCCATCGGTGGGAGATTGGTCATGGAGGGCCCCCGGCCTCATACAAACTTGACAGCTTTCCGGCTGAAACATTTGGGATTTGTGTTTCAAAAATCCAACCTGATCCCATTCTTGACTGCCATGGAGAATGTCCTTGTTGCGCTAGAACTCAACAATGTTGGGAGGCGCTCCGCTCGGAAGCGGACGATTGAACTTCTCGATTATCTCGGCGTCGCGGAGCGTGCGAGCAATTACCCCTCCATGCTTTCAGGCGGGCAGCAGCAGCGCGTGGCCGTGGCCCGGGCTCTGGCAAACAACCCTAGTGTGATTCTAGCGGATGAACCGACCGCTGCGCTGGACAGTCATCGCGGAAGGCAAGTCATGGATCTCTTCCGCAAAGTTGCACACGAGCAAGGCGCGGCGGTGATTGTCGTAACACATGATCATCGAGCCTTGGATGTCTTTGACACAATCTATGAGATGGAGGATGGCGTGGTCTCCCTGTCTCCGCTCACGACACAAGTGTCTCGCCCCACGAAGTAACCTTGGTTGAGGAAACTCTTCAGGAGTCCTTTGCGCCGCTATAAACGCTGTTGGAAAGTAGAACGACTCTTCGCCTGGCTTCACAACTTCCACCGCTTGGTCATCCGTTACGAATAATACATAGAAAATTTCCAGGAAATGGTCCATCTCGGATGTATTCTCATCCTCTTAAGACATTTATGAGATGGGTTCAAAAGAAGCCATGGCCAGGCCCTTTTCAGCAGGTTGACATACTTAACTCTCCCGGGAACTTGACAACAACAGGTGCGCTCGCCATCATCGAACCCGCATCCGGACTGAACAGAATCGGTTTAATACTGGAGTTTCACCCATTGCCGGGTGGGTTGCCTGTCTGCCCCGCCTGAAATCTGCAGAATCGTTGCATGGAGCCATGAAGAGAGCGAAGGCACTGAATTCGGTCATTCTCGCGGCCGGAGATGGAACACGTTTGAGGTCGAACCGCCCGAAAGTCCTGCATGAGGTGTGCGGACACCCGATGCTGCACTATGTTCTGCGGGTGGCTGCCGAAGCGGCGGCGGATCGGCATGTGATCGTTGTTGGATATGAAGGGGAACAGATCTGCCAGACTTTCGCTGGCCGAAGCGATGTCATCTTCGCCGAGCAGAAAGAAAGGCTCGGGACCGGGCATGCTGTTCAGATGACCCGAGAGGCTTTCGAAGGGTATGAAGGAGATATTCTCATCCTGGCAGGGGATACCCCTCTGCTCACCGCACAGACCCTGCAGAATCTGGTTCAATGGCATCGCCATCAGGAAGCCGCAGTAACCATCCTGACCACTGAAATGCCGGAACCGCGCGGGTATGGGCGAATTCTCCGATATGAAGACAACCGGCTGCAGGGAATTGTCGAGGAAAAGGATGCCAACCGTTACGAACGCGCCATCCGTGAAATCAACACCGGCTCCTATTGTTTCGATGCCAAAGCGCTTTTTGAGGCATTGGACCAGGTCACTCCGCAGAATGTCCAGAATGAATATTACCTGACTGACTGTGTCCGGATTCTGGTGGAGCAAGGGCACCGTGCCGAAGCGGTCATCACGGATGATCATACTGAAGCCATCGGCGTCAACACACGTGTCCAGCTGGCCGAAGCCGAAAAGATTCTTCGCCAGAGAATCCTGGTGCGTCACATGATGGCGGGGATCACGATCCTCGATCCTGAAACCTGCTATGTGGATGAAGAGGTCGAAATCGGCAAAGATTCAGTCCTCTTTCCGGGAACCATGATTACCGGCAAAAGCCGCATCGGAGCCGATTGCCGGATCGGACCCAACACGCAGATTGTGTCAGCGGAGCTGGGCGATGGAGTCGTCGCTAACTCTTCCTATATTGAAGGGGTCAAACTGCCTTCCGGGGCAACAGTTGGACCTTTTGCCACTCTTCGGAACACCACACCCTCACAGAAAGATTCCGGAAATTGAAATGAGAAAAGGTTCAATCAAGATATTCTGCGGAACTTCCAATCCTGCCCTGGCGGAATCGATCGCAAATGCCCTCGGTATCCCGCTCGGCTCGATCACCATCAAGCGTTTCCGGGATGGTGAAATTTATGTGGCTTATGAAGAAAATGTTCGAGGCACCGACTGCTTCCTCCTTCAATCCACATCGGAGCCGGTCAATGCGCGCCTGATGGAGCTGCTGATCATGATCGATGCCGCCAAGAGGGCCTCCGCCAGCCGTGTGACTGCGGTGCTTCCGTATTATGGATATGGCCGCCAGGACCGCAAACACCGCCCGCGTGTCTCCATCACCGCCAAATTGGTTGCCAATCTGCTTACTGTGGCCGGTGCGGACCGGGTCCTCACCATGGACCTCCATGCCGGACAGATACAGGGTTTTTTCGATATTCCGGTGGATAACCTGTATGCCTCACCGATCCTGGTGGAGCGTTTCCGCAAGTTGAATATCGAAAACCTGACAGTCGTTTCCCCGGACATCGGGAGTGTGAAGCGCGCACGCGGTGTTGCCAGAATCCTGGGGGCACCTCTGGCAATCATCGATAAACGCCGCCCGAGAGAAAACGAATCCGAGGTGATGAACATCATCGGTGAGGTGGCGGACCGGGCTGTTCTGCTGGTGGATGACATGATCGATACAGCTGGAACAATCTGCCAGGCAGCTTATGCCCTCCAGAAAGCCGGAGCGGTGGATGTCTATGCCTGCGCCACCCATGGAGTGCTTTCAGGGGATGCCATCGAGCGGATCGAGGCAGCCCCATTCAAAAAAGTATTCATTACGGATACAATACCCTTTCCTGATAACAGGAAGCTTGGTAAGTTCGAGGTGGTCGGTGTTGGCCACCTGCTGGCCGAAGCGATTGACCGTATCCACAACGAAACGACAGTCAGCTCGTTATTCCTGAAGCTTGAAGAGCTTTAAGCGGAGCGCCGGGTTTCGGGCGGTGAAGGATGACAACCATTGAGTCCATCGATGGTTTGAGGGACAATTGTGCAGTTTCGGTTCGGAACTCCAGGAACCGAAAGAGAATAGAAGGAGCAGTTCGATGCAGAAGGTTGCAATCACAGCAGATGTGCGCCGTGACAACGGCAAAGGAGTTGCGCGAAAACTGCGCGCCCAGGGGTTGATTCCCGCAGTTCTGTATGGCGGGGATGGGCCTCCGGTTTCATTGAAATTGGTCCGGCGCGATCTGGCACTGGTGATGCAAGGCCATGAAGGCCATCACCTGCTTGTGGATCTGGCGGTGAAGGATGACCAGGGAGCGGGTGAAAACCCGCTTGTCTTCCTCCAGGAACTGGATGTCAATCCAATCACACAGGTGATTGAACATGCCGACTTCTGGCGGGTGGATGCCACCAAACCGATCCATACCACAGTCGCCATCCACCTCAGCGGAACCCCGATCGGGGTGCGCCAGGGAGGGGTTTATCAGCAGGTGCTTCGGGAAATCGATATCGAAGCCCTTCCTGTGGATATCCCCGAAAAGATTGAAATGGAAATCTCCAACATGGCGATGGGGCAGGCCCTGCATGTGTCGGATATTCCCAGTGAAGGAATCCCGTATGCCATCCTGACCCCCGGGGATCGTGTCATCTGCACAGTCCATGCCCCGCGTGCCATGGCAGCGGAAACAGCCGCCACTCCTGAGGAAGGCGCCGGGAGCGAAGGCCAGAAATCATAAGGCCTGTCAGGTGGCCATCGGTCGAGGCTTGCACCCGATTGAACAGGGGTCAGGTCTGGTTTCTGGTGACGCAGGTAGTATGCCGGAAAACCAGGAACAGAAATGGAATTCAGCTCCCCAGGGAATTTAATTGGAAGTTTTTTCCCTGTGGGGGAGCCAAAAAGATAGAAATAAGTGTGGATTATCGCCGGTTTGGGAAATCCGGGGCGTGAGTATGAGGAAACACGTCACAACTATGGTTTTCTGCTGATTGACCAGTTGTGCCGAAAATGGGGGGTGAGTCTGTCAAAAACAACTCCCCACGCTGTTTTTGAGGTGGTGTCACGGTCCCAGAACAAAGTGGTTCTGGTAAAACCGTTGACCTACATGAATCGATCGGGTCTGGCATTGAAGGAGCTTCTCCGCCATTTCAATGCATCCATCGAGGACCTGATAGTCGCCCATGATGATCTCGATCTCTCCTTCGGCATGGTGAAGATGCGCCGCCAGGGAGGACCGGGAAGTCATAACGGTGTCGCCTCGATTGTGGAACAACTCGATTCGACCGCTTTCGGAAGGATCCGTTTTGGGATTGGTCCACGACCTCAGAATTGGAGTGGAGTGGATTATGTCCTGGCACCCTTCGAGGATGATGAGGTGCCCGTGGTCAAAAAGATCCTGGATCGAACAGCGGAAGCAACGGAGATCCTGATGGCGCGTGGTTTTCTGTTCGCCATGAACACCCTCAACCGTAAGGAAATGGAAAGCAGGGAATAAAAAAACAAAAGGGTTTTTCAAAAACAACCGCTTAATAGAGCGGGACTATCATTGTTTAACTTCTCGAGGAAGAAAGGAGCGGGTAGAGAATCATGGAAATACTGGAAATACTGCTGCTGGTAATCGTGCTGGGCATCAGTGTATTCGGATTGGTGGCCGCCTATCGGCTGGCCCAATGGGTGTTGAAGCAGGACACCGGAACCGAGGCGATGCAGAAGATTTCAAATGCCATCAAAGAGGGGGCTGAGGCCTTCTTGAGCCGCCAGTTCAAGACCATCGCTGTCCTGGCAACAGTTCTGGCGGTCATCCTGTTTATCGGGTATGGGGTTATCCGCCAGCACCATGAGTTCGACCCGGTCCAGAGCCGTACCACCCTGGCTTTCTGGATCACCTTTTCGTTTGTGCTGGGGGCGGTGTGCTCGCTGGTTGCGGGTTATATCGGCATGTGGGTGAGCATCCGCGCGAATATCCGGACTGCCGCCGGTGCGATCAAGGGTGTCAATGAGGCACTCCAGGTCGCCTTGCGCGGGGGTGCGGTCTCGGGCTTGATGGTGGTGGCCATGAGCCTTCTGGGCGTCGGCGGGTTGTATGCTCTGGTGAAGTTTACCACCGAAATCGATGCCACAAAGATTCCGCTGTTGATTGTCGGCTATGGCTTCGGGGCATCCTTCGTGGCGCTCTTTGCCCAGCTGGGCGGTGGCATCTACACCAAAGCCGCCGATGTCGGAGCGGATCTGGTGGGCAAAGTCGAAGCGGGCATCCCCGAGGATGATCCACGCAACCCGGCGGTAATCGCTGACCTGGTGGGAGATAATGTGGGTGACTGTGCGGGCCGTGGCGCTGACCTGTTCGAATCGACCGCAGCCGAAAACATCGGCGCGATGATCCTGGGCGCTGCGATGGCTGCCGCTGTCAAAACGGCCCATCCGGAAACTCCCGACTCCTGGATTCTGGGGGTGATGCTGTTCCCGCTGGTCTCACGCGCTTTTGGTATCATCGCTTCGGTCATTGGCGTTTACTCGGTCAAGGTCAAAGGCGATGAAGATCCCATGAAGTCCCTGAACCGGGGATATTATGTGACTGTGGTGCTGGCGATGATCGGTTTCGCAATATCGAGCCGCTGGCTGCTGCACCATGACAGTGCACCCGATGCCTGGCTGTATTTTCTGGGCTGTGGTGTGATCGGTGTCGTGACTTCAGTGCTCTATGTCTATCTGACTCAGTACTATACCGAATACCACTACCGTCCAACCCGCTCGATCGCCGAGGCCAGCAAGACCGGCCCGGCCACAAACATCATTTCCGGCCTGGCGGTCGGTCTCGAGTGCACCGCGATGCCGATCCTGGTGATCGCCGCAGCGATCCTGGGGTCTTACTATCTGGGCACCCACTGTGGATTTCCCCATGCCGGCCTGTTCGGAACAGCGGTCGCCACCATGGGCATGCTGTCCACAGCGGCTTACATTCTCGCCATGGATACTTTTGGACCGATTGCCGACAATGCCGGTGGAATTGTTGAAATGAGCTCCCAGCCCAAAGAGATCCGCGATAAATCCGACCGCTTGGATTCTGTCGGAAACACCACCAAGGCGCTGACCAAGGGGTATGCGGTCGGCTCCGCAGCCCTGGCGGCCTTTCTGCTTTTCAGTGCTTACCTCGATGAAGTGAAAAACTATGGATTAAACCTGACCAGCGTGGATATCGCCAAACCGGAAGTATTTGTCGGCGCCATGCTGGGTGCGATGCTGGTGTTCCTGTTCTCCGCGCTGGCCATTCGTGCGGTCGGACGCGCTGCGCAGTATGTGATTCTCGATGTGCGTGCCCAGTTCAAGGAGAAACCGGGGATCCTGAAAGGAACTGCTGACCCGGATTATGGGCGCTGTGTGGATATTGTCACCAAAGGTGCTTTGAAGGAGATGATCCTCCCCGGTTTGCTTGCCACACTGATGCCAGTGGTAGTCGGTGTCTTTTTCCGCTGGCTGGGAAACACCATGGGAATCCCAGGGATTGGTGCAGAGGCTGTTGCCTCCATGCTGATGGTTGGAACCATTGTCGGAATTCTCATGGCTCTCTTCCTGAACAATGGAGGTGGAGCCTGGGATAACGCCAAAAAGTTCATCGAAACCGGTTATGGCGGCGGAAAAGGCTCAGAGACCCACAAGGCCGCTGTGGTCGGCGATACGGTAGGAGATCCCTGCAAGGACACTGCCGGGCCATCCCTGCATGTTCTGATCAAGCTGCTTTCGACTGTGACTTTGGTGCTTGCGCCACTGTTTATCTGATCACCAGTCATTGAATCAGCAACTTCGGAAGGGGTGCTCTTCGGAGCACCCCTTTTCTATTGTGCGCCGGGCATGGCGTATTTTCTGTTAATCGGTTAACATTGCCTCGCAGAAAAAGATCGTATTATAATCTCTCTAAATGGGCCGGTTTCATAATTAGAGGAAGGGGCCAGAACTCATGCTTAAGGTGCCTGCAGTCACTTACAAGAGAGGGTTTACACTCATCGAGCTTCTGATTGTCATTGCCATCATCCTGATTCTGATTTCCATCGCTCTTCCGAACTTCCTCGAAGCACAGATGCGCGCCAAAGTCGCGCGGGTGCGCAGTGAGTTTCGCTCCATTGAGGCGGCCCTGATGTCCTATCGGATTCAAAACCCGCGCTTCCCGTTTGCAGAGCCACGCGGCTCAGCACCTTATTTGCGCAAAACCGGTTATACGCATGGGGTGACCATCGACCTGCTCAAAGAGTTGACTACTCCGACCAAGTTTATCGAAAGAGTGAATTTTACAGATCCCTTCATCGCCTCGAGCATCCGGGATCCATACGGCAACATCATCTCGCACTATTTCTATCTCAACTATGAGACCTTCGCGTACTGGCGCAGCCCGCCATTGGATAAACAGAAGGATTATTTCGAAGGCTGGGCATTGTGTTCGTTCGGTCCGGATTTGCGGGACAGTGGGTGTTCCTGGCTGCCGTGGATCGAGAAAAAAGAGCGCCGTATCGCGGCAGAAGGAATCTACAGCCCGACCAATGGCACCCGTTCGCTTGGTGATCTTGCAGGTTATGGTGGATTCATCCCGGCTGCTGTCGGCATGATGGCGAAATAAGCGGCAGGGCCAGCCAGCCTCTCACGAGACGATTTTAGAATCAGCCACTCGATCCTTTTCCGGAAAGAAACAATTCGGCCATGATCACCTATCGCAGTGAGAAAGAAATCGATCTCGAAGTCTTTGTCGATCTCTATCGTCGTTCCACCCTCGGAGAAAGGCGTCCGGTCGATGATCTCTCGACCATGGCGGCCATGCTCCGACATTCCGATGTCCTGATCACCGCCTGGGATGGCGATCTGCTGGTGGGGCTGGCGAGAAGCCTGACTGATTACGCCTATGTGGCATACCTGGCCGATCTGGCGGTGGATGCCGCCTACCAGCGCCGTGGAATCGGCCGGGAGCTGGTCCGGCTCACCCGGGCCGCGCTGGCTCCATCCTGCATCCTCACCCTGCTGGCAGCCCCGAAAGCCAATGAGTATTACCCGAAAATCGGCTTCAGCCATCATCCCCGCGCTTGGATCATCTGGCCGGAAGTGAAATAATCCGCACTCCTGGCAAACCCTTGTTTCCAGATTTCCCAGATGCATCACCACCCTGTTATCGGAGGAGTGTGAGATGACAGATATCCGCCACTATGGCCAGAAACCCAGCCCATACCAGTTTTTCATACTGGGGCTCTGTGTTTATGCATTGACTGTGCTTGCGATTGAATCATTTGGGGGTGTCGCCCCTGAAACACGCAAGGTGCTGATGCTCTCAGATCTGGTGGTATGCCTGTTTTTCCTGGCGGATTTCATTCATAGCCTCATTCTGGCCCCCAATCGATGGAAGTATTTCCTCACATGGGGATGGATCGATCTGTTATCGAGTGTTCCTGCTGTTGGTTTTTTGCGCTGGGGGCGTGCAGGGAGAATTGTTCGCATCTTCCGGGTATTGAGAGGGATTCGCGCCACACGAATGTTTGCCGCATTCATTCTGGAAAGAAGAGCTGAGGGTGCTTCCCTTGCAGCGATACTCGTTATCACTCTGCTGGTTTTCATCGCCAGCATGTCAATCCTTGTTTTTGAAGCCGGCACTGGAAGCAATATCAGAACTGCTGAAGATGCGCTCTGGTGGACACTGACAACTATTACAACAGTCGGATATGGCGACCGTTTTCCTGTGACTACCGAAGGACGGCTTGTGGCCATGTTCCTGATGATTGGGGGGATTGGCATGTTCGGGACATTCTCGGCTCTGGTCACCCACTGGTTCCTCTCTCCCAGGCAGGTTGTCAATGGGAACGAAATTGAGGCGCTGCGGAGGGAGATTCTGTCACTCCATGCTCTGATTGAGCAGCGCTTGAATCCTCCACTGCCGGGATGCCCTCGACCTGATTCACAAACCACCCTCGAAAGAGAAAACAATCCCGAATAAATGCCAGTGAGTTCATCGCCTGGGCCTTGTTCATTCCATTGACAGCCCCTTGCGGTGTCCCCTAGAGTTAAGGGGAAACGCGTGGACAGGCACTGCAGCATCCATCCCTGATCCACCCTCCGATTCGATGAAGATTGCCCTGATCTCCCCATTCCCGGATGTCTATTCTTTCGGCATTCGGTCCCTGTCTGCGTCAGCACGCGCTACCGGCCACGAGACCCGCCTCCTGTTTGTCACCCAGGAATTTACCCAGCCTTACAGCCAGAAGATCATCGACCAGGTCGTGGACCACTGCCGTGGCTTCGATCTGGCCGGAATCTCCCTCATGTCCAACTTCTGGGATAATTCCTGCTCACTCACACAAGCCATACAGAAACGCCTGGATATTCCTGTGCTGTGGGGTGGAATTCATGCCACAGTCCGCCCTGAGGAATGTCTGAAAGTTGCGGATTTTGCCGCTGTGGGCGAGGCTGAGGAAAGCTTTGTCCAGCTGCTGCAGAACTGGGGCGCACCCAGTCCGCCTCCGGGGATTCGTGCACGCGGCATCGATGCCTTCCAGCGCGCCGCTCCCCCTGAATGCCTCGATACCCTGCCTCCGGCAGATTTCGACCTGGACCACCACTTTATCCTCCAGGATGAAAAGATCATTCCAATGACTCCCCAGATCCTGCGTGAGAGAACCCGTGGGATTTATCTCACCATCCCTTCACGTGGCTGCCCTTTTGACTGCACCTACTGCTGCAATGTCTTCCTCAACAAGGAGTTTCCTGAAAACCGCAAGGTTCGCCATAAGAGCATGCCGATTCTGGTCGAGGAGCTCGAATCGGTCCTGTCGAAGCTGCCGGTATTCGACCGCATCAAATTCGATGACGATGCTTTCTTTTCTTTGCCTTATGAGGAGATCGCCGAATTCAGCCGGGAGTACAAGAAGCGAATCGGCCTTCCGCTGATTGTGACCGGGGTAACCCCCTCAACTGTGCGCGAGGACAAGCTCGATGCCCTGGTGAATGCCGGACTGGTCGAAGTGCGCATGGGGATCGAAACCGCATCGGAGTCCATGCGCAAGGAATACAAGCGCCCCCAGACCGAACGCAAAGTGGCGCGCGCCGCCGAACTGTTCAGCCGTTACCAGGACCGCCTGACACCCCACTACGACATGATCATCGATAACCCCTGGGAGCCGGAGGAATCACTGGTCGAAACCCTGCGTTTCCTGGCCCGCCTGCCCCTTCCATTCGAGATCATCCTCTATTCACTGACCTATTATCCGGGCACCGATGTTTATGACCGTGCGGTCGCTGAAGGCCTGGTAAAAGATGACATCGAAGATGTCTACCGCAAGTACTACCACAGCTTCCAGCCGACATATCTGAATGATCTGTTCGAGGTTCTGACCCATTACACGCATTGGCGCGAGAGGATTCCGGTGAGGGCTTTTGACTTTGCTCTTCATCCCTGGGTTCGTAAAAATCCCCTCTGCCGTTATATTCCCGCCCTGCTCAAGAACCGCCTGAAGCTGATTCTGAAGTGGCGCTACCGAAACCATCACAAACCTGCACCCGAACCAGCTCCCGAGGGAGAGC
>JAANMW010002315.1_pt1 | contig 17441 bp, 18 predicted proteins | sample 7279671 | NCBI WGS metagenome assembly JAANMW01 (sample SAMN14094541, study PRJNA606508) | bioreactor metagenome | isolation source: A lab-scale SPAN reactor treating ammonium-rich wastewater day 247 | place: Ireland: Galway | collected 2017-09-19
TCATCTCATCTCATCTCATCTCATCTCATCTCATCTCATCTCATCTCATCTCATCTCATCTCATCTCATCTCATCTCATCTCATCTCATCTCATCTCATAATAGAAAGTTTTTCTCTTAAGCGGAGGAGACTATGAAGAACTATCTGCTGATCCCGATTTGTTTTGCTCTTGCATTCAGTTGCAAAAAAGATCCCCCCGTTCTGCCACCGCCGCCGCAACAGGCAACAATAGCATTCAAAGCCGAAGACGCGAGTTGCACGGAGGCCTGGTTAACGGCAAGCACAACTGAAGTACCCGCCACAGTCCGCCTCGTATTGCTTGGCCCGACTCCACAAACTAAACAGACTCTTCGACTGATTTCCTTTGACTCTCTGCTTGTTGACGAGGGTTTACTCCCCAACCGCACCTACACGTACCAACTGCAAAAGCTTGATAGTGACTCAAGCGTGATTGAGACAAGCGCAGCCGTGCAACTGACGACGATGGACACAACGAGTCACAACTTCACATGGCAGGTAGATACGTTGGGAGATGGTGGCAGCAGCGTGCTGTACGACGTAGCGATCATCAACGATACGTTGGTGTATGCAGTAGGGGAAATCTGGAAACGGGATTCTTCGGGTAACTGGGTTAATCCTCCGTTTAACATCGCGCGGTGGAACGGTCAGCGATGGGAGTTAATGCGGCGGCTTTTTGATTGCCGTTTGTATTATCCCAATTGCGGCCCGGAGTTCTTCCTCTTCACGCCTATCCGGGCGATCTTCGCATTTGGCCCTGACGATATATGGGTTGCGGCAGGCACTGCGCAACATTTTGACGGAGCCAACTGGACAGAGCATGCCGGCGTACAAGGCGTGGGGAGTGCAAGTAAGATTTGGGGAAGCAATTCGGATGACCTCTGGTTTGTTGGCAACAATGGCTTCATCGTACATAAATCAGGTACGACGTGGCGGCAGTTGGAGAGCGGGACGACGGTATCGCTCAATGATGTGTGGGGTGGAAACAATCGATGGATGGGAGAAAACCAGATACTGGTAGCTGCATCGAACAAGTACGAAGGAGGTGAAAAGAAACTTCTGCGAATCAATCAGCATGGGGTTCTCGATTCTCTCGCCTGGCCTATGCAAACTAGAAGAATCCACTCAGTTTGGTTCAACTTGAATTCACGAGTTTACACTTCGGGCGGAGGCGTTTTTGCCATTCAACGGGGGAACTCTTGGACGGAGCAACAATTGCCGCTGATTTACACGAACAGCATACGTGGAACAGCAGCCAATGATATCTTTGTGGTCGGAGACTTCAGGTTTGCCGGGCACTTCAATGGAGTACGTTGGCACGTGTATCCCGAAATCTGGTTAGGCTCGGGGCTTTACCATTCAGTTGCGGCAAAAGGGAACATGATCGTTGCTGTAGGGTGGTTAGGAAGTCGCGGAATAGCTCTTGTTGGTCGAAGATGAACAAGAACAAGACGTGAAAGGAGGGTAAACATCAAGGGCATAGAAGAACCAGAACAAACTGCCCCAATGCTGTGAACATCGGGGCAGGTACCACGCAGAACAAAGCCGCAGGTTGATTTAAAGAAGGGGGTAGTTTGCCTTCTCTGGCGTCTCTGTCTGTATTCACAAGATAAGTAGAGTCAACTGATTTTGCAATCAACACAAAAGGAGATGAATCATGAAACGCATGATAGGCTTATTTGTCATACTCAACGGGATTGCTCTCCTGCAGTCCCCAATGCCGGCTCAGACCCAAGTCGGGCCTTTGGATTTTGACATTGGAAAGAGCGCTCAGTACTGGCCCAGTGGTTACTTCTATTGGGGTGGTAGCGGACAGACCTCGTATCCGGTCGGTCGGTTCTTGAGTGGCCAAACCATTCACACCGACAGGGTCTTCTTTCAATGGAACTTTTCAGGCGCACAAATCCCGGAAGGCGCCATAGTTGCTTCGGCACGCCTTCAAGTCACGGCCTCAGGGGAGTCAGGCCAAAGTCCACCGGAGTTCAACTTCTGGATATCTACAAACGATTACGACCTCTCGAATCCACCGTCAGCGCAAACACTCTACCTGTCGGCGAACAGCAGTATCGTTGCATCCAACCAGCAGACTTCGAATTTCACGTATACAGCTGATTTCGGACAATCGTCCGATTTCGTGTCTGCGTTGCAGGCATCTCTATCTGCGGAACGCTTCGTAATCGGCATTGTAAGTTCGACTGAAGGGAGCAGTGCAGGATATTCGTATAGAGTTCCCAGCCTTGGCTCCCCTTATGTGCCTGTGAAGCTCACGATTTGGATCGCGCCGCAAGAAGTAACGGCAGACCAAGTATTCGAGGATGACGAGCGTATCCAAGCTAGTAAAATTGGTCACTGGGAAGAAAACGCTTTTGCGGAATATGTCGTACCTGAATACTTTGAGTTCGAATTGAACACAACGCAAACCTTCAGAGCCGATACTACTGTCTGGCCCAACGAAACGACGAATTACGATGAAAAGTACCATACCTGGAATGCTTCCGACGATGTCGTTAACCATCGAGATTTTCTGATTCAACCGGGACTCTCGATAGTGAAATCACAATTCAGGAGAGTGAACAACGCGACAATCCAAGCCCAGCTTCTTGATGGTGGTAATCCTGGTGGCACTATAGACTTTAAGGACCCTTGGCTGATTGATACTGCCGACGCGAAAGGTCCCAAGAACCGCAGCATGAACCAAAGATGGCGAACGCAACCATCTCCTTTCAGCAATACTACTTCCAACACTTGGTACAAAGGCGTGTTCTTGAACCAATCCTTTGGCGGTACTTCACCCTACTACTCCGTCGGTGCGCCATTTGAGAACACAATTAACGGCCATTTGGCATACTTCCAGAACTGGTCGGGCAGTAGTGTGACGCATCAGGACCCATCTCAGCAACAAACCCCTGTTGTTTTCATCGCATCCGGCGCAACTTCTGTGGCACAGTACAAAGGCAAGCTTCTCTCCTCCGTTAGTAACCCTACAGGCAGCAATAGCCAGCGGGTTGTTGCAGGGATTCCGTATGGAACCCACGGAGAGGAGCTGTATGCCCTTGCCTATCCCAGCGCGGGTGAACTTTGGTGGAATGTTTCGTTCGACAACGGAGCGGCATGGTGGTATGATACACGCTTCACCAACAGTGGCACCACAGCGAGCGCGCCATCCATTGCCCTTTGGACCGAGTGCGTCACAAGCAGTCCTTTGAATGATCCGTGCGAAACAGACTTGTATGCCGTGTACCGGAAGCAGTCCGGCGGCAATTACCAAATCATGTTTACCATACCGCCGTTTCCGGAGGCCGGAATCTCGTCCTCAGTTCAACTTAACTCGACGTCAATCAGCACCAATATTGACACGAGACCGTCATCACACGCGTCGATTATTTCGGCGGTCCGTGGCTGTACGCGTTTTGGGAAGGTACGGGAGGTTTATGGATGAATTTCGCGTATCCGGAGAATGGCGACTGGGAATGGGCTGGTGAAGACTTGCGATACTCCGGTTATTTGAGCCCGAGCGTTTCCGGCGTTAGCGATGCGAATTTCTTTCTGACGTATGACAACAGGCAGAATGTCAAAATCATCGACTACGTCGGTTCGGTTGATGAAGTCGTACCGGCGAGTGTTGCCCCGCTGTCGCGCTCCTCACAGGTAAGCGCCAATACGTCGAACAGTCCAGGCGAAGCCCATGTTGTATGGGAAGCATCCAACCCACAGCAAGAGCAGCAACAGAGAGTAATGTACCAACTCTGGCACGATGACAAATGGGAAGAGGCTCATGAATTCGTTAGTAATTCCCCTGCTATCGATTTCTCACGTCCGACGGTCAGCAACTTATCTTCGGGGAACATAGTCTGTGCATGGGATGACGGATCGAGCACGTACAAAGCTGAAAGCGCGGGTGAGGAATGGACAGTAACCGAAGCATATGAGTCATTGATCCATCCGAATCTTGTCATTGCCGGGTCTAACGGTCCGCTTGCATCAACACGCATGGCGGGAACAGATGTTACCGGTCCGCCATACCAACTCGTGTTCGGAACGGAAACAAATCGGGCGGAAAAGAGCACATTGAGTTCTGTGGTTTCCACGCAATACAGCAGACGGGCTGTCGTTGCCCGGCGGCCGTATCATCAAAAGAAACCATTGCGCGAGCAAACCGGGTCTGCACGGCTGGATCCTGTATTGACCGATACCTCGGCATTCTTCTCGGTCGAGATTACGGCAATCAATCTGAAACTCTCGAATGGAACAATAGTGCCGCTCGAGCTTACGAATGAAACGAGCCCGGGGCTAAACGAGAACTCAGTGTGACTGGGCTGTCACGGTTTCCTGAACCATCCTGCACCGTGACAGCAACTTCATTAACCCAATAAGCTTGTCGTCACGGTACCATGACGATCACGCAACCGAGACGACCCAGAAATCCAATCCCTTCAATCCGTTAGCAACAATCAAGTACGACTTGCCGGTTCGCCCTTTTCTTCATTGATATTTCACACACGATTGCGTACTTTGGTACAGCAACAATGCGCCAATGAAGATATTGAAGGAACGACAATCATGGCAGAACAGAGCATGACAGCAATCTCCGAAGCTTCAGTGTACGATGCCCTCCGCGAATGCTACGACCCTGAAATTCCCGTCAACCTTGTTGACCTCGGGCTTATTTATGATGTGAAGATCATCGACGATTGGGTTGGCGTGAAGATGACGCTGACCTCGCCGGGTTGCGGCATGAGCGGAATGATTTCGCAGAACGTGCGGAACCGCGTCATGAAAATTCCCGGCGTGAAGGAGGCGGATGTTCGCATCGTATGGCAGCCCGCATGGTCTCCCGCCATGATGTCGGAAGAGGCACGGAAGAAATTAGGGATGGGGAATTAGCCCCTCACTTCACCCATACCACGGTAATGCCCGGATTCCCGCTGTTCAGGTCGATGTCAGGGTACTGCCCCACTTCACTTCGCATTTCCTGAACGTCGGCATCATAGACTTCGTAGTTCTCGCCGTTGATTATTCCTCTCACCCTTGAACGCTGACGGAACGCCCAATTCCGAACAATCTCCTTGGTCGAGCCCCCCTTGCCTGTGCTGCCGTGACCATGAATGATCTTGAGAACGCGCAGCGAGGAAGAATTTCTCACCGTCGAAAGCGCAGTATTCAGTTCACGTTCAACAACATCGGGGTGCAGCGGCGGATGTGCGACATCTATCGTATGAATGACGTTCATGCTGATCTGTGTTCGTTGCTATTCGGTTTCTGAACAAATATATTCTTTTGATGAACAACATCATATCGGCTGAGGGTCCAACCCGGAACGGCACTCTGCTTTTTCACTAACTCGGGTTCACGGTTTTCCGATGGCCTCTGCCGGGAATGAGAACAACATGTATCGTACACCAAGTTGATGAACCGCAACAGTTCCATTCAAGACGCGTTCCAACACTGTGAGAACATTGCCCGCAGTCATTACGAGAATTTCCCCGTTGCATCATTTTTCCTCCCGAAACATCTCCGGCCGTACATCGCCGCAGTGTATGCCTTTTCCCGTATAGCCGATGACTTTGCCGACGAAGGAACTCTTCCTGCACAAGCACGTCTTGACAAACTCGACGATTGGCAACGGCAACTGGACAAGTGTTATGAGGGCAAAACCTCGCATCCCGTGTTTATTGCGCTCGCTGAAGTTACGCGTCGGAAGAACATGCCCAAGCAGTTGCTTACTGATTTGCTGACGGCATTCAAGATGGATGTGACGACGAACAGGTATGCGACGTTTGACGATCTGTCATATTACTGCAAGCATTCGGCGAACCCGGTCGGCCGCATTGTGTTGCATTTGTTTGATGATGCGTCTGAGCGTAACATGCTGCTTTCCGACTCAATCTGTACGGCCCTTCAACTTGCGAACTTTTGGCAGGATATAAGCGTTGATTTACACAAAGGACGCATCTATGTGCCGCTTGAAGATATGCATCGATTTGGCTATACTGAGGAAGAATTTTTCTCCCGCTGTCGGGATGAGAGGTTCATCAGTCTGATGAAGTTTGAGGTCGAGCGTACACGCGGGATATTCAATGCGGGCCGGCCTCTCCTGACAGAAGCGACACGAAAACTGCGCTTCGAACTTCTACTAACATGGAACGGCGGTGTCACGATTCTGAACAAGATTGAAAATCAGAACTACGATGTATTTGGCAACCGCCCCGCGATTGGTACGCTGGATAAGTTGTCGATCTTGATGAAATCATTCTTTCGTCGAACGGTATGAGTGCAATAGCCGAAGACATAACGAAGCAAAGCAATACGAGCTTCTACTACTCGTTCTCCGTATTGCCGCCGCATAAGCGCGAAGCGATTCATGCCGTGTATGCTTTTTGTCGCTATACCGATGATATCGTTGATGAAGGCTCCGACGAAACGATGAAAGTCGTGATGCTGCGGAAGTGGCGGATGGAGCTTGCCAGAACGCTGCGCGGCGAGTCGAGTTTGCCGCTTCTGAATCAGCTTGCATCAACGGCGCGGCGGTTTAACATTCCGGTTGACCATTTCTATGAGTTGATTAGCGGCGTGGAGATGGATTTGTCGAAGAATCGCTACAATAATTTCAATGAGTTGAAAGACTATTGCTACCTCGTTGCATCCTCCGTCGGTTTGATGTGCAGGCAGATTTTCGGATACCGGAATGAATCGACGCGTGACTACGCGATCAACCTTGGTATTGCCTTGCAACTCACCAACATTCTGCGTGATGTAAAGGATGATGCAAAGCGCGGCCGCATTTATCTTCCTCTCGAAGATATGAAGCTCTTCGGCGTGACGGAAGAAGATATACTGAATGCTCGCTACACGCAAAACTTTGCCAACCTGATGCGGTTCGAATGCAACCATGCCCGTGAGTATTTCGATCTTGCCCGCAACGCGTTGAAGGATGAGGATAAGCATTACTTCTTTGCCGCACGCATCATGTGGTCGATCTATGCGCACACACTCCGAAGAATCGAACGTTCGAACTACAACGTGTTCGAGCGGCGCATTGCGATTTCCAAGCCTCTGAAACTGCTGATAGCATTCCGCTACTGGCTCAGTCACCAACTGCAATACGCGCACGAACCCCGCCTTCCGCGGCATGCACTCTCCATCATCTAATTCGAAGCCCGTCATTATTGTTGGCGGTGGATTGAGCGGACTTGCCGCCGCGGTTGAACTTGCCTCGAGAAATGTCCCCGTTATTGTTCTTGAACAGAAGCCGAAGTTAGGCGGCAGGGCGTACTCATTCGTTGATGAGACAACAGGTGATGTCATCGACAACGGCCAGCATGTGTTGATTGCCGGGTATGAGCGGACGATGAAATTTCTGGAACGTATCGGGACGAAACATCTTCTCACGATTCAGAGGGAGCCCCTTCTTCATTTTCATCATCCCCAACGCGGATTCTGTTCATATCGGATTCCGGATCTGCCGTCCCCTTTTCATTTACCCGCAGCCATTCTCTCGACGGATCTCTTTTCCTTGGGTGATAAACTGAAGTTGTTGCGTGCAGGCATCTCTCTTCGAACTGCATCATCTTTGGATGGAATGACGATTGAAGATTGGCTCAATGCAACAGCTCAGACGGAAGAAACGAAGCGTTCATTCTGGGAGCCGCTTGCCATCTCTATCATGAATGAACACATTTCAAAGGCCTCTGCACATGTGTTTGTTAATTCACTGCGCCATGCATTTCTTTCTGATCGGAAAAACGCCGCGCTGGCCATTCCGCGTGTCGGATTGAGCGAGTTGTATGTTGATGATGCCGTAAAATATCTTTGCGAACGAGGCGGCGAGGTTCGTATCAATACGGATGTTGTGCATCTCAACATAGTCGATCAACATGTCAACCGAGTTAAGATTCGCAATGGTAGTGATCTTGAATGTTCTGTCGTGATACTGTGTATCCCTCATTATAGGCTTTCAGAACTTCTTCCATCATCGTTGAAAAGCACGCTGTTTTCATTGGTGTCCAACACGCCGATTGTTTCGATCCATTTGTGGTTCGGAAATGATTTCATGTCTCATGACATGATTGGATTGATCGGGAAAAGAGTGCAGTGGGCGTTCAACAAGAGAAGAATCAACCAAGAAAACAACCCGGGCGGACATGTGTCGTGTGTGATCAGTGCGGGTGAGGAATTTGTGAGCATGTCGAATGATGAACTGGTTCGAGTAGCGTGTGATGATGTGACGAGCGTGTACAAGGTTTCCATGAAGCCATTCCACGCCGTCGTTGTGCGCGAAAAGCGGGCAACCTTTTCGTGCACGCCCGATACAGAACCGCGGCGCCCAGACCATCAGACTGAAATTGCGAATCTGCTTCTCGCGGGAGATTGGACGAACACCGGCTTGCCTGCAACGATTGAAGGGGCGATTTTGAGCGGCGAACGGTGTGCCGCGCTTGCTGCGGCTCGCTACAGTTAAAAGAGTTTCATGTCCGATTCATTGCATTTCTTTGCAGAATCGGTTTAATTTATTCCCACAGATGAGACCCGATGCGATGTTGAAAGACAAACTTGTTCTCCTGGTTGATGACGAGCCGGGAATGCTTGTCGCTACAAAGGCCGGACTTACAGAGCGCGGCTTCAAAGTCGAGGCTGCTGAAGGAGCCGAGCAGGCGATGACGGCAATCAAGTCGTTGAACCCGAGCATTGTCGTTTCGGATTTGGTGATGCCGGGAACGAATGGCTTCGAGCTATTTCAGGAAGTACGCAAGCAGGCAGATTTCAAGTCATTGCCGTTTGTCTTCCTTACGGGAATTGATGATTACTATGCTCGGAAATTCGGCAAGGAAATCGGCGGTGCCGCTTACATCACCAAGCCGGTGGATCTTGATGAGTTGGAGCAAATCATCAAGGAAAAAATCGGAGAGTAGAAATGTGCCATAATATGTTGTAACAACAAGCCCGTGATGTCGACGGGATTTTTCATTTATGGACAAATCATTAAATAGGATTCATTTCCTGGACATCATGCGGGGCTTCGCCGTCGTCGTGATGGTGATGGGGCACAGCATCGATTCCGTTTTGTCGCCGGAAGCGCGTGCAACGGAAGCGTTTCGCTGGTACGACATGTTTCGCGGGTTCACCGCTCCGATGTTCCTGTTCGTAGCCGGATATGCATTCATGGTTGCTACTGCGAGGCGGTGGGAGGACTATCGTGCGTTCGGCAAACCTGTCCTGAAGCGATTGTCGCGGGTGGCGTTGCTCTTTGTTATAGGATATGCGCTTCATTTTCCGTTTTTCTCGCTCACCAAGATTCTGACGAATGCTTCATCGTCGGATCTGGCACAACTGTTCCAGGTGGACATTTTACATTGCGTTGCCGCCGGCCTTCTCATCTTGCACATTGTCTTATTGTTGACGCCGTCGCTCCGCGCTTTTGCTCATACTATGACTGTTCTTGCTGCGGGCATCGCGTTGGCATCCCCGTTTATTTGGAGCATTGACTTCGCTCCGCTTGTGTCGCCGGCCTTGTCGCCGTATTTCAACCAAACGCAGCTTTCAATGTTTCCTGTGTTTCCTTATGCTGCATATTTATTCTCCGGTGTGGTGGTGGGATACTACTTTCTTGAAGCGCGACGTACAGAACAGGAAACCGTTTTCATTAAACGCATTCTTGCTCTTGCCATTTGCGCCATCGTGCTGGCGTTTGTCTTCGACCGTGCCCCCGTCTCGTTGTATCCGGAATACGATTTTTGGAAAACCAGTCCGAACTTGTTCGTCATCCGGATTGGTATCGTGATGTTGATAACGCTTGCGTTCTATTATATCCGCCGGTTGCCGGAACCGCTCGAGCGAAGCCTTGTACGGCTCGGGCAGGCATCGCTTATGGTGTACGCGCTTCACCTCGTGATTGTGTACGGTTCGTCGATGAATAAGGGACTCTACCAGCTGATCGGGCAAACGTTACAGGCGCATTACGCCGTCGCGACAGGGGTTTTCGTTCTCGGACTGATGATTGCCGTGGTGTTCGGCTGGAACTATCTGCGCTCACGGCATTTTATTCCAACGCGCATCATTCAGGTGGGACTCGTAAGTTCGCTTCTCTACATTTTTATTTCGCGTCCCTGGTAGCGTTTACCCGGTATCTCACCGCTACTGCCGGGCATTGTTGCTAATCTCTCGTCCTCATGAGTGAACATTCATTTCAAGCGTCTTCCGTAAAATCCCGCCGGGTAGAGTACATTGACCTGCTGCGCGGGTGGGCAGTACTCGTCATGATCGAAACCCACGTCATGAATGCGACGTTAGCAAATGAGATTTTCGAAAGCGATTTCTTTCGATGGATCAAGTTTGCCAACGGCCTTGTTGCCCCTTCGTTCCTCTTTACTTCGGGACTTGCCTACGCTGTAACGACGCGCCGGAAGTTGAGCGACTATCTTTCCTTTGGACCGGCTCTGTACAAGCAAATCCGTCGTCTCTTGTTTGTTGTGATGATCGGATACCTGCTGCATATCCCGAAATTCAACTTCAGACAAATCATCACCGAAACAACCGAGCTTTCGTGGCAAATCTTTTTTCAGGCTGATGTGTTGCAGTGTATCGGCGTGAGTCTACTGTTGATTCAGTTATTGCTGTTACTTTTCAGGACTGAGAGACGTTTGTATGTCGCAGTAACGGGGCTGGCGATGCTTATCCCGTTTGTCACTCCATTTATTTGGGGGATTGATTTTCGGGAGATTCTCCCTCTTCCTCTTGCCGGATACATGAACGGCATTCACTTCCCGCAGTTTCCCGGATTTCCGTTATTTCCGTGGATGGCGTTTCTCTTCGCTGGCGCAGCGTTCGGTTTCTTCTATCTGAAAGCGAAGGACGAATCAGGGAATCCCGGATCGAAATATGACGAGAACGTAATGATGAAGCGTGTGTTGTGGATTGCCCCGATGATGATTGCAGCTTCGATTCTCATCGAGCCGTTCGCTGCAAAAATCTATCCTTCATATAACTATGGACTTTCGAGCCCGAGCTTCTTCTTTCTGAGGCTGGGGATTGTGATGATATTTTGTGCGGGGTTGTATTTCTACGAGAAGAATGTACGTGTTTCCCCGAAATCAATCATTACACTCGTGGGTCGCGAATCGTTGATTGTGTACACGCTGCATCTTTTCTTGATCTACGGCAACTTCGGCCCTTTTAGTTTCTCGAAAATCGTCAATCATACCTTCGGGTATCCTGAAGCGTTGTTGACTACTGCCATTCTTGTCGGGATGATGATTCTTGTTGCTCTCTGGTGGAGTTCAGTCAGAAAAAGAGAGATGCACGTAAGACAACGAATTCAATGGACTGTTGCGGCCGGAATTGTGCTTGTGTTCTTTTTCGGCCCTGAAGTATGAAGTTCTTATGGAGTAATCACTGAAAGAGAGTATCATGAAATCAATTGTGTGCTTAACTACCATCCTTTTTGTTATGGCTTCATCAGGATTGTCGCAGCGAATGTCACTTGATGGCGAGTGGCTTTTCAAAGTCGATAGCATGAAATCAGGAATCGATGGCAGATGGTACGAGCACACCATTGATCGAAGCAACTGGCAGAAGGTTGAAACTCCGAGGTTCTGGGAGGACTATCCGGGTCTTGCAACATACGACGGCTGGGGATGGTTTGCGAAAACAGTTGTTGTTCACCGGCTCGACGAGCCGATGAGTCTACACTTTGCGGGCGTTGACGATGATGCAGTTGTGTGGATCAACGGGATTGAAGTCGGCGACCACACAGGCTACAGCGATCCGTTTGCATTTGATGTAAGCAAGGTACTTCGTGTCGGTGAGAACCTTGTTGTTGTTCTTGTTAAGGATTACGCAGGTGGCGGCGGAATCTACAAGCCGATTACGCTGATTGAGACTAAGAATCTTGATGAATTGTTGAAGAGCCCCTACTTCGGCAAGCCCGCAGTGGAAAGTGCTGACTGGGTGAAAGATGCGTGCATCTACTCAGTGTATCTCCGATCGTTCTCGAAAGAAGGCAACTTTGCCGGGCTCGAAAAGAGAATTCCTGAGTTGAAAAAGTTGGGCGCAACAGTTCTTTGGCTGATGCCGATTCATCCGGTAGGAGAGAAGAATAGAAAAGGGACTCTCGGGTCGCCGTACGCTGTACGCGATTACTACGGCATCAATCCCGAATTCGGAACGATGGAGGACTTCAAGAAACTGCTGGCAACAGTTCATCGTCATGGAATGAAACTGATTATCGATCTCGTTGCGAATCATACGTCATGGGACAATCCTCTCATCACTCAACATCCCGAATGGTATACGCGGGATAGTGATGGTAACATCATTCCGCCCAACGATGATTGGACGGATGTTGCAGATCTCGATTATTCACAACCCGAGTTGCGCCGGTATATGATCGGGATGATGAAGTGGTGGGTGAAGGATGTCGGCATTGACGGATTCCGCTGTGATGTGGCTGAGCTTGTCCCGACGGAGTTCTGGGAAGATGCTCGTGATGAGTTGAACAGGATCAAGCCGGTGATGATGTTAAGCGAAGGAACTATTCCCGAGCATCACATGAAGGCGTTTGACATAACGTACGCATGGAATACCTATGACGTTTTGCAGTCACTTCTTTCCGGCAAACGCCCGGTTACTGTTTTGGATGAATTATTCAGAAACGAGTCGCTACAATTTCCCGTCGGGTCATTGCGTATGCGTTTCACAACGAATCACGACAAGAATGCGTGGGATGCTCCGGCGGTAGAACTGTTCGGTAGTGAGGGACTCAAGCTGGCAACCGTTTTCATCAACACGATTCCCGGCGTGCCGCTCATCTACAACGGCGAAGAAGTTGCAAACGATAAGAAGTTGGGCCTGTTTGAAAAAATTGATATTGATTGGAGTAGATCTCGTGAAGTTGGCGACATCTACCGCGAACTGTTTCATCTCAGGAAAAACAACACCGCCTTGTCACGCGGGAACATGGTTCGTCTCACCGGCTCCGGGGAGGATGCCGTGTATGCATTTGCTCGAGTTTCCGGGAAGGACAGAGTTATTGTTGTGTTGAACTTCTCTTCGGAAGGAAAATCTGTACAACTGAAAATTCCAACGGAAGAAGTCTTCGGATTATCAACCGCCATAGTGATGAAAGAATTATTCAGCGGAGATGTAAAGCGGCTCTCAACAAAGCAGGTTGCAGAGTTGCCGCTACATCTGAGTCCCCACGGTTACAAACTCTTTGTAATCGAATAGTAATCCAACGACCCCAAGGCGGAATGTTCCTGGTAACGTTCCGCCTGTGTCAATCATCTCATCGCTTTCTTCATTGCGGCAGCCACTTCCTCAACCGTCCATTCGTTGCCGGTGAAATTTGCGGCAAGCTTTCCGTTTTTGTCGAGTACGACGGTTCGGAGATTATGGGCAATCAATCCGCCCTCATCATTCTCGTACGAAAGTCCAAGCCCGTCAGCAAGCTTCATAATGTTTTTGCCTGTTGTATCAGGGTCGGTCAGAAAATCCCACGTAGCGAAATCCGCATTATATGATTTTCCGTAGCTCTTCATCACCTTTGGGGAGTCGAATTTCGGGTCGAAGGAGATCGTGATAAGATGCCACTTGCCGTTGAGGGATTGATCTCGTGCGAGGAGTTTCTGCAGTTTCACAAACTGGTTGCTCATGAGAATACAGAAATCAGGTAGGGGGCAACGTGAATAAATGAATGTGACGGCAACTGCCTTTCCCAAAAAATCACTGAACTTCACCGTCTCATTGTCCTGATTCTGCAAAGCATAATCGGGCAGTCGATCCCCCGTTTTGAGTATTCGGGCAAGGATTGCACCTTCAATCAGCTTGGGATCGGGCGGTTCTCCTTTCCCGACAACCGTAATAGTTTCAAGCCAGCTTTCGGTTCGCGAAACGGCAAGTGTTGCTGCAATTGTATCACCGACTTCAAGGTCATGAAACAGGTCTGGATTCTTGATTTTGAACGGCATGGTCATCGCCATCATGTAGTCGGGAATTTCCTCGTGAGCGACCATTAGCCTGCTTTTTGTCGTATCGATCTCGACTATCTCACCTTTCAGTGGGAAAGTAACCAGGTCGGTTTGCTTTTGCTCATTCCGTGAGCAAGAAATGAGAAGGGTACCGGAGATGACTATGATTGCTGAACGTATATATGGTATCTTCATGGCTCAGAACGAGTTATGTCAATGGATGAAGAGTTGTTGTGAGAGACTACCCGTCAAGATAGGGAAACTTTGGTAGAAGTGTAGACTGTATATTTCAAAAAGGCTTGTTCCTTGGGCAGCATGAACAAAATTTCATTTGCAAATATTATGCTAAAAAGGGGTTTTATAATTGACTGTTTATCGCTTTTTGTTATATTTATTTGCTCAGTTCTTACCCCAAAACTGGTGAGCTATAACCATTTTAGCACATGCGAACCGGCGAGGTTTGCAGAAGGCATTTCCGGTTTCCGCAAGAAAACCAACTCTGAAGACATGCTGGCGTAGCTCAGTTGGTAGAGCAGCTGACTTGTAATCAGCAGGTCACCAGTTCGACTCTGGTCGCCAGCTCAAACGAGTGTCAGAGTTTCGAATATGAGAAGTGGCAGTGCACGGTGAATTGGGATGGGGAAAGAAGAACGGGCAGGTAGCGAAGTGGTTAAACGCATCAGACTGTAAATCTGACGGCCTTGGCCTTCGGAGGTTCGAATCCTTCCCTGCCCACAACACGCGGGAGTAACTCAGTTGGTAGAGTCACAGCCTTCCAAGCTGTTGGTCGCGGGTTCGAGTCCCGTCTCCCGCTCTGAGTCATGTTCTACGCGTACATTCTGAAGAGCAGGTCACGGGATCGTTTCTATATCGGTTCGCGTGAGGACATAGCACAGAGGTTGGAGACTCATAATGGTTCTCGTGCGAAGTGGACGAGGCGGTACCAACCGTGGGAGTCGGTCTACCAAGAGTGTTATGAAACTCGCGGTGAGGCAATGAAAAGGGAACAAGAGTTGAAATCTCTGAAGAACGTAAGGAGATTCTTGGCCAGGCAGGTAAAGAGCGGGCTCTAACTCAGTTGGTAGAGTCATCCCGCCGCAGGCGGGATTGGTCGCGGGTTCTCCCGAAGGGATGGCTTCGCCAGAGTCCCGTTTCCCGCTCAACCGTGGAACAATCGCTGAAACTGTGCTTGCGTAGCTCAGTTGGTAGAGCACTTCCTTGGTAAGGAAGAGGTCACCGGTTCAATCCCGGTCGCAAGCTCGAGGAACCTAAACAAAACTTTGGAGTATGTTGTGAGAGATATAATCACGCTTGAATGTTCGGAGTGTAAGCGCAGGAACTATTCAACAACGAAGAACAAGAAGAAGCAGTCGGGTCGCGTTGAGTATAAAAAATTCTGCCGCTTCTGTGCGAAGCACACTCCGCATAAAGAGACCAAATAGTCGCGCTCACTGGAGAGTTGTGCATACGTCAGTAGCTCAATTGGCTAGAGCAGCGGTCTCCAAAACCGCAGGTTGGGGGTTCGAGTCCCTCCTGACGTGCAAGGTATGATGAGGTGTGTTGTATTCTCGAGAGAGAGTTTTACGAGGGCAGGCGGCTTTCGAATGCTTGCACGCGGTAAGCGTCCGATAGACAAAGGGTTCAATCGCTGAGAATGGTCGGACGCCCGATCCTTCCTCCATCATCACTCGTTGCGAACTCACAAGTATTGCCATTTGAGAAGACACAGGTATGAAAGAAAAGATTATTGCCTTCTTCGAAGACGTTGTGAAGGAGATGAAAAAAGTCACGTGGCCGAAGAAAGAAGAATTGCGTGACTCAACAGTCATTGTCCTCGTTGTGTGTTTGATCGTTGCGGCGTTCGTGTATGTTATCGATCAGGGCGTGAGCTTCGTCCTGAAGGCCATCCTATCATAAGGTGAGATAGTTGGAAAAGAAATGGTACGTGGTTCGAACCTATTCGGGTCACGAAAATAAAGTCAAGGCCTATATCGAGAATGAAATCTCCCAGGCGGGTTTGACGGAACGCGTCGGTTCGGTTATTGTCCCTTCCGAAAAAGTCTTTGAGGTGAAAGACGGCAAGAAGAAGAGCAAGACCCGTACATTCTTTCCCGGGTATATTCTTGTTGAGGCTGTACTCGACACGCAGGTAACGCATATCATTCTGAATACACCTTCCGTTATCAGTTTCGTCGGGCCGAAGAACGCGCCAGCGCCACTACAGCCCGTGGAAGTTAAGCGGCTTATCGGCAAGATTGAAGCGAAGAAGGATGTTGAAGTGATGGAGGTGCCGTTCAAAGCCGGAGATGCAGTGAAGGTGACCGATGGTCCGTTCAACAACTTTACCGGCTTTGTTCAGGAAGTGAATGAGGAAAAGATGAAGCTGAAAGTCATGGTATCCATCTTCGGAAGAAAAACACCGGTGGAACTGGATTTCAGCCAGGTGGAAGCAGAAAAGTAATTCTCAACGATCAGTTAGAAAGATCCCGACATGAAAAAAATTGCAGGTTACGTCAAACTACAGATCCCGGCAGGCCAGGCAAATCCGGCGCCCCCGGTTGGCCCCGCTCTCGGTCAAAAGGGCGTGAATATCATGGAGTTTTGCAAGCAGTTCAATGCGCGAACACAGGCGCAGGCAGGACTCATTATTCCCGTTGTCATTACCGTCTTCTCGGACAAATCCTTCACCTTCATTACAAAAACTCCGCCTGCCGCTGTGTTGTTGGTGAAGGCTGCGAAAATCGAGAAGGGTTCTGCAGAGCCGAACCGGAACAAAGTAGGCAAAGTTACAAAGCAGCAGGTTCAAGAAATCGCCGAATTGAAAATGCCCGATCTGAATGCAGCGAATATTGAAGCTGCGATGAGTATGGTCGCAGGAACGGCCCGAAGCATGGGATTGGTTGTCGAAGGTTAAGAGAAGCTCCGGGAGGATTTCCGAAACACATTTTTCACATGACTAAAGTGGGAGTCCCGTTCAGAGGGACGCTTGAACCACGAGGAGTAACATCAGAATGAAACTGAGCAAACGATTCAAGGCTGCTTCCTCGAAGATTGATGCAGCGAAAACGTACACCATTGACGAGGCAATTGCCAAAGTCAAGGAAAGCGCAACCGCAAAGTTCGTTGAGTCGGTGGATGTGGCGGTCAGGCTTGGTGTTGACCCGAAGAAGGCCGATCAGGCAATTCGCGGAACAGTGGCGCTGCCCCATGGTATCGGGCGTGAAGTTCGCGTGCTTGTTCTCGCGAAAGCACCAAAGGACGCGGAAGCGAAGGCGGCGGGCGCGGATCATGCCGGACTTACCGACTACCTCCAGCAAATTCAGGGAGGATGGGCGGATATCGACGTCATTATTGCAACTCCCGATGTCATGGGAGAAGTTGGAAAACTCGGTAAAGTGCTCGGACCCCGCGGTCTTATGCCCAATCCGAAAAGCGGTACGGTGACCATGGACGTTGCGAAGG
>JAANMW010002318.1_pt1 | contig 17435 bp, 24 predicted proteins | sample 7279671 | NCBI WGS metagenome assembly JAANMW01 (sample SAMN14094541, study PRJNA606508) | bioreactor metagenome | isolation source: A lab-scale SPAN reactor treating ammonium-rich wastewater day 247 | place: Ireland: Galway | collected 2017-09-19
TGATCTTTGCAGAAAAACCAAGGGAGTTCAGCCCGCCTCCCTCATCAACCAAGATAAAATCATCCGCTACAGGACTCGATTTTCAAGTCAGTGCTCATAAAACTGAAAAATCCAGTTCTTGCGTGGTATGCGCGAAAAAGAGCGGTTCAAAGTAAAACAGTTCGTCTACGACACCGGAACCCCAGCCTTCCAAGTCCAAGGCCGAATGCCGGACGGCAAGCAAGTCAGGAAGAATGTCCAGACCTTCCACGAGGCTTTACAGGTCAAAGAGGAATTGGAACTCAAGGCGCGGGGTCAGCCGGTCGAATTCGTGTTGCGCAAAACCCGGCTCACGCAGGAGAAGCTCGCCGAGGCTGAACACGTAATCCGCAGCTTGGAAAATGCTCAAAAAGCTCACGCCCACCTGAAGGGCAAGTCACTCCAATTCCTCGTGGACTTTGCGTTGGCCAACTACAAGGAGCCAACAACGCGGAGGATCGTGCGGAATGCCTTCACAGAGTTCAAAGTGGCAAAATCCAATACGAAACGACGCCCGCGAACCCTTGATGATTACGACACCAAGCTCGGCTCGCTGGTCGAAAAACATGGCGATACTTGGGTAGACGAGATTACTACAGCGCAACTCGAACAACTGATCGACCGAACCAACGAAGGGAGTACGCAGAACCATTACCGAACGATGTACGCCACCTTCTTCAAATGGTGCCGCACTAAAGGCTATTGCTCATCGAACCCCGCCGAGGGACTTGAGATCGCCAAATTCGATCAGCCCGACCCAGCAGTCCTGACCCTTCCTCAAGCAAAAGCCCTGTTGATCGCCGCGCAGGCGTATGAGGGCGGTGTATTGCTGCTCTACATCGTGCTGGGTTTATTTGCCGGTCTACGCCCAGCCGAAATTGAACGCCTTCCTTGGAGCCTGATTGATCTAAAGTCCAAGCTGATAGACATTAGCGGCAAAGTCGCCAAAAGGCGAAAACGGCGAACCGTTGAGCTTTCGGATAACGCGGTTGAGTGGCTAATTCCATTGGCTGGCAAGTCGATCTTCCCAAAGAATTTCCGCCGTCACTTCGATGCAATTCGCCGGTCGGCGGGTTTCAAGGGCAGCGTGAGTAAGAAGGCTGGCGATGATGCCCTGCTACCGTGGCCCCATGACGTGATCCGCCACACTGCAATCTCTCACCATTTCTCCGAGCATGAGCATGAGGGCAAGACTGCCAAATGGGCCGGTCAGGAGCCAGAAGTGATGCACGACCATTACAGGGGACGTGTCACCAAGGAGGAATCGAAGGTTTTCTGGAATTGGACACCGACCACCATTCACGATGAAGCGACCACATGTGCGCGACTTGAGGACGCGGCTGGGCGATTGAGTTGTCAACGCCAAATCCCGATGACGTTGGGCATCCGGGGCCGTGATGTACAGGCTGAAATGTTTGGTTCTAAAATGGCATGTTCAGCGGCCAACCAGAACCGAGCGGTGCAACCGACAAACGTGTGAATGCGGTCGAGTTGCTTGATGTGTTGTACAGTCAGAGTTCCCGGCCTTCGCTGCGTTGGCTCCGCAAGATGACCGCCGACGGTATCATCCCGGTGGAGCGCCACGGCAGGATGCTTTTTTATGTACCTTCGCAGGTCGTAGCGGCCCTGAACCGCTATGGCCGGTTTCATGAGCAGGAGCGCAAGAAGCGCAAGGCGGCAAAGGCAAATGCGGAGAATAACTCTAAAGGCCGCTGAACGAACTGACCAGAAGAACAATGGCCCAACGAAGGTCGGCTCTGGGGCAATAGTGCTGTTCATGCTGCGCGGCAAGAACCTCGGCCACGTTTCAGCAGCCCAAGATGCGGCCCACACTTGGGATCAAACGTTGACAGCCTGCTTCTACACATCAATGGCACTACCACGCCTTCGACAGTCTGATTCAAACGCACGGCCTCCGGCGGCGGCGCGTGGGCCGCTCAGTCAGGTTTTTGCTGGGCGATGTGCTGAGCCAGCTTGCAACCAGCTTCCGGGTACAAGCCCGTGCCCCGGCCTCAGCGGCTGCGCGGCGCTCGCAAATAGTGAAAGCACCTACCTCCACCGTTAACGACCGCCTTCGCTGAAGTATTTGGCATTTACTGCTGACAGCCCCGACGGTGTAGACTTTTTCCGGTGGAAGCCATGCAACGTCGCCATCAAAGTTGATCCTGCACCCAGAATTTGCTGAATCACCCTGCAAGCCGAATCCGGTGGCCACTAAATTCCTAAGCCAGCAACATACCTGCACAGCGCATGTGCCCATGATCACACGTATTTGGCGCGTTTCTCCAGCATATAAACATTGCCGCTGACAGCGACGCCTCACCTTTAGTCGGGCGCGGTAAAACTTTTTTCAGCCGCCGTGTCGTATAGGACGCAAAACCCCGTTCTCAACTTGTGATGCGCACATCGCTGTAGTGGCGAGTGCCATCGTCGGCGATGAAAACGCCATTCAACGAAACCTCTTTGACCGTGCCGGGCCGCGCCCTTCGGGGACTGGTTGGACACCAGCCATTTTCATCCGCGTGCTCGGCACGGTCAATTTACACAAACACCCCGTCGCGTTATCGCCCGCCTCGACGCGGGTAGAGACAACTGCGGGCAGTCCAAGAACAACCACAACGCAAGTCAGATGAACGCAAATAGACCGTCGGATCAAACGAGGGAGGAAACAGCCCGTCGCCGTCTTCGTGGCCAGAGGATCAAGCACGCGCATGCCATGCGCGAGGCCGGATACAAAGTTGGCCAAACCTTTGTGCTGGATGCCGAGAAAAGAGACGATGTGTACCGGCGGATGTTTGCACTCGACCGATACAGGGACGAGAACGACTACCCGAAGGACTTGGCGGGCCTAATCGAGGCTATGGACGCCTCTGGCACGGATTTGGATGATTGGTTCCGCGAGCATTTCGGGCGGGACATAGAGCATCCAGCGTGGATTTTCGGTTTCGTGTATGGGGCACTGGCGAAGTTCCACGAACTGGCACCGTAGTAACATGTTGGGAAGCCCGCCTGTATCGCGAACCTTCTGGGCTGCCTCGGCGCTCGGCTGGGGCAAAACCCTTGTGGGGCGTGATTCCTCGTGCAACGTCGATACCCGGAGGCTCGCCCAGCCCCCAGTGATGGTGCATGGCGATTGTAAACAACGATGGGGTGGCCACTATTCTTACCTACGAGCCAAGGTGCGCCCAACCCGATGCCAACCGTCGGCTCCTGCCGCCGTATGATGACCGAGCAACTGGTCAAAAAACTCCAAGCATTGGAGCATTCGCTGCGGCAGGCAACGGGCGTTGGCCCCACAGCCGTCCAGAAGCTAACCAGCGCGGCGCTGGAGGACATCAGGTCACTCATCCACGAGGTAGTCAGCGGCGACCGCGCCTATGAGAGTCGGTTGGTCGACAACGGCACAATGCTCAAAGGCCGCCGCACGCGGTTTTTTGTAGAGTACGCCAAACACGGCATTCGCCTCTCTGCACTGCAATTCCTGTTAGCCAGCCATACCGAAAGAAGTTGGCGGGCCGGAAAACGAAGTCAACAAGCCGGTTGGCGTCAAACGGCTGAATGGTTTGGATCGCAAATTGGTGTCAGTGGGCGTCAAATCTACCGCCTTGTTCAACAGGGAAAAGCCTCTGGACTGTTGGACTATGTGCGGTCCCGACGTGGCATGGTAATCTGGATCAAGAACCGCAAGGTATACGCTCTGTCACGCGGAAACGAAGAAGACGAATTCAATGTTGGGCACTACCACCTTCGGCTTGCGCGGCTGCTGGGTATCAACGGCAGTATTCTCTACCGATTCCTTAAAACCACCGACGAAGAAGGAAACCGGAAGCGGCTTACTGGCCAAAGTGCCGCTCACCGATTCGGATGGCTTTCCCAAAGGGCTGCAAGCATGGAGCTACAGCGACTATTTCAAGCTGGAGCGATCCAACGGCAGCGGGCGAAGTTTAGCCTGAGCGCCAACGCCGAATGGGCGTATTACTGGCGGCACCGAACACAGGAGGACCGGGAGAAATGGCGATCTCACGCAAAAGCTCTGAGCCGGAATAGCTACAGGAACAAAGTGGCAGATCACGTAACAGAACGGCAGGTCTGCTCACAATGCGGCAAAACGAAGTAACAGGATGGCAACTGGGAAAACACCGTACATGAACCGTACACGCCGTCGATGCTTCGCTTCGCTCAGCATCGCCCGCTCCGCCCTTACGGGCGTCAGCCACACATCCTTCCGACGGCTTCGCCCACAGTCGCTCGCTGACGCTCGCTCCGTAGCGCGAAGCGCGTCAAATAGCGGTTTTTCGCCCGCACTTCGTGCGGACCAGCAGGCGGCAGTCTCCAAGCTCAATCAGTCCGGCTATCCCCGGCGTAAGAAACGCTCCAGTAAAAAGCGCAGCTACACCCTGCGTCCCAAACCAGATGATCCTGAGTGTGACGTGTACATCGAAAGTCTGCCTCCGGTACAACGGGAGAAGTACCTCGCCAGCTTCCGGTAACACTCGGCGCAGCAAAGAAGAAGTGAAACCCAGCAACGAAAAGAAGTCTCCCAACCACGATCTCGTTAGCTATGGCCTCGATCCTGATTAAGCCTGTCATCATCCCCGCAAAAATTCTCGCGCTCAGAAAGGCGAAACTCCCTGAAAAGCTGCTGCTGGCGACCTACGCCGCCGATCCCGCAACCAAGCGGGTGCGCCGGGCGATGAGCATGACCCGCGCTGACCTGCGCAAGATCGAACAGCGCCTGATCGAGAAGGAGTTGCTCACGGTGCTTGGTGGCAGACACATGGTGAGAATGGCGGCCACTCTATTTCGGGAAATACGACCACGAAGAAGAGGGATAAAGTGGCGGATCACGGTTCGGTCCTCCTGCGCCAACCGTTCAAGGTGAACATCCACGCTTCAATACGAGCATGAAACCAACGCAAGACCTCCACATCCAGATTCCTGCCGCGATTGCCGCGCTGCCCGACCTGAACCTCATTGAGAAGGCCGTTCTAAGTCGTGTGCATGAGTGCCCGGCGTGCTCAAATCCCGGTCTGGCCAAACTCACGGGGCTGTCGGTGCGGGGCGTGGAGAGCACGCTGGCGCGGCTCAAAGGACTGGGGCTGATCCGCAGCAGGGGCCACGGTCAGGCCCGGCGGCTCTCGCTCGCGTTCCCCGTGGAACACCACACGGCGTGCAGCGAAGACAACAAAGTGAAACCCAACACGGCGTGTGGTGAGCGCCACGAGAATGAGCACCACATGGCGTGTGGTGAAAGTCCTGCTGACCAACCGCACATGAGCAGCGGCATTCAGGATGAGCAGCCGGTCACAATGGAGTCCGTCACGACCGAGTTGGATGGCGCGATTTCGTGTGTGCGTCGTGGGGAGTTTGCGCTGGGCCGACAGCACCACGCAAAGCTACGAGGGCTATTGACGCGTTTGGGCACTGAGACGCTGGCGGAAGCTGAACCGCAACTGGAAACCTTTCACGAGGTTATGGTCATTGCAGAGGCTGCGTGGGATGAACTGAGCAAGCTGGCCGGTGAGGAACGTGACCGCTTGCTTGCTTCACTTTACACCTTCGGCTCCGGCCCGCTCAGCCTGATCCGTCGGCACCTTGAGGAGGCCAAGGCCAGAGGGGAAGTCACCGACCTCAGAAACTTTCTAAGCCGATGAGCATTCGCATTCGCCCACGCCTCCGGCCTGACCGTCTTCAGGCAAAAGTGTTGACGAACTTCACGCTCCCGTGCCAGTCGCTCACACCGACACTGGTAAAAGCATTATCAATTTCGATCTCAGGTATTTGGCATCGCCAATCAACGAACCGCAGATCGTCTCCGCAATGTACTACCCCTCGTTGTCGCAGGCGGTTACGTGCGTCTGGCGCAACTGTGGACCGACACGACAAGTAGCCACAAATGTGCGCCGAATCCGGCGCAGCTTACCGTCGCGAATAAGTGTTCCAATTCGATGAAGAATGTGGCGCTTCGCAGACAGGCGCACACGCTTGGAGCGGGCGGGAGCCATCCTACTGACTCGGTTCAGCAGCGTCATCAAGGGCATCGGCCCGGCTGCGAACAGTTGGCGGATATGGGCGTCGGCGGTTGTGAACGCAAATGCGTCAACGGATGGAGCATGAGCGAGGCGCTCAGCAAACACCTTTTCGGGTTCGATCAGAATGAGGGGCAGCATAATGCACTTAACTACAGCGCGTGGCCAGCAAGAGCACAAAGTGTGTGCGGGACTGCCTCTGTGCTTCCTGTGGCTCACAACCTCCATCTGCTACGTCTCACCACGCCCCACGCACCACACGCACGTCATGCCACGTTGCACTCGTAGTTAAGGCATGAAACCGTCAGAAGAACAAACCATCCGCCGCGCCATCGCGCTGTTGTCCTCCATGATTGACATGCCGCAGGAGTTCCTGCCCGTGCCTTGGTACAGTCCGGTGCGGCAATTTGTGGAAAAATACCTTTGCCCCGATCCGCAAGCTGACCTTGCCAGCGAGGAAGCGTGGACGTTCTTTCAGGAGATCGTTCAGGCTGGTGAACTGACACCAGTCAGCAGGGCGGTATTTCTGCGTCAGGTGCCGACCATCATCGAGGCAGCGCATGGGCTACGCAAAAGCCATCACGTCGAGCGATCCGGTCGCCGGGTGCGCGGATTCAAGGGGATCACGAGTCGTGGCGGTGAATGATGCTGCTGGTGGGTGCAGAAGTCACCGTCTACCGGGTTTCACGCCGAACCGCCTCCGGCCCGTTTCAGTCTCACAGCCAGCCGGGCCACGCGTTCGCCCAGCCGCCGGGCGCTGTCCAATTCGCCCTCGCTCACGCCCGCATCCAGCGGCCCGGTCATGGCCGCCGCGCCGACCTCGGCCCAGACGCTCCCGGTCTTGTTGTTCTGGTAAAGCGGCCCCGCTACCACCATGCGGTTGTTCACCATGAACATCAGCAACGATACCAACACGAATTCCTTGCCACCCGCCTGCCCGCCCCCGCTCGCAAACGCGCCGCCCACCTTGTTCGTGAAGTCCGCCTTCAGCTTCCACGACCAATCGTCGATCACCACCTTCATCCGGCCCGGTATCGTTCCGTAATAAGTTGGGCATCCGAGGACGATCCCATCCGCCGTTTCCAAATCCTCCTTGGTCACCTTATCCACCGGCTTGAGCACGACGACCACACCCGGCACCGGCTTGGCTCTGGCGACCACGCCCTCCGCCATCTTCTCGGTATTGCCGGTCAGGGAGTCGTAAGCCACGAGCACACGCACCCCGTTGGTTCCGGCAGGCTCGGCTACTGCCTCGGCTGTTTGGCCGAGCGCCGGGCACAGCAGCAGCGCGATGAGTAACAGGCTGGCGACGAGGGCACGATGAGGGAGGCATTTCGAGTTCATGGTGATAAGAGTCTGGCCCGTGCGTGCGTGCTTGACCAGAGCATCCATCGCGGTCACTTGAAGCCCGTATCGAGCAATTCCTCAACGTAGGCCAGCGGTACTGGCGGCTGAAGACAAGTCGGCCCAGTTGATGCCCGACGCCTCCACTCGCCTTACGCCAACCGTCTGCATTTGCAGACATCCCGTCCCCTCGCCGTGGCGGGCCGCTTCCAACCCCGCGCTCCGGCTGTAATGGCCGTGTAAGCCTCGGAGTGCCACATTCCGGCATGGCGACCACGCGAATCCGAATTAGGGAAGATTTCCCCGCCGTGCCGGTCTGCCCGCACTGTGGGAAGGAAATCCACGAAATCGCCGCCCGCCGGGTGGAATCCGCCTTGGGCGTGCGGTTCCTGTACTATTGCTGCGACTGCCGCAAGATGCTGGGCGTCTCGCATCGCAAGGGCTTCTGGATGGGTTGACCGGAGCGCTGCGCGGGGCAAAGATTCAACGAGGGAAAGACAGATGAGTGCAGCCGCCGTCATCATCGTGCGCCGCAAGCGCTTGATCCGCCGGTTCAGGGAGCGGGGCGCGGCCTCCCCGAACCGCGCCATCCCCTTTGCGGATGTGGGCGTGCGCCGCTCGTGGATTTTCGAGCAGATGGTATCACGCGGCGTGTTCGTGCCCGTGGGCGAGGACCGGTACTACTTGAATGAGCAGGCCGCCGGGGAGTTTCTTCATGCCCAGCGGCGGCGGACACTGGTCGTCACGGCCATTCTGCTCGTGGTGTTCATGATCGTAATCCTCATGTCCGCCCGATGGTGATGCGGGAATCTCAGGAGCCGCCATGCAGCCCATTCACGAACTCTTGGCCCGCATCCGTCACGATCCCGAATTTGGAAAGGCTGAGTTCGAGATCGGCCATCTTGACCGCTTCGACGGCACCACCCACCGGGTCGCGTTCCGCGAAATCAGCTTCCCGGCAGACCAGCGCCGGGTCTTTGAGGTCTTGGACGACAGCGGGCAAGCCCGCCGGATTCCGTTCCACCGGGTCCGTGAGGTTTACCGGGATGGCCGGTTGATCTGGCGCAGGCCGAACAAGGCTGCCGAGCCTGCCGGGCAGGCCAAGGACAACCCAGAAACGCCGTCAGCGTCGGCCTCATGAATGGCATCAGCCAAGATGAGTTCCAGCATTTGTTACTGCTGTTAACAGTCGCTCCTTCCCGGTGGTCACCAACGACTGTGCATAAATTTCTAATTTCGCTGTAAACAATCTCTCCGGTTCGCCTCTGGCGGCTTCCAAAGACGTGGCCGTGCCGCCGATGCAAACAGCGGTCAGATTGATGGTCAGGACGCGCCTGTAAACAATCCTAACGGCCATACAATTCACGGTTGCGCTTCCTCGTGGGCCGTGGCCAACCTGCTCGCCATCGAGCTAATGAGCAACGCCAACGACCACCGCTGGGATTTGCGCGAACGGGAAGATGGCTACCTGCCGGAATCCGATGAGGCGTACGACCAAAAATTCGAGGAATGGCAGGCGCGGGATTGGCCGGACTGGCTGGCCAAGCACCTGACCTTCCCGTTCACCGTCACCCGCGAGGAAGATGAGGACGACGCGTACTTTGCTCCCGGCGCAGCCAAGGCTCCCTTCCGGCTTGGCCACAAGATGGACGTTCTGGCGCTTGCGGAGGAAGACGTTGACCGGGGTGTGCAGGTCAAGGTCAGGGAAAAGGGGAAAACCGGCTTCGTGCCGCTGTGCGACGTGGAGGTCACGACCAAGACCGACGCCAATTTCTGGCCGGTGCGGGAATATGTGGTCTGGTTTGCCAACCGCTGTTGATCCTATGAAAGCCTCATTTGTCGGGCGCTGGCGCATCGTTGGGATGGAACAGTGGGATCAGGATTTTGTAGACATGGTGTCACCGGGCCAGATCACCTTCGCCCGTGGTGGGCGCGGCGAATTCCATTTCGGCGCAGTGGACGCGACCCTCGACTGGCGCGTGGATGACACGGGAAACCGGCTGGAGTTTTCGTTTGAAGGCTTCGACGAAGGGGATGAGGTATCCGGCAGAGGCTGGGCGCAGGTGGACGGCGGAGCATTGAAAGGCTGGTTCGCCTTCCATCAGGGCGACGAGTCCGGGTTCACGGCACGGAAAGCAGGCAAGGCCCGGCGCTGACTGCCCGGAGCGGAGCCTTAACGCCTGATCCATGCCGTGCGGCCTTCCCTGCCATAGGGCTGCATCATGGCCACCCGGTGCCGGGCCAGCCATTGATCGAGGTCGGCCCGTCGGATGCGGATAACCTTGTTGGTGATTCGGATGAAGGGCAGGCCGCGATGGGTACGCCAGCTACGGATTGTCCGGGCCGTGACGCCGCCAATGTAGGCGGCGGCGGAATTGTCATCAAAGATGTCCTGCGGGCATGCTCTTGAGTTCATTGTTTTGCCGGATGAAGTCTTCAAGCTCGGCATAGTTTACAAAGATGCTTTTGCCAACCTTGTAGAAAGGCAATCCGCGCTCGTTGTACGCCCGGAGCGTGTTCGGGCAGAGGTCAACTGCCAGTTTGCTCTTGCTGAGCCGGAAGAAGCCGAATTTGCAGAGGTCGTTGTTCTGTTGCTTGGTTTGCATCGTGGGCTTCTAACGGTTCCACCAGCCAAGGGAAAGCAGGCCGCAGCGGCTTGCTGCCATCACCGGGTGGCGGGTATACTCCCGAAGATTACAACCGGCATCTCTTGTCTACAACTTCCTTTAGTGCAAGGTGATGGACTCCCAGCCGTGACGGAGGTAATGCGCCACGGGAATCAGTCCTGACTGCTGCGCTTGGAGGCACGAACCGTGGAAGGCGAAGACCAGCCTGCCCAATTTGACAGGCTGAACATCATGATCTTAATTCAGCATCCTTTTCAGTTAGTCGGCGAACGCAGAACGGACAGGCAATGGCAAAGAAGACTACAAAGAAAACGATCAAACCGCTGGCCAGTGAAGGGCCAGCAAACGCTAAAGCATCATCAAGCGGTCATCAGGTGGGGCTGAGCGCTGCAACGGCGGCGGGCAGGGGTCCGGCACCGGCAGTGCCACAAACCGTCAAAGTGACCTTCGTCCTGCTAGACCTCGGCGCAAAGCAGGTGTCACTGGCGGGTGATTTCAACGAGTGGGCCTCGGACGCGACGCCCATGAAGCGCGACGACGCCGGGCACTGGGAAGCAACCGTCGCTCTAGCGCCGGGCAGGCACGAATACAAATTCGTGGTCGACGGTGAGTGGGTGCCCGACCCGCTGGCCCGCGATCATGTTCGCAACCAGCACGGCACCCTGAATTCGGTGATCGAAGTGCGGGCCTGATGCCCTCCAGAAGCTGCGCCAAAAGCGCTGTCTACAAACGCCGGTGGTTCACGACTCAGGGGCTGTCCACGGGAAGCGCTTCCCTCCAGTCAGCCACAGAATCACGGCGCTGAAAACGACTACACTCGGCCCTTCCCCAACCATCCACGGCACCGGCATCCCAACGAAGTAGTCGATGCCGAGCATCACGGTCCCGAAGACGATCCCCGCAAAGGCAAGAAAGCGGAGAACGGGCAGGTAACGGCGGACATCAGTCGCGATGAACAGAAGCAACGCGCCGTGCAGGGCGTACATGGCCGAAACCGAACGGGTCAGATAGCCGACAATCGGGACATGGGGCAACTGTCCCAACCCCTGTTGTTGGTGGATCACGTTCATCCATTCATACGGCATGACCACCGCTCCCAGCGCCGTCAGCATGACCACGCCTCCAATGCGCAGCAGCCAGATCAGGATTCGCTCATAGCGGTTCATGACCCAATTTAATGGCGAGATGCCCCTGCTGTAAACAAACTCGCAGCGGTAGCGCCGGTGCTCGCAGTCACTCTTTCTGGTGGAACAGCGCTGCGGTCCAGAATCCCGCGTAAGCGTTTGCGCTCGACCGATCTCGCCGCGTACACGCCTTGCAGCCAGCAGGCAGAATCTTTACCATCATCGGTCAAGCGTCCCGTCGGACAAGCCGTCGGCACTCTCAGATCGAATGGGACTATCGACAAATGACATTACTGATTCCGTCGTCCTGATCGGCTCGCAGTTCAGCGAACCGATGCGTGTGGTTGGCAACCCAACCACTGGGGACGGTTTTGTGATCGTCAATCTGGTCGGCACCCGCACCAGCACCTTTCGCGGCGGGGTCACGCTCACCAAAGACGACCTCACAAAAATCCAGATGGAACTCCCGCTGGCCCGGTTCGGCGGGAAGCCGCGCCTGTTCAAGCTGGGTCTGGAAGCCCTGCGCATCTCCTTGGCGCAGGAGTACGACCCGTTCTTCGGCCTCTCGATCTCGCGGGTTGATCCGCTGCCCCACCAGTTGGACGCCGTTTACAATCACCTGCTCAAGTCAGCGCGAGTTCGTTTCCTGCTGGCCGACGACGCGGGTGCTGGCAAGACGATCATGGCCGGGCTGCTGCTCAAGGAACTCAAGCTGCGCGGCTTGGTCGAGCGCGTCCTAATCGTTTGCCCGGCGAACCTCGCCTTCCAGTGGCAGCGTGAACTGGCTGACCGTTTTCAGGAAACGTTTCATATCCTGCGCGGTGCCGACCTCCGCGTTCAGTACGGCGTGAACCTCTGGAACGACAAACCGCAGATCATCACGTCAATGGACTTGGCCAAGCGCGATGAAATCCTGCCCAGCGTGCGTCAGGCGGAGGATTGGGACTTGGTGATTGTAGACGAAGCGCACCGCATGTCGGCCCGCGACGTGGAACACAAGAGCGAGCGGTACCGGCTCGGTGAACTCCTGCGAGAGAAGACCGCGCACTACCTGCTGCTGACGGCAACGCCACATAAGGGCGATCCGGTCAACTTCAGCCTGTTCCTCCAGTTGCTGGATCAAGAGGCGTACGCCGACGTGAAATCCATCCACGACGCGATGGACCGTCGCGAAGCGGCCTGCTACCTGCGCCGCACCAAGGAAGTGATGCTCAACTTCCCCAAGCCGCAGGCCGACGGCTCGTGGAAAGCCGAGAAGCTGTTCACCAAGCGCATTCCGACCACAGTCGCCTTCAGCCTCGAAGGCGACGAAATGGAACTTTACCGGGCGGTGACCCAGTACGTGCAACGTCAGTCGGCCCGCGCCGCTGAAGCCGGGGATGACCGTCGCGCCCGTGCGGTGGGTTTCATCATGGCCATGTACCAACGCCGGATGGCGAGTTCGACCCACTCGCTGAAGCAATCTCTGTTGCGCCGCCAGAAAAGTCTGAAGCAGTTGCTGGAAACGGCCAACCAGTTGGGTGAACTGCCCATGCCCGACATTCCCACCGACGAGGAATGGGAGGAAATGGACGATGCCGAGCGCGAGGCCAAAGAGCGTGAGCTTGAACGCGCCACGCTGGCCCGCCGCAAGCCGGAGCTTGAAGAAGAACTCAAAGACATTGCTGACCTGATCGCCCAAGCGCAGCGGGTCGAGGACGGTGGCCACGAACTGAAGCTGCGCCGCCTGAAGGATCAACTTACTGAGCAGGGCATTTTCAGTGACCGCAACCTGCGTTTGCTCTTGTTTACAGAATTCAAGGACACGCTGGATTATCTGGTCACCAAGTTGAAGGCGTGGGGATTGACCGTCGGCCAGATTCACGGCGGCATGAAGCCCGGCAGCCGGGATGAGGAAGGCACGCGCCTCTATGCCGAGCGCAGCTTCTGGGATTTGAAAACGCAGGTCTTGGTCGCGACCGAGGCCGCCGGTGAAGGCATCAATCTCCAGTGCTGCCACGTCTTGTTCAACTACGACATTCCGTGGAATCCGTCCCGGTTGGAACAGCGCATGGGCCGCATCCACCGCTACGGCCAGACCAAGGACTGCCTGATCTTTAATTTCTTCGCCCAGAACACCGTCGAAGGGAAAGTCCTCCATAAGCTGCTGGAGAAGCTACAGGTCATCCGCGATGCGCTGGATGATGACGCGGTTTTCAACGTCGTGGGCGAGGTACTCCCGTCGAACCAAATTGAACGCCTGCTGCGCGACTTTTACGCGGGGAAACTCAGCGCCAACGACATCGAAGCGCGGCTGGAGGTCGAGGTCCGCGAGGAAGACTTCCGCAACATCTGCAAATCCGCCCTCGAAGGGCTGGCCAAGAAGAACTTGAACCTGCCGATGTTGGTCGAGCGCCGGGCGATGGCGCAGGAGCGCCGCATCGTGCCGGAAACCGTCGCCCGGTTCTTCGAGTCGTCCGCCAAGGAAACCGGGTTGACCCTGAATCCCATCACCGGTGCGGAGCGAGCGTTCCGCGTCGGAAAGGTGCCTACGGCGCTTTACGATCAGGCCCGCGCCAAAAGCTGGCGTCTGCCGCAACTGGCCAAGAACTACGACCGCATCTGTTTCGACCGGGCGACCCTCGACACCGATGCCCGATTGGAGTGGGTCACGCCCGGCCACCCGCTGTTCGAGGCGGTGCGCCGACAAATCTGGGACCAGACCCAGCCCCAGCTACGTCAGGGCGTCGTGCTGTATGAACTGGAACGTGAGCAACCGGCACTGCTGGAGTTGTTCATCGCCGAGGTCGCGGACGGGACCGGGAACACGCTCCATCGCCGCCTGTTCCTCGTGGAAACGAACACGGATTCCACGCGCCGCCTGCGCGATCCGGCCTACTTGCTCGATCTCATCATTCCGGACAAGCAACCGCAGGTCATGCCGTCGCTGGCTGTTGATGATCCGCGCACTCAGACGTTCCTGTTTGAAAAAGCCCTTCAGCCGTTCCTCAAGGAAATCGCAGGTGAGCGAGAGCATGAGCTTGATCTGATCGAACGCAGCGTGCGCACCTGCTTCGAGGAATTGATTGCCAAGCGTGACGCCGTGCTCGCCAAGCACATGCTGGCGCAGGAACGCGGCGATCCGTCCGCCATCGGTCTGGCTGAGCTTGAAGGCCAGAAACTCCAAGAGCTTCAGCGTCGCCGCGACCTCCGCCTGACCGAACTGGCCCGGCAGCGGTCGCTGTCACTTCAAGGCGTGGAACGCATCGGCTTGGCGCTGGCGTTGCCCCATCCCGAACGCAATTCTCCGGCGACGACAAACCTCAAGGCCGACCGTGAAACGGAGCGCAAGGCGGTCGCCGTCGTCATCGCGTACGAACAGGCACGCGGCTGCAAGATCGAGGACGTGCAGGATCAAAACCTTGGCTTCGACCTGCGCAGTCTGCATCCCGTCACCGGGGAAAGCAGGCTCATCGAAGTCAAAGGCATCGGCGCGGCGACGGGCACCATTTTCCTGTCACCCAACGAGCGGCGCTTGTCCGAGGAACGGCGCGATCTCTACTGGCTGTACGTCGTGACCCACTGCGACACCGAACCGAAACTCGAAGACCCAATCAAAGACCCGGCGCGGTTTCCGTGGCACGCGGTCAAGAAAGTCGAGCACTACCGGCTGGATGTAAACGCCATGACCCAGCCGATGGAACTTCGGGAAGAACCACCGCCCTATCGGGCAAGGCTGAATGCTGAAGGCTAAAGGCTAAAACCATGCAACAACGCCAAGACGACTTCGCCTTCCGTCCTTCAGCCTTTAGCCCTCAGCCTTTAGCCTTTGCGTGATGACCCTCGCCGAAATCAAACGTCTGGTCACCAAGGGCGAATCCGACCGCTTGGAGTTCAAGAAGTCCACCGGCTCGCGCACCGACGCGGCGAAAACCGTCTGCGCCATGTTGAACGGTTCCGGCGGTGTGGTGCTGTTCGGCGTCACGGATGCCGGTGAACTTGTCGGACAGGAAGTTGTGGACAGCACGATCCGTGATGTGGTCCATGAATTGAAGCGCATCGAGCCAGCAGCGTTCCCCAAGGTCACGTCCGTCAAGCTCGACAAAAGGCGCAGCCTCATCGTCATCGAGGTTGAGCCGCAGAACAACGTGTTCACCTACGACGGGCGTCCGTATGTCCGGCATGGATCGGTGACTTCCGTCATGCCTCGCGCCCAGTTCGAGAATCTCGTCATCGAGAAACTCCACCCCAAAGAGCGATGGGAAAACCAGCCGGTCACCGGCAAGATCAAAATCGGCGACCTCGACACCGAGGAAATCCAGCGCACGGTGGAAACCGCCATCCACTTGGGCCGGATGCAGCCGATCAAGGATCGCCGGGAAGCCAACATCCTGCGCGGCTTCGGCCTGCTGGAAAACGGGCGGTTGCTGAACGCTGCCGTGGCGCTCTATGGCAAGGCGGAACATTTGCGCGGCACCTATCCCCAGTTCAGCATCCGCATGGCGCGATTCCGGGGCGTCAACCGCCTCGCGGACTTCTCCGACAACCGCCAGTATTGGGGCCACGCCTTCGATTTGTTGCGGCGGGGCGAACAATTCCTCTTGGATCACGTGCCCATTCCCGGTCGCGTGGTGCCGGGCAAGATGATTCGCGAGGATCGTCCGTGGTATCCCTCTCGCGCGACCCGCGAAGCGCTGGCCAACGCGCTTTGCCACCGCGATTACAGCGTGCCCGGCGGAGCCGTCGCTGTGGCCATGTACGACGACCATCTGGAGATCACCAACCCCGGCAGGCTGCACTTTGGCCTCAAGCCCGACGACCTGACCAAGCCGCATCCGTCCAAGCCGTGGAATCCGCTCATCGCCTCCGTCTTCTACCGGGCGGGAGTCATTGAGCAATGGGGCAGCGGCACCTTGAACATCCTCGACTGGTGCAAAGCGAACGGCAACCCGCCGCCGCACTGGGAGGAACAGTCCACCGGCGACATCATCGTGACCTTCCGGCCCGTGCCGGGAGCCGTAGCGGCCAAGACCGGCCAAGTCACCGGCCAAGTCACCGGCCAAGTCACCGGCCAAGTCACCGGCCAAGTCACCGGCCAAGTCACCGGCCAAGTCACCGGCCAAGTCGCGGCCATTGCCCTGAATCTCTGTCAGGAGCCTCGCAAGGCTGCGGAGATTCAAACCGCTCTGGGCATCAAGCATCGTCAAACATTTCGGGAAAACTACCTGACGCCATTGCTTGAGAATGGCTGGATTGAACGCACCATCCCCGACAAACCCCAGAGCCGCCTGCAAAAGTACCGCCTCACCGACAAAGGCCGCGCCGTGCTGGAAAGGCTGAAGGCTGAAGGCTAAAGGCTGAAACCCATGAGCGACCAACCGCTAGACCTGAAACCGCGCACCAAGGAATTCGCCCTGCGCGTCATTCGCATGTACTCCAAGCTGCCCAAGAACGACGCGGTGGCTCAGGTTCTTGGCAAGCAGGTCTTGCGTTCCGGCACTTCCGTTGGCGCGAACTACCGGGAAGCCTCGCGTGGGCGCTCGAAAGCCGAGTTCATCTCCAAGATTGGCGATTGCCTCAAGGAAGCCGAAGAAACCGAATACTGGCTCGAACTGCTGGTGGACAGCGGCTGCGTGCCCCAGACCAAAATGACCGCGTTGCTCGACGAAGCCCGCCAACTCACCGCCATCTTCACCACGATTGACAAGAACGCCAAAGGCAACCGATGACCACTTTAGCCTTTAGCCTTCAGCCTTCAGCCTTTCCCGCATGATTCCGTCTTCCTGCAAACGCCTCATCGAAGTTGACTTTCCCATCGCGAAAGTCAGCGAGCATTCGGCGCGGGAGAAATCCATCCGGCACGGGCATCCGTCCACGTTGCACCTGTGGTGGGCGCGGCGGCCACTGGCGGCGTGTCGGGCGGTGTTGCTGGGGTTGCTGCTACCTGCACCAACGGAGGCGGATTGTCCGGCGGACTTCAAGACCAAGGCGCGGGTGCTGTTGAAGAAGCGCCATAGCAAAGCTCTCACCACTGATACCGAAATGCAGGACGACCTGCTTGCGTTCATCGGCGAGTTTGCGAACTGGGATCACGCAGCGAACACCATGTATTTGGAGATTGGCCGGGGACTCGTCAAAGCCGCGCACCCGGAGGAAACGCCCGTGGTGGTTGACCCTTTTTCCGGCGGCGGCTCCATCCCGCTCGAAGCCGTGCGGCTAGCAGTTTGTCGGGCTTAGAAAACTAATTTCCTGGCCGGAACCTATTGGCGGCTCCGGACGCTGCGATAACTGCCGCCGCGCCGCCTCTTCCCCGA
>JAANMW010002321.1_pt1 | contig 17419 bp, 7 predicted proteins | sample 7279671 | NCBI WGS metagenome assembly JAANMW01 (sample SAMN14094541, study PRJNA606508) | bioreactor metagenome | isolation source: A lab-scale SPAN reactor treating ammonium-rich wastewater day 247 | place: Ireland: Galway | collected 2017-09-19
ATCAGACTCGTCGCTTATCTTTCTGTTTGAGCATGATCTTCTCCGAAAACCGGTTTCCACTTTTCGGGATCATGCTCTAGTGCTTGGCACCGACGTGAGCTTCGGCCTTCAGCGCCTTCTCTTCGACGCCGAGCGTTTCACAGATCGCCTTCAGGCGTGAAGGATCCGGAAACCGGATTCCGCGCATATAGAGCGAAATATCGCAGCGGCGGAAATCATGGGGACCGCGAAACCGCTTCGATGCTTCGCGAGCAAACTCCACATCGGTCCAATGCTTACCGGCGACAAGTTTTGCAAGGCGATTCCCGAACTCTACCTTATCGGCATCTGTCATCATTTTCTTTTCTTCCTGACTTCCCTTCCCCATGCATCGATCATCCGAACGGACAACGATCCATGACGCAAGCCGCCAGCCTTCCAGCGAGTTTTCTTCCGTCAAAGGGAATGTATATCTTACTATACATCGCCTGATTGACTTCCCTCGCTCGCTTCGGGGCACCCCTGCGCATTGCGCATGCAAAGTGTCAACTCGTCGACTTATAGGTCGGATGAATGATGAACTGGTCGCTAGCGCGAGCGCTTCAACGTAAAGCTCTTGACTTAACCGCTCTCCTCGCCGGCTCTCATCCGCCAGACTCGCGAGCTTTGAAAATGGTTCTTGAGACTGCTGTTCGGCTGTTCGTTGTCTCAGCCACGCACGAGAGACGCGATCGACGATCGTTGGCAAGCGCCGGCGCAATGTGACGATGACAATCGCATCGACATCGACATGCCCGAGGTCTCTCCGCTTCTGATCCCACCAGAAGCGAAAATGCTCTCAGGCCCCGTCGATCGGTTGTCCGTCGATGGAGCGTCGGATCACCTGGCGGACCTTCGCGTTGGACAGGAACAGGTCGTGGTTGATAATGCCCCATCCCTGTGCCGAGGCGTCGATGACGCGCAGCCCGAGTTGCTCAAGTCTGGCTTTTTCGGCAGCGCCGACGCGCTTGACGCCGCCGGCCAGGAAGCCCGAGAGAGCCAATGCGCGATCGTTGGTCGCGGTGACGACCGTGATCTTCCTGGCGAGCGGACCGACGCGCTCGACCGAGGAGGTGAAGACATCGAGATCGATGTCGGGGGAGGCGAAAATGACCGCCCCGATGCGGTCGCCCGCCGCCGGCTGCCGCGCGCATATCTGACGCAGCGCCTCCATCGTCAGCATCGTGCCGACCGAATGCGCGACGATATGAATGCGGCCGGTGATAGGACTCGCCATCAAACCGGTCACGACTTGATCAAGCGCGTCGCGCGACCACATCGCGCTCTCCCGGTCATAGCCGTAGTCGAGCAGGCTCGCCTTCGAGGGCCAGGAGAACACCATGGTCTCGCCGCGAAAGCGAATGCCATCGGAGATCCGGGCGGCGTCGAGCGCCGCGCTTTCAAAGGTCTGGTTAAAGCCGTGGACGTAGATCAGCACGTCACGGGTTCCGCCCGGCTCGGCATAGAGGTCGCCGATCTGGCTGGTCGGCTCGATCGCGTCCAGACGCCAATCGCCGAGCCCGACGGCGCTGAGCGAGAATCGTCCCTCGCCTGGCGGCGTGAGCCTAGCGCGGGCGATGTTCAGCCGCGCGGCTCGCTCGGACCCATACCAGGGCTTGGCGCGCGCGCCGTTCACGGGCTTGCGTGTGGTGGCGACCAGAAGCGTCGGATTGGCGGTGAGTTCTGCGGCATCGAAAGTCGCGCCGCCGGAAGAGAGAGCAGCGCTGGTGCAGCCGCCGACGGACGCGCCGAGAGTCAGTGTGCAGGCCGCGCCCGCGAACGCGCGCAACACGGCGCGGCGGCAGGCGAGTGGCGGCTGGTGAATATGATGCGGCAATGTGCAGGTGTCCCCACGATGGGAGCGTGGTGCACGGTAATCGCGGCGAGAATACGGACATGAGGGAACCGCGGCGAGCGGCCGCTGGTTCCCCGAGCGATTGTTGAGCACCTGCGCTGGCGGTTTTATCGCCGGCTTATCGTGGATGGCCGGAGACCTGGATGGCCGGGATAAACCCGGCCATCCAGGTCTCCCGCCAGTGTCACCCGCGGGCTTAGGCGCGAAGCGCCGTTTCCCGCGCCCGAGACCCGTGGGTCCATCTTTTCTGGAAGAAGGATGGATTGCCGATCAAGTCCGGCAATGACGGCGAGCTACCAGCGATAGCTCACCCTGCCGAGCACGGTGCGCACGCGCCCGACGTTACATTGATTGACGTTAGCACACGCCGCGACATACTGCGTATCGAACAGGTTCGTTGCGTTGACGGAGAAGCGCCAGTTGTCGATGTCGTAGCGGATCATCGCATCCACCACCGTATAGGCCGGTGCATAGAACGTGTTGAGACTGTCGCCGGCGCTGGCCGAGACATAACGTATGCCGCCGCCGAAGCCGAGGCCGTTCAGCGCGCCCTCGCGAATGGTGTAGTCGGCCCACAGCGAGGCGAGATGCGGCGGCGTTCGAAGCAGTCGTTTGCCGAGGTCGGCGCCGTTGCTCCTGGTCACTCGCGCATCGTTATAGGCATAGGCCGCGGTCAGGTTGAGATTGCTGGTCAGGCTGGCGACCGCCTCGAACTCGAAGCCGCGCGAGGTGACTTCGCCGATCTGGATGGACTTTCCAGGATGGTCCAGATCAGGCGTTGTGACATTCTGACGCCGCAGGTCGTAAACCGCGGCCGTCATCCGCAAGTTCGTGTCTTTCGGCTGGAACTTGACGCCGGCCTCATACTGTATGCCGGTTGTCGGCTTGTATGGTGTTCCGTCAAATGTCGTTCCGGATAGGGGCATGAAGGACTCGGAGTAGCTAACGTAGGGGACCACTCCGCTGTCGAATTCGTAGCCAAGACCGGCCCGCTTGGTGAAGGCCCGATCGTTCTGAGTGGTGGTCGGGGTCACTCCGCCAACACCGAGATTGAAAGTATCGACTGTCCTGGTATCCGCCCAGTCGTGGCGTCCGCCGAGAGTCAGGATCCATCTCTCGAGCTTGATCTGATCCTGAATGTAGACGCCGGTGAAATTCTGGGTTTGCCGATTTCCAAAATCGTCAGCCGGCATGAAAACAGGCGAGCCGTAGACGGGGGCATAGACATCGATCGGACCGACGACACCGCTCCATGTGCCTTGCTCAGTACCTTTGCGCATTCGATAGTCAACTCCGAACAGCACGGTGTGGCGCAGTACGCCGGTGGTCGCTTTCAACTCGGCGTGATTGTCGACCGCGAACGTGTCCCAGCTATAGCGGTCTCTGGAGGCGGTACGATTGAGCGTACGCAAATCGGCCTGCAGGCTTCCCGGCGTGACGTTGCGATAGTCCCAGATCTCATGTGAGTACTGAAGGTTCTGCCTGAAGACGAGGTTGTCGGTGGCGCGATGTTGTAGATTGTACCCGATGACGGTCATCTCCGTGTTGTTATAATCAAAGGCCGGCTCGCCGATGAAGCGCGTAATCGGAATTCGTCCGTTCGGATTGGGGAGCGCCGTTCCCCGCGCGGGGAGGCCGTAGTTCCATTTGCTGTCGTCTCTTTGGTGCATGGCGAAAGCGTTGACTTCAGTCGCATCCGTTGGACGCCACGTCACGGCGCCGGACAGGAATGCGCGCCGGTCGTTTGAAAAGTCGATGCCATTGCCGCCTTCGCGCATCAGGCCGGTGAACCGATAGAGCACCGATCTGTCCTCCGTCACCGGGCCGCCGAAGTCGAAACCGCCGCCCCTCTGGCCGAAACTGCCGCCCTGAAGCCGGACTTCGTGAAAGGGCTGTTCGGTCGGACGCTTGGTAACGAGGCCGATCACGCCGCTCGGCTGGTTCTGCCCGTAGAGAACCGATGCAGGTCCGCGCATCACCTCGACACGCTCCAGCGCGTAGGGCTCGATGTCGCTGTTGCTGATGGAGCGCAGCCCGTTCAGGAACATGGCTCCATCCCAAGGGATGGTATTGAAACCCCGGATCTGCGCACCGACGGAATTGAACTGATTTCCGCTGCTTCCGGAAAAAACGCCCGGCGTATAATTCAGCGTTTCGTTTACCGACTGGACCTGCCGCGTTTGCATCTGGTCCTGCGTCACCACCGAAATCGACTGCGGCACCTCGATGATCGGCGTGTCGGTTTTTGTCGCCGTCGCGCTGCGGCTGGCGACAAACCCGTTCGCCGGACCCCAGGCGGTCTCGCCCTGAATGTCGATGGTATCGAGCGCGATCGCCCCGGCGGGAGCCGCGCCGGTACCGCCATCCGCGTTCGGCCGCTGGATCGCGACGGTCGAGGCATTGGTAAAACGATAGCTGAGACCCGTTCCCGCCAGAAGACGGGTCAGCGCCTGATGGGGCGTGAGATTGCCGGATACGCCAGGCGACCCGACGCCGCGCCCGATGCCGCCGTCGCCGACGACATCGATGCCAGTGACACGGGAGAAGGCCGAGATCGCACCGGCGAGCGGCTGGGGTGGGATGGAGAAGTTATAGCTTGCACCGGGTGAGCCCTGGGCCGTGACGCGCGCGTTCGATCCCTGCATCTGCGCGTTCGCGACGCCGACCATGCCTGTCGTCAGGACAGTCGATAGAAGCAGAAAAATCGCGCACCCGTTCGAGGCGTCAGCCCATGCTTCCGTGACCAGCCTTTTCTCAGCCCCGTTTCTCATACCCTTAAAGTCCCCATACACAGGCCCCGGCAGAGACGCCGGAGCGCGGTTACAGAGTCAGACAATCGGGGCTCCGGAATTTTGCGGCGTGATACAAAAAAATCAGCCGGCCGGAAACAACAGCGTCAGGTATGGCGTGGCGGCCACAATCCGGATCGGCACCGCCTCGGCGAGTTGCGCCACGATCGTCTCGGTGCGATTGAGGTTGACGATGAGCGTAATGGGGCGCTGCGCGAGCGCGTCGCTCATGACGACAATGCGCCCCGAGCGCCAGCGGTTGAGCGCCTGCACGGCTTGTCCGAGAGGCGCCTGCGTGAAGACCAGCCGTCCCTCCCGCCACGCGAGTTCGGTGCCGGTTTCCGACTGCCGGAGTTCTCCGATATGGCGGCTGTCATAGGTGACCAGCGAGCCGGCGGAAACCCGGGCGGACTCCTCGCCAAGCGCAACATCGACGGTGCTGTCCGTCACGATCACGGTCGCGCTGTCATCCCGATAATCAACGCCGAACGCCGTGCCGAGCGCGGTCGTGCGCCCCTCACCGGCCTCGACGACGAACGGCCGCCCCGCGTCTTTCGCAACCGTGAAAAAGGCCTCGCCTTCATGGAGCTTAAGGCCCCGCCGCTCGCGCGTGAAAGCCACTGAAAGCTTGGTTTCGGCCGCAAGATCGACGGTCGATCCGTCGGCGAGATTCACGGTGCGCCGCTCGCCGGTTCCGGTCCGGTAGTCGGCAAACGGATGGCTCGCGAGGTATCGCCACGCACCGAGGCCGACAGCGCCGATGACGACCGCCTCGCCGAACCTGCGGCGCGTTATTGCCTTCCGCGCGGCGCGGTGGCGGTCCTTCATGCCCGGAAGCTCGATCGCGCCCGTCCACAGCCTGTCGATATCCGCATAGGCCCTGACGTGGCGCGGATCGGCCGCGAGCCACGCCTTCAACGCCTTCCTGTCGTCACCGGAAGGCTTGCCGTCGTGCATCGTGGCGAACCAGACGGCCGCCTCCTCGACAATCCGGACATAATCGGGATCGTCGGTCATCTGACTATCTGCCCCTCGTTCCATGCGAACACATCTCCCGAACGGCGCAGACAGCTGGAGGCTATGCCTGCTCGTTCTCTTATATGACAATCGGGAGAGACGAATTTTCGAGGCAAATTAACGCCGCGCCTCGTCGAGCCGCAGTTTCATCCGGGCGAGGATGCGCACCATATGGCCAAACGCCGTCCTGGGCTGGATGTCGAGCATCCGGCCAATCTCGGCGAACGTCCTGCCGTCGATGCGTGACAGAATGAAAACCGCGCGATGGGCCGGCGGGAATTCCTTCAGCGTCGCGTAAACGATCATCAGTTCCTGCCGGGACAACAGAACCTGCTCGGCCGACGGAGTTTCGTCCGCGAGCGTCGCAAGCGCGGTGTCCGGGTCATCGACAAAAGACAGGATGCGCTGGCGGCGATTATGGTTGATCGCCAGATTGGTCGCCGTGCGAAACAGATAGGCATGACCATCGGCGATGGATGTGCGGGAGCGCGCCGCCCAGAGCGCGAGAAACGCCTCCTGGGTCAGATCCGCGGCCACGTCCGCGGACGGCACGCGCCGGCGCAGGAAACGGGTCAGTTCCTTGCTGTGCCGCCGGAAAAGATCATGGACATCGAACGTCACGGGCCGAGCCTTGTCCCCTCGATCGCGCGGGTTTTGCGCGATCATGGCCCGGCTTTATCGAATGAACAATTCCCTCGCAATATCAGTTGTCTGGATTGGTTCTAAGCTGATGGGTGACAACAGTATCGTGCCCGCCGCCACTCCGCTTGTTCACGACCGGTTTGACTTCTGGCGGAACCGCGCCGGGGGACGCGGATCGTTGCCGGTGACCGCCATGAACTCCTCGCGTGTGAGATCAAGCTTGTCGCCATTCGACAGCTGCATCAGCGCGTAGGTCTCGTCCCCTTGTTGGGGCAAGACCCGCACGCTGACGATCTGGTCCGGGTTGAGGAAAAAGCCGAGCCTCAACTCGATGAGCTTCACCACGCTCGCTCCCCGCTTCGGAGCAGGCTTTGGAGCGGGCTTTCTGTCTTCATCACGCGTGGGTTTCCTGGCCATGGGCCCTCCCTCCACTTTATCGTTCCTGATTGAATCAGAAGCGAAGCTTACGACGCGTTTTCCTCACGCGAACAGGTCATCCATCTCCGATTCTCAACACAGCACCGCACAGTCGCCGTCGCAGGCGGGCTGCCTCGGCAGGCATCGCTCGGGTGGACCAGCCTCGAACGAGCACACCAGATAGGCGCGGTAGACGACGCCGACATCCTGGGGAAACAGGAAATGGCCGATCGTGACCGGATCATCGTCGCGCAGGAACGGGAACGGATACTCGATCACGCCGTGGAACAGGCAGGGCCAGTCTTCGCTCGCCACGCAGGTGAAGAAGAAGCGGTCGCAGCACTTCTCCTTTTTGCCGTCCTGATGCTCCGGCACAAACTCGATCTCGTGATTTCGTATGCCTTCACATGGCCGCGTCTCGAACCAGAGTTCGACCCGTCTCATGCGAACCGGCCGCTGACCCGGCAAGTACGGAAACATGCCGCGGCTCATGCGCAATGCGAGCGCGCGCGAGCAACCCGGCTCCTCGACTACCGGTCCCAGCGCCTTGAACCGTTGCCACGCGTCCGAGAAGTCCTGCCGCCAATCAAAGAAGCGCAGTCCCGCGCCCGGCAACATGCAGGATGCCGCCGCCCAGCTCGCTTCTTTCAGCGGCGATCCGCCTTCGCGCGCGGTGTAGCTCAACTGGAAGATCAGGTCGCTGAGCGTGTCGATGTCGAAAGCGTTGGTCTCGATCGGCAGTTCGATCCGCCATCTGCTCACCGCGCCCGCATACTCGAACGGCAGGTAGCGTTCGTCACGGAAGTTGAGTTCGAACAATCCGGAGTCGTTCTGACCCGTGGAGGTTGCGATCGCTTCAGTGGCGCCGTACCGCTTCACAATGCGAGGATCATCCTTGATGGCTTCATAGCGCTGATGCCCGCAACACCTACATGTACACTGGCCGGGGCAGCATTCCTCGACGTCGAGCAATGTCGGTTCGATGCGGGTTGCGCTGCTCAGCAGCGTCAGCTTGCAATGAACCCCCGTATACGGACCGGCAACGCAAGGGATCGTCAGACCGACCGCCTTGATCCGGCGCAGATAGTGCCCGGGATATTCGCGGTCGAGACGCCACTCCGGAATCTCGATCTCGCAAGCGCCCGTCGTCTTGAGCTGGAGGAACGCAAGGGGGAAATCGAGGCGCAGCGACAGACGCGTGACCAGCTCCTGCTCGCGCCGGTTCTGATCGAAATACGCCTTCTCCATCGCGCGGAGCGCCGTGGACAGACGCTCGCCGGCCAAAAGACCTTCATGCAACCCATCCCAGACGTTCAGCGGCAGGTAGTTCTGCGTCGTCAGCTCGCGCTCCAGCTGGAACGCCCGCTGCGCCTGCTGCGCCCAGCACCACGCAACATCGAACATCTGCCGATGCAGCGCCGCGACCTCCTGCTGAAGGAAGAGATAGAGCGCGTGATTGGTGAACTTGTCGCGCAGCAGGTCCTGACCCTCGGCGGCCTGCTGCTTCTGCTGCGCCAGGTTGTTCAACTGGCGCAACGCTGCATCGCGCTTGCGCTCGGCGGCCAGGATCTGCCGTTCGATCTGCTGGATTTCGATATCGAGCACGGTGACCTGAAACACCCAGTCGGCCTCACGACGGTCCCATCCCGACTCGGTCAGCGCCAGACCACCCTGAGTGCCGGTGATGTCGGCGGCCGTGTAAAGGATGCGCGCCCCGGCTGCGAACGCATGGGCGAGCTTGGTGCCGATCGGCATCTTGAACACCGACACCGGCGTGGAGGCGACGCCCGCGACGCCGGTCGTATTGTCAGGAATGAGGTTCATGACCTGACCGACCGCTTCCACGCTGTTGCCGGCCGCGCGCGTGGTCATCGAAACGCCGGTCAGGTTCTGATAACCCTGCTCCTTCGGAATGAGACCGTTCGCAATAAGATCGGCGTAGTATTGCCGCTTCGCCTGCGCGGACTGTTTCGACTTTTGCAGCGCCTGAACCTGCCAGTCCGCTTCGCGAAACTCCATGCGACGGATGTCTTCGGTCAAGTTCTGAAGCTGCCGCTCGTGTCTCGCCCGCATCGCCGCGAGAAACTCGGCGTCTCCCTTTTCGAACGCCGCAAGCAGCTCGGCGCCGAACATACGCACCTCTCCCGCCGTCTCCATCGCACGCTGAAGCAGGAACTGGAAGCGATAGGGGCTTGGCGGACAGCAGCAACCGTCGTCCAGACAACTCGCGGCAGCGGTCTTCCATCCGCGTCTTCCGGGATCGTCACCCCAATACGCCGTGTCCAGATGCAGGACACCGTTCTTCAATCTGGCCTTGGCAAGGCATTGGTGGAGTGCGTCGAGTTGATCGGCGACGTTGTCGTAGATCTCCATGAGGCGAGGGTTGAGCGGCAGAAGTCGCGGCACGAAAGCCGACACTTTCACCGAACCCTGCCCGTCATCCCGGCCGAAGATCGTGCGCGGCCGCTCGCCGAGGAACCGCGACAGCGTCTCGAGGCGCAGCTTCGCCACCGCATAGCCCTCGGGCGAGTTCTTGCACATCGCGGATTGCGCGTGCTGAAGCAGCGTCTCGAGATACGACAGCACGACGCTGCGCTGCCGGGCCGCGAGATCCGTCCTGACCACGGTATCGCAACACGGATCCTGTTCCGTTCGTACCGTACCGCGGACCGCGGACGCGGTGGATGCAACATTCCGGCCCGGACTGGCGCTCGGGCTTCCGTCGAGATCGGGCTGATCCCGTCCTGAACCAGACGCTGCACCTGGAACTGCTGTACCGGTGCCCCTGTTTATGCCGCCCGTGGGATCGTTTCCTCCGTCGCGCGGCGGCCGGCGACATGCCGACCAGCTCAGATCCTTGTCGCCGGGGGCGAAGTAAAGCTCATACCACTTCAGCGCCGCCTCATAGCGGCAGTGAGTACGCAGCGTGGCCGCGACCGTCATCGCAGTCGAATAGATCGAGGGCTCGAGCGGCGCGCCCGGCGGGAAATAAACGAAGAACGGATACGCTGACAGCGAGGGCGGGAACGGGCCTGCGGGAGCCGGCGTCGCGATCACTTCAGGCAATACGACGGCGCTGTCGAGCGCGATATCGTATCGAAAACCCCAGGGCGACGGGTCCGTCACGCCGGGCGGAAGCACATCGGCATGGGTAACCCGGAATCGCAGCGAGTCTCCTTCGCGACCGTCGAACTCAAGCTGCGGCTCGCCTGCGCCAAGGATCACATGCGCGCCGTCATCCGAGTAACGCGGCGTCTGGAATTCGCCGTTGTGCACGCGAACCCATGCGAGCTTCACCATCGGCTTGGTCGGCCAGGCGAGGAGCTTCGGCAATTGCGCGGGACGATGCCAATCCGACGTCATGTCGCCGGGGACGACTCCCCAGTCGGCGTCCTGATACAGGGTCCTGTCGGCGGCGTTGAGGACGGCCGGATCGTAGTATTCAGAGTTCACCAGCCAGAAATAATACTCATCCATCACCGGCGGATGCGCGCGCCCGCAGTCGCAGCAGCACGGCGATGCCGAGGGGGCTGCCGGCATGAACATGGCCGTGGCCGGCGGCTCACCGGCGGCGGCGATCCGCAGGAAGCGGGTGCCCAGTCGCACCGCCGCCTGCAACCAGAGCGGCGGCTGCGGTGAAGCCGACCCGTTCGGGTCGATGGTCCCGTCCCCGTTTCCTTCCCTGTCGCCGTTCGCGGCGCCCGGCGCGCCGGCGACGATCCCGATGACGGGCCCGTCCGGATTGTCAGGGTTGGGCGTACCACCGTCCCTTCGAAACTGCGTCTGCGACGGCGCGAGCCAGCTCGGCCTTGCATGTCGTTCGGGCCGGCCCATCAATCCGAGATTCTCGGATTGCGTCACCTGCCTGAGATGGGACGGCTCCCGATGCTGCAAGGACGTGAGCGCCGGATCCGCAGGCCAGTACGGCGCCGGCCAGTACTCCATGCCGCCGGGCTGGGCCGCCGTGAGCGTTCCCCGCCTCAGTTCGGATTCGAGGAAACGGAATGCTTCCGTCCGGATCGCGTGCTCGCGCTCGCTCCACTCGATGCTGTTCTCCTTGTACAACACGCGCCGACGGCACGCCTGCCAGATCCGGTAGGTCGCGAACATCCTGTCCCATGCCGCCGCGAACGTCGGCGTGACCGTGAACGTCGGTTCCTGCGACAGTCGCGCGCGTTCAACAAAAGACTGCACGGCGGTGATCGCTTCCTCGATACGGCTCGCCTTCTCGCAGACTCCCGCCTCGACATCGAGCAGGAGCAGTGCGCCGATGTGGCGGGCCGAGGTCGCGAAGCCGCCGCCTGCGAAAGGCAGAGGCACGCGATTCATTCCCGTGAGCCAGGCCAGCAAGGCCGCCCGCGCCCGTCCGCGCAGCAGATTGTTGAGACGCTCCAGATCAGCATAGCGCCTCGGAGCGCGCTCGATCATTCCGTCGCGATAGAACTTCGTCAGGTTGGCGTTGCCGGCCGCCATCGCGGCCGCGGTGCTCGCCGCCCAGACATGGGGTTGCGCGAACGACAGATCGCGAGGCACGAACGCCCGCAACAGATTCCGCACCCAGAGCGAGGCGCGCCAGCAGCGGATCGTCCAGCGATCGTCGCATAGGCTGGTCCAATCGACGGTGACGCCTTCATGGAAATTCAGGATCAGCGGCGCATTATTCATGTCGACGCCAAGATCCATCAACAACGGAATCGGATCGACCGGCTGCTGGTTCGACGCCTCGACGAAGCAAAGCCACGCCGATCGCTCGCTGCTCCTGCGAACGGCGTCCCGCATCTGCGCGTAGTCATACAACCGCTCGAACCAGTCGAACAATGCCTGCCTGCGCCGCGCGGACGGCGTGGCGCGCTGGTCGAACGACACTGGAGGATCGCGTTCCGGGTCGCCGGCATAGACATCGCCGACCGGAAGGTAATTGAAGTCCAGCGATGCGCGATGGGATGTGAACGGCGCACCCGTCACATAAGCGAAGCCGGCGAACAGCGCCGGCGAGGACAGCATGTATTCGATCTCCGAAACGTTCGCGCGCGCGAGCAGTCCTGCGGACAACCGCAACCGGTGACAGAACAGCAGCGCCTTGAACGCGCGCTCATAGGTGCGGCGAACGTCGCGCAGGCTGCTCGTGTACTGTTGCGCGAGATACTCCACCGCCGACGGGACGACGGCGATTGTACTCGTCAAAGGGCCGGTCACGACATCACGGTACAGGCGCTCCACAGGAAGCGCGACGATGCAGTCCTGCGTATCGGGACCCTGGTATTTCACGGTGAAGCCGGTACGGGCACGCACCAGTTCGTTCTTCTCGTCGAGCTTCGGCGGCGTCTGCTCAAAATCAATGTCGATGAAGTAAGCGCCACGCTTCAGATGCAGCGGACCGGATACGCGGTCGGGAGCCTGCTCATCCGCCCACCGATAGTTGAGCAAACGGAACGTCTTCTGCCCGCGCCGCAGATTGACCCGCCACTTGTTGTGATTGCACTTCTCGAAATCAGGACGTTCACAATCCGGCGTCGGCGCCCCGGCAAGGAACGTGTAAGTACCTGACTTTTCGACGATGAGAACGCCGGACCAGCGCGCGGTAAATCCTTCCGCGCCGGCGAGCGGCAGTCCATCCGCTTCACGAATAGCGATTCCGTTCCGGATCAGCGCGAACTCATGCTCCGCCGCCGGTAATGCGAAATCAAGTTTCGAAATGATGGTCGGGATCGGCGCATTCCAGTGATTGCTGGCCGGCGCGAAAACGTCCATTGCGCCGGTCACCTGAGGCCACGCCTCGCCGCTCGCATTCCTGACTTCACCGAGCAGGCCGGTGCCCGCGAGCCGGATCAGAGCGGCGAATGCACCGCCGGTCGGTTGTGCCCAGGTGAAGCCCGCCGGAAGCTCGCCGTCGTCACGCTCCCACGCGCCTAGCGCGAAATTTTCATCGCCCAGCAGGCGGCGCAGAATCAGCAGGGCGAGATCGACCTCGACCTGCCCCTTGTCCGAAGCATGGCCGACATGGCAGGCGAGGTGTTCCGCGACCACGCGCGCGCGGTGCGAGAACGTCGTGAACACACGCCGGAAATACGTCCACCGCTTCCGTTCGTCCGGTTCCTCGATGAGCGCCGCCTCCGCCTCCACAAGACTCGGAAATAGAAATGAGAATCGCGCCAGCTCCGCACGCGGCGCGAAGCAGAGCTGCTGAACCGCGGCGCGCTCGTTGGCCGTCAACTGCTCGATCGCGTTAAGCTTGAAGAGTACATCCTCATTGCGCAGAGGCAGCTCCATGACGAGCTCTTCCGCGGGTGTGTCATACTGGAAAGGTCCGGGATGCGGGAAATTCCACATGCTCGCGACCGTGTCCGGAAGCGCCGTGCGGTACTGGCGCGCCTGCGGCCCGGCGACGATACCCGATTGCGCCACCGCCTCGGGAAAGAAGTGCTCGCCCAGCTTCTGCAATGGATCCGTGCCGACTGATGGGTCGTAGCCGAACTCCGTGCGCATCGCCGTGGAAAGCGCCGTCCAGGTCAGCGCCGCGCAATCCTCGTCCTTCGTCCGAACGTGCAGCAGCTTCTCGCGCAGCTTCCACAGATCGAAGGGATGCCCTTCTTCCGGAAAATCGAAAGGCTGGTCGAGAGCTTCATTCTCTTCCTGCTGAAAGAACGGGTCATCGCCGCCGAGATGCTGATCAACCGAGAAGATATACAGCAGTTCACCCGTCGTGAACGACGAGCCATAGATCTTCGCCAGAATCTCCGTGAAGCGCAGGGTGCTGGCCGGTTGTGCGTCCCATCGCGCTGTGGCCGGATCGAAGCCGCTCAGCACAGCCAGCGAGTCCAGATTCTGGCGCAGAATCTTCATGAACTCCGGCGGACGGCGGCGGCGATAGCTGCCCGGACGGCGGCCGGGAGCGTGCTCGCGCTCGGCGCGATCCTCGATGCGGCCGAGAAGATGCTCGACGGCCCAATCGAACGACGACGACGGCCCGGCGCTCCATAGGCCAAGCAGCCGTGTGCGCGTCGCGCCGGTCGCGTTCGGCACGGACGGATCGGTGCCGAGATCGAGCTGCCAGTCGTCACGCAGGATCTGAAACGATGCGAGCTGCCGGATAAATTCGGGATTGACGTTGGCGCCCTGGAATAAACCCAGCACGAGGCAGATATCGCGAAGATCAGCAAAACTATAGCCGGCGGCGCGCAGGCACTTGAGCGATCGCCAGAGGCGGATGAACACCATCAGCCGGCGAAGCGCGTCCTCGCTCGACTCGGGGTTCGTAAACCGGATGACAAGATCTTCAGGGCAGCATGGTTCGCACTTCGGAAAGCCCGAATCCTGCGGCGGCACACCGACCGGCGCGCCGGCCGTATTGAACTGATCGGGAATCCGGCGCTCGAACTCCACGAACTTTGACTCCCAAAGTTCGAGAAACTCGCAATACTGAAGTCCAGTCCGTTTCAGAAACTCCGGCACCCGCACGACGATCGATTGCCAGTCGACACGATCGATCATGTCGGTCGGGAATCCGTACATCTTGTGCAGTTCGGTCGCGCTGATCGGGTTCAGATAGAGCGTCTGGTGCTCAGCCGGCGAGAGGCCAAGATATTCGAGCGCCAGTTCGATGCGCACCGGATAGCGCCATAGATGCTTCTGAAAGTCAGCTGCTTCTTCGTTCGCATCGATGGCGAATTCAGTGATCTGCTCGCGGAAGGTCCGCATCGTCTCGAACCGCGACGTCCCCATCGCGCAGAGATAGGAACGCGAAATATCGAGCGGCTGCGAGTACGGCAGCAACGGCGATGAGAAGTCGGCCTCAAGCGTCGCGTAGGCGCCCGGTCGTTTGACCGGCGTCGCGGGCGTGGCGTGTTCCGGCAGCGCGGCGAACAGCACGTTCGGTGCGTGACCGTCACTCCCGGTCTCCGTCTCATCGGGCGCTTTGAGCGTGTGCCCTCCAAGCGTGGCTCCGTTCGTGTCATACACGACACCCGCCGCACCACCGTCGACCAGCGCCTCGAGATTCTCGTTGACGATGTCGATCAGGGGCAGCGTGGTGCAGAGATTGGCGGCCGTGGCGTGAAGATCGCCAAGTGGCCCGCGACGCGACGCGATCAATGCGCCAAGTGTCTCGCCGGTCGCAGCCGGGCGGTCGCAGGTGGAGCCATGGCCGGCGGCCAACAGATCCTGCAGATACTTCACCGGGCCTAGCGGAGACAGGTGCGAGGGCGGGATGCAGTTGACGAGCGATCGATCGGGATTGATCGGCGTGAAGGGACCGGGCGACGCAGGGGGAGCACCCGCGACCGAGCCGCCGGCGGCCGCCTGAATGGCGGCGGCGTACGGATAAGCCACGGTTCCCGTCAATGCGTATTCGAATTCCGCCGGCGACAGCGCCTGAATCGCCGCGCGTGAAGTAAACCCGCGCGCATAGAGCGCTTCGAGCAGCGAGAACTGCAGCGACGCCGGCCCGACGCCGCCGGTCGCGCGCAACAACTCGTCGATGGTCTGAAGTGCGTTGAGCAGCCAGGCCTGTGCGTTTGCGTCACCGGGGAACACCGCCTGCAAGGCGTTCACGATAAGCGGCGCGCCCCAATCCGCGACGGGAAACGCAAAACCGGGAGCCGCCGCGAAAAAGGCTCCGAACGGTTCGTTGCCGGCGATCGGGATGGATAGCGCGTGCACCCCGGCGCCGGGCAAAGGCGACGGCGCGATGGACAGCACCTCGAAGTATTTGCGCACCTGCCGAACGAACGCCTGCACGCGCTCCTCGGGCGTGCCGGGATTGGTGAAGTCGGGCAGCAATCCCGCATTCGCGGGCAGGAAGAAGGCCATCCACTGCTGAACCGTGAGCGCTTTCAACTGCCCCGTATTGGCGACCGGAATGGACTCGATGGCCGCGATCAACGCCGTCGAGTTCACTGTTACGACGGTCTGCTGTGTGACCACGGCGAGCAGGAGATCGAGATGACCCGGCGCGAGCGCGGCCGGGAACGGATTCTGCTGCCAGAACGGATCGATCGAGGGGGCGACCTCCGCAAGCCACGCGGTCACAAGCGCGTTGACGTCCGCGTTGAGCGGACACAGCGGAGGCCGCTGCACGCGTCCACGTCCGATCGCAACAAGACGCCGCGCCGCGTTCTCGGGCGGAATCGCGGCGACGGGGATAATGTTCGCATCGATCGCCGCCTTGATCCCCGCGACGATGCGCGGTTCGTCATCGTCGGTCGCCATGCGGTAGCGCTGATCGGCGGTGACATTCGCCGCGAGCGTCGCCGAGAGTGCGTAGAAGTATTCAGCCGGCACCTGGAAACTGAGCGTCAGGCCGCCGCTGTCCTCGATGACGACGTCGGCCTGCCTGAACGTCGAGCCCGGCACAGGCGAATTTCCGGTTTCGACCGGGAAACGCAGGCTCACGCGTTGCGGCGCCGCACTCTGCTGTTCGGCCCACACCGCCGCCGATAGCGCGAAGACGTATTGCGCGAGCCGATCCGAATTCGCGTTCTGAAGCGCGTAATAGCCCAGAAGGCTCGCCTCATACTGCATGCGATCCATGTCCGCCCTGTTGCGATCGTCGTTGCTCCAGGACGTGTCCGTCTGCGGACGCGTGTACATGTCCTCCAGCCGCCGATCGTTCGGACGATCCGGCGGCGGGGCGATCTGGCGATTCCAGATGATCTCGCGCGCGACCTGCCGCGCCTGCGCGGCGGTGAGCGGGCTTCGGTTGGCAAGCGTGGCGCCGCCGGCGGGATCCTGCGCCAGCACCTTGTCGACCGCGGTACGAAGCGAAGCAAACCTCGGCGGCGTTCCGTCCGTGGGCAAGTCGACGAATGCCGCATTGGGATCAAGCGCGACCGACGGATCGGGCAATGACACCACCAGCGCGGGCGGATCGACGCCGATATGGGTTGCGGGATTGCTTGAGATCGGCACATTCGGTTCGGTCTTCACATTGAAGTCGATCCGTTCGTAGGCAACGATCTGCGTGCCTTGCCTGATCTCGAGGCGCAGGTCGCTGGTGTTGAACTCCGCCGCCGGCAAATTGAGCTCGATGATCGCGGTGGCGACCGCCTCAAGGCGCACGTCCGGCTCGGGCGGCGCGGGGAACGGCATTACCTGCACCGGGTACACGGAGAAGTGCTGCACGATCCTCTGCGTCGCCGGCGTGAACGCCGGACCGGATGCGTTGATGCCGGTGTTCGGCGCCCACGCGCCCTGCGCCTGCCCGATGAGCGTGCCGTCGACCGCATTGTCGAAGGACAGATCGAATGCGCGAATGGAGAGATTGGCCAGATAGCCGCTGAAATCAGCGCCGCTGGTCGGATTCAGCGGCACGAGGCGGACGAGAATGACTTGTGGCATGACCGGAATTCCTTTGCCTGCGTCTCTTTGTGCAATCAGTTCATGCCGATCGCCGCATGAACGCGATCCGGCCGCCGGAGTGAATAAGTGAATAAGAGTCTACCGTTTCATTCTGCCGGCGCGCTCCGCAGCCGATTGCGCTCGCGCCCGCGCAGTTCGGAAACGGCGCGGCCGATGTCGCCTCGTGTCTTTCCGCTTCCGATGGAACTAGAATCGGACTCTCTGATTTTGGTTTGACGCGTTTTCTTCACGCGAACCGGCGTCCGCTTCGTTTGAAAACGCTCTAGTCTCCCAGATATTTCCATTGCAGCCTCCTCTCGAAAGCCGCGCGGCGAGCTCCTCCGGC
>JAANMW010002332.1_pt1 | contig 17351 bp, 17 predicted proteins | sample 7279671 | NCBI WGS metagenome assembly JAANMW01 (sample SAMN14094541, study PRJNA606508) | bioreactor metagenome | isolation source: A lab-scale SPAN reactor treating ammonium-rich wastewater day 247 | place: Ireland: Galway | collected 2017-09-19
AGCGTATGGCCGATGACATTCGCGGTGGCGCGGTTGTTCAGCACCACGCATTTCGGCCGCCCGGTGGTGCCCGAGGTGTAAAGGTAATAGGCCGCCGCCGGCGAGCGGGACAGCGCTGCAAGCCCCCGCGAGACCGGGGGGCATGCTTCCAGCGCGTCCATCTTGACCAGCAGCGCTTGGTCATCCGCCTGCGGCATGTCCACCAGCACCAGCCGCCACAGTAGCCCGTCCAGCGGCAGCGGCGCGTGGGCGAATTCGTCCCGCAGGGCCGAGAGCCGCACCTCGGCCGCGTCCAGCACGCGCAGCGCGGAATGGGCGGGGTCGAGCCCGCTGCGCCGCGCCTCGTGCCGGGCGATCAGCGCCCTGGCCCGGATCGCCAGGGCCCCGGCATCCAGCAGGCCGCGATAGCAGCGATATTCCTGCATAGCGGCGCGGCCCAGGGGCACTTCGCCCTCGCGGCCCAGCAGATAGGCTTTTTGCAGATCGCCCAGCCGCCGCATCCGAATCGGCGCCGGCAGCCAGTCCGACAGCGGCACCGCCGCCAGGGCGGGCGCATCGGCCAGCCGGCGCAGCGCCGCATGACAGGCATCCAAACCGCCGTGGACCCAATCCTCGGGCAGCGCGTCAAGCCGCAGATCCCAGTTCAGCAGCACGCCTTCGGCCAGCGCATCCACCTGCACGTCCAGCGCCACCTGCGGCGCCTGCGAGACGCTCCAGACCAGCCCGCCCGAACAGCCGGCCGACGCGGGGGCTGAGCAGCTGGCGCTGCGCCCCGTCCAGGTCGAGCCCGCTGGTAAAGACCACCGGCGCGGAGTCCGCGCCCTGCCCGCCGCGCGACATCTCGCGCAGCACGGCGACGCCGGGGCAGGCCTGGTGCGACAGCGCCTCGGCGATCTCGCGCCCCGTCTCGCGCGCCAGCGGCCCCCGGTCCCACCTGCAGGCCGAGCGGCAGGATATTGGTGCAATCCCCGACCAGCCGCGAGGCGCCGCGCATCACCAGGGCGCGGAAAAGCCCGGCAGCGTCAGGCGAAAGGCCCGGTCGCCCGTCGCCCGCGCCAGAACGGCGGCAAAGACCACCAGGTAAAGCGAGGTTTGCGTGACCGGCAATTCCCGCGCCAGGCCCCGCAGCGCAGCGGCCTGCGCCGGCGAAAGCAGGGCCGAAAGCCGGGTGCTTTCCGGCGCCGGCGCCGCGTCGTTCAGCGGCAGGGATGGCGGGGGCGGCAGGTCGCGCAGCCGCGCGCGCCACCAGTCGCGGTCCGCCGCCTCGGCCGGGTCGGGGCCCAGCCGGCCCAGGTAGTCGAAATAGCAGCCCTCGGGTTCCTCGACCGCGCCAAGCCCGGCCGACGAGAACCTGCTGTTTCCGGGCCTGGATTCGCTTTCCGTGATGACGCTGGTGGGGGAGCTGAAGCAGGCGGGCATCACGCTTGGCGCGCGGGAACTGCTGCAGGAGCCCAGCATCGAGGCTTGGTGGCGCCTGATCCAGGCGCGGCTGCCCTAGATCGCGCCCGGCGCGTCGATTGTCGGGCTAGGCGGTCAGCCGCTGCAGAAGCAGCCGCAGGTTTTCGCGCATCTCGGCCAGATCCCCCGGACCCGGCTTTTCCCCCGGCAGCCGTTCCAGCATCGCCTTGTGCAGCGCGCCGCAGATGAACGAGCGGATCCGTTCCGCAAGCATCCCCGGATCGTCCCGCCCGGCCAGCAGGCCGTCCTGCTGCGCGCGGGCGATCAGCCGCTGCATCAGCGCGATCACCGCCTTCTCGAAGCGGGTGACGCGGGCGTTCTTTCGCAGCGCGCCCAGCGTCGGCGAATGCAGGGCCAGGAACACGCCGGGATGGTCGATGGCCCAGTCGATATAGGCGTCGGCCAGGGCCTTGAGCTGCGCCATCGGGTCGGCGCCGTCGATCACCGTCGTCGCCCGGATGCAGCGGTCGTGCAGGCGCAGCAGCGCGCTTTCGACCGCCATCTCCATCAGATGCGCCTCGTCGCGAAAGACGGAAGCCAGGGTTTCGGGCGGGATCTCGAGCGCCGCCGCCACCTCGTCAAGGCTGGGCGGGCGGCCGGTTTTGGTCAGCAGCTTGCGAAAGGCGCTGGTCGCATCGGTGCAGAGATTCCTGCTGCCGCGGTTTTGGTAGGTCATGGTCTACTCCAATAACAGCCAGTTCGCGAGAATCGGAAACCACGACACGGTGAAACGGAGCATAATGAATAGATCCATTATGCTCCCGTCTCCCGAAGCGTGTAGCTGGCTAAATGTATATCTTTCCGGTTGTATTGGGATCGGCGGGATTCGGCGCGATCCAAGGGCGCCATCCGCCCGTCATCGCAGGGGGGCGATTATCCGGCCCGTCCCAGATCGTTCATCGGACCGCATTCCGGCGACCCGGTCCGGCCATTTGCCCAGGACGGGACCGCCATCCGCGGAAGCACCGCCAGGGTAAGCCCGGCAATGCCGAAGCCGACGTAACACAAGAGTGCCGCAACCCAGGCGCAGCCGAGTGCAAGAGTGATGACCGCCGACGTCATGCCTCCGATGACGCCGGCCAGGATGTATGCCAACATATGCTGAGAGTTTCCGCTAACAGTTCGGGGCGCTGAATACCATAAATGCCAAGTTCGATCCACCGAGTGGTTCAGGCGTGACGTCAAGTAAACATCGCCCTTGCGCGTCCTGCGGCCCCCTGGATGCCCGCCCGGCTATCGCCTGGGTTGTGCCGGCATGAACATTTTCCCCCAACCTTGCGCGCGACTTGCCTTTTTCTCCAGGTTTCCCGGCATTCAACATGGTTGCCTTGGATGAATGGATTGGCAAACATGCAACTATAGATTGGTTCTCGCTTGGGGATTCTTTGCAAGCGGTTGACATTATTGGGAGGGTGACGATTTGCTTTACACTAATAACCCTGACATGATTGCCTTCACGCTCGGCCGGGTGATTCTGCGTCTTGCGCGGGCCGGAACGCCGATCGGCGCGGATACCATCACCCAGGCGCTGATCCGAATTGCCGGTGGCGATTCCACCGGCCGGGTTTCCCCCGAAATGGCGAAAAGCGCACTCGCGGCGCTGAGACGGCTCGACATCGAAGACCATATGACGCCCCCAGCCCTTGGCCGTGACCGCCGCCCGGCAGCGGCGCAGAACTGGCTGGCGTCGTAGAAGCCGGTTTCCCAAGGCGGGGCGGGGCGGCCGGGCTGTTGCCGGACCGGCCCGCGGTGATGGCCGCCGCGCCATATCCAGGGGCGTCCCCAGGACGGGACTCTCGGCGCTGATCGGCTGGCGGCCCCGGATCCGGCAGGCGAAAGATATTCATCATCTTCGCCGCCGTCCTGGTGTCGATCCATGTCGACACCCATGGCGGCATTGCGCGGCATCGACATCGGCCATGTCGAGCTGGCCCGCACCCATGCGGCCAAGCCGAATTCTGTCCTGCAAAATCGCGGCTTTCGGAAAAGGAAATTGAAGAGACCGGGGCCGGGCAATAGCCTGACCGCCGTAGATGATGCCTGGGATGGCGCAAGGGCGCCGAAAGAAGTCAGGACATCGCGGAGGAACCGGCCACCCCTCTGCGATCTCGTCGATCCTGCAATGCGTTTGCATCGCTTAGCCACAGCGGAGGAATGATTCATGCTTCCATTCTGGATGATGGATGCGGCTGAACTGTCCGACCGGATACGCCGGCGCGAAATCTCTTGCGCCGAGGCCGTCGATTCGGTCCTGGACCGGGTGCAAGAGGTGAACGCGGCCCATAACGCCCTGACCTCGGTCGAGGCCGACGAGGCCCGCGCCATGGCCCGCGACGCCGACCGGCGGCTGGCCCAGGATGGGCCGGCGGGGCCGCTGCACGGGGTTCCCTTTACCGTCAAGCTGGATACCGACGTGGCCGGCAAGATCACCGATTTCGGCTCGGCGGCGATGCGCGACAACCTGGCGGCCGAGGATGCCCCGGCTGTCGGCCACCTGCGCCGCGCCGGTGCGATCTATATCGGGAAAAGCAATGCGCCGTGCTTCTCGATGCGCGGCTTCACCGATAACGAGCTTTACGGCCGGACGCTGAATCCCTTCGACGCGACCGCCTCGGCGGGCGGCTCCAGCGGCGGGGCGGCCGCGGCTGCGGCGCTGGGGCTGGGGCCGATCCATGTCGCCAGCGACCGGGGCGGTTCCATCCGGCTGCCGTCCTGGTCCTGCGGCGTAGTGGGCCTGCGGCCGACGGCGGGGCGGGTCGCGGTCCGCAACGCCAGCGAAAGGGCCGAGCGGAACCTGACCAACCAGTTGACCTCGGTCTGGGGGCCGATCACGCGCACGGTGCGCGATGCGCAACTGGCGCTGGCGGTCTTCGGCCAGCCCGATCCGCGCGATCCGCAATGGGTTCCGGCGCCCCTGGAGCAGGCGATCCGCGCGCCCCTGCGGGTGTCGCTGTTCCGCCGCTGGGGGGACCGCGGCGCCGACCCGGCGGTGGCGGCGGCGCTGGACCATGCGGCGGCGGCGTTGAGCGAGGCGGGCTGCATCGTCGAAGAGGGGATGCCGCCGCATTTCGACGAGCTGGAAGAGATGCGCAACCGCATGGCCGTCGACGACAGCCGGCGGGCGCAGGCCGGCATCGACAAGACCGGGGACCGCATGGCCCGCAAGGTGTTCGACAACATCCTGCAGATGTCGGCGCCGCGCGACACCGACGAGGCGCTTGCCGCCTATCAGCGCAAGCTTGCCATCGCGCGCGCCTGGTCGCTGCATCTTGCCGATCATGACCTGATGCTGACCCCCGTCTCGTGGCGCCACCGCATTCCGCTGGACGAGGACCAGCACACGCCCGAACGCTATCGCGAGATGATCCGCGACCTGTCCTGCCTGACCACGGTGGCCACGCTCGGCCTGCCGGGCCTGGCGGTGCCGACCGGCCTGGCGGATGGCGTTCCGGTCGGCGTCCAGCTGGTCGCGCGGTGGTTCCGCGAGGACGTCCTGCTGGCCGCGGGCAAGATCATCGAGCGCGCAAGCGGCTTCCGTGCTGCGCGCGCTTGACCACAAGACCAGCTCATAGGGAGGAATGAATGAGATCGGTTGTTTTCCCCGCCTTTCGCCTCGCGGCGATGGCCCTTGCCCTGGGCGGCATCCCCGCCGTGGCGCAAGAGACGATCACGCTGAAAGTGGCGCACCCCTTGCCCGAGACCCATTATTCCTGGGAACTGGGCATCAAGAAGATGCTCGATTCCATCACCGAGGCGACCGACGGGCGCGTGCAGTTCGAGGTCTATCCCGCCAACCAGCTGGGCCGGGATGCCTATGGGCTGCTGCGCTCGGGGATCGCCGACATGGCGATGATCGTGCCGCTTTACACGCCCGACAAGTTCCCGCTGACCGGCGTGACCGAGTTCTCCAGCTTCTACGACACCACCTGCGAGGCGGCCGAGAAATATTGGGAACTGGCAAGGCCCGGCGGCGCCCTGGATGCGGCCGAATATGGCGCGCAGGGCCTGCGGGTGGTGTTTGCGATGACCACGGCGCCGCAGCGCTACATGACGTCATCGAAGCCGGTCGCCTCGCTTGGCGACGCGGGCGGGCTCAAGATCTATGCCGCGGGCTCCGCCCTGCCCAGGGCGCTGCGGGCCGTGGGCAGCATCCCGATCAGCATCACCGCGTCGGAGCTTTACGATTCCGTGTCGCGCGGAACCGTCGACGGGGCGCTTTTCCCCTATTCCAGCACCAATGCCTACAAGCTTGGCGGCAAGCTGAGGCATGAGGTCGGCGGGGTGAAGTTCGGCGTCTCCAGCTGGTTCGTCGGGATGAGCGAAAGCCGGTTTGCGGCCTTGCCCGAGGACGTGCAGCAGGCGATCACCGCGGCCGGCCTTCCCGTGCAGCAGAGCTTTTGCGCCTGGACGGACGAGGATGACGAGAACATCCGCCAGAGCCTGATCGCCAGCGGCGAGCTGACCGTGTCGGAACTGCCCGAGGCCGAGGTCCAGCTATGGCGCGAGCGGCTGCTGAAGGCGGCGCAGGAATGGGCGGCCGAGATGGATGCCGCCGGCAAGAACGGCACCGAACTGCTGGAAGCGATGGCACAGGCCGGCGCAGGCGAATGACGGCGGCCGCCGCGCGACCCTCGGGGCGCGCCGGCCCCAGGCCCTGGGGATCGGGCGGGACCGCCGGCCCCAGGGCGCTCGCGACACCATGCCGCGGAATGCGCGCGCCCGTTCACCTTATCGTGGCTGGCGTCCCGCGCGGCATAGCGGAAGAATGCCATCCGCAAGCGAGGTTTGACGATGCGAAATCACACCCTGAGCCGGCGCGCCGTCCTGATGGCCGCGGCCGTCCTTCCCCTGGCGTTCGCCCTGCCTGGCCGGCTGCGGGCCGAGACGCTGCCGCTGGTGACAGTGACCAAGGATCCCGGTTGCGGCTGCTGCGGCGGCTGGATCGACCACATGCGCGCCGCCGGCTTTCCGGTCCGCGCGGTGAACTCGGACGAGGTCTTCGCCCTCAAGGAACGGCTGGGCGTGCCGCCCGACCTGGCCTCTTGCCACACGGCCGAGGTCGCGGGCTATGTGATCGAGGGCCATGTCCCGGCAAGGGCCATCCGCCGCCTTCTGGCCGAGCGGCCGCAGGCCATCGGCCTTGCCGCGCCGGGAATGCCCGCCGGCTCGCCCGGCATGGACCTGCCCGGCACCGAGCCCGAATCCTACGACGTGCTGCTGTTCGATGCCTCGGGCCGCAAGACCTATGCCCGCTTCCACGGCGCCAAGGAGATCTGATCGAAGGCCGCCATGATCGCCCGCCCCGTGACCAGACCGCCCCGATCCTGTTCCGGCCCGCGCCTGCGGGCGGCGTTCCGGTTGCGCCTTCTGTCGGTCGCGCTTCTGCTGCTGGCCCTGGGCGGCGTCCTTTTGCTGCCGGTGGCGCATGCCGGTCCGCACGGGTATTCCCCGCATCATGACGTCGCCGCCGCGGCAATGGCGCAGCCTTGCCCGCATGCCCATGGACCGGGCGACGGGGCTGCCGCCGATCATTGCGATCCCGACCCGGCCGGACCGGGCCTGTTCGATTGCTGCCAGGCCTGCCTGGCGGCTGCCATCCTTCCCGAAACCCAGGCCCTGCCGCCCTCGCCGGAAAACGGCCACCTGGGCGTCAGGGGGCCGGACCGCCGGGGGTGCATCCCCGCGGGCATCCTGAGGCCGCCACGTCCGATTGCGACTGCCTGAATCGCGCATGGCAGAGGGCGTCCCCCCTCTGCCGGTCCAATCAGACGAAGGCGGAATCCCGCGCCCCAAGGCGGCGCCGGTTCCGCGCTGCCAAAGGATGACAACAATGAGACAAGCCGCAATCGCCCTTTCCGTCGGGCTGCTGGTCGGGTTGCCCGGCCTTGCCCTGGCGCAAGCCGGGCATGACGCCCACCACTCCGGGAACCCCCCGGCGCAAATCGGGCAGGCGCCCCAGACCGCGGTGTCGCCCGCCGCCGCCGACCTTCCCGATTTCACCAAGGCCAATGTCGCGGCGATGAACCACATGCATGGGCCGATGATGGAGGGGATCATGGCCGACGACCCCGACCTGGCCTTTGTCCGGGGCATGATCCCGCACCATCAAGGCGCGATCGACATGGCCCGGATCGTCCGGCAATACGGGGACGATCCGCAGACGCAGGCATGGGCCGCCCAGATCATCGAGGCGCAGGAACGCGAGATCACCGAGATGCAGGCCTGGCTGGAGGCCAGGGCAGGCGGGGAAGCGGCCGCCGCCGCGCCTTTGGGGGGCGCCGTCTATTCCGCCAACGAAGGCGGCAATTCCATCAGCGCCGTCGACCTGGACACCGGGGCGGCCGCCACGGTCTCGCTTCCCATCGCCCCGCATAACGTAGACCTGACGCCGGACGGCGGGCTGCTGCTGGCGGTCGGCGATCCCGCGGCCCAGGGCGACCACGGATCGCAGGGCCACGGGCATGGCGCCGGTGTTGGCGCAGACGCAGACGCAGACGCAGACGCAGACGCAGGCGAAGGGCTGCTCGTCATCCTGGATCCGCAAGACCTTGCGGCGCCGGTGGCGGCGGTCGCGGTGGGGCCGCATCCGGCCCATGTGGTCGCCGACCGGCTGGGGCGCGCCTATGTGTCCCTGGCCGGCGGCGACGCGATCGCCGTGGTCGATCTGGCGCGGGCCGAGGTGGTCGCGCGCATCGCGACGGGCGGCTATCCGCACGGCCTGCGGCTCAGCCCGGACGAGGCGCAGCTCTACGTCGCCAATGTCCGGGACGGGTCGGTGTCCGTGATCGACACGGCCGGGCTGGCCGAACTCGCCCGCATTCCGGTCGGCGCGGGGCCGGTTCAGGTGGGCTTCACGCCTTCGGGCGACCAGGTCTATGTCTCGCTTCGCGACGAGAACCGGGTGGCGGTCATCGACACCCGGTCCCGCCAGGTCACCGGCAAGGTGGATGTGGGGCCGGGTCCGATCCAGGTCCTGGCGACCGCGGACGGCCGCTGGGTCTACGTGGCCAACCAGGGCAGCGAGGCAGAGCCGAACGACACCGTCTCGGTGATCGATACGGCGACCGGCCGGGTGGTGCGGACCGTCACCGCCGGCAAGGGCGCCCATGGCGTGTCGGCCTCGGCCGATGGGGCGCATGTCTTCGTGACCAACACCGCCGAGGACAGCATCTCGGTGATCGAGGCGGCAAGCGGCACGGTCATTCGGACGATCCCGGTCGGTGATCGGCCCAACGGCATCGTCCACGGGCGGGCGCACTGACGCGACCAGGGGATGGCGCCGGCGTGATCCGGCGCCATCGCGACCCATGGGCCGGCTGTCGCCATTACCCAGGGGCGATTAGCCCCTTGCGAAGGCCTGCATGAAAGCCGCCGGCCTTCCTGCCGCGCTTGCCGCCGGCGCGCGGACGTGCTGGAACTGGCCCCGGAACCAATTAGGGAGGCCCCCATGGAACGTCGCGATCTGGGCAGGAGCGGGCTGAGGATCATGCCGCTGGTCTTCGGCGGCAATGTCTTCGGCTGGACCATCGACGAGGCGCAGAGCTTCGCCGTGCTGGACGCTTTCGTCGATCACGGCTTCGACGCCATCGACACGGCGGATTGCTATTCCGCCTGGGCGCCCGGCAACAGGGGCGGCGAATCCGAGACGATCATCGGCAACTGGCTGAAGGCCCGCCCCGGCATGCGCGACCGGGTGACGCTCTTCACCAAGGTCGGCTCGATCACCGGCGCCCCGCACGAGGGCGGCTTGACCGAGGCGCATATCCTGCCCGCCTGCGACGCCTCGCTGCAGCGGCTGGGGATCGAGGCCATCGACCTTTACTTCGCGCATTGGCCCGACCCGCTCGGCACCAGCTATCAGGAAACGCTGGGGGCCTTCGACAAGCTGCGGCAGGCCGGCAAGATCCGCGCCATCGGCGTGTCCAATGTCGATGCGGCGCAGCTTGGGGAGTCGCTCAGGGCCGCGCAGGACGCGGGTTTGCCGGGCTACCAGGCGCTGCAGCCCGGATACAATCTCTATGACCGCGACGGGTTCGAGGGGCCGCTGCGCGATCTCTGCCTGGCCGAGGGGATCGGCGTCGTGACCTATTACAGCCTCGCCGCCGGGTTCCTGTCGGGGAAATACCGCTCGGCGGCCGACCTGGGCCAATCCGCCCGCGGCGGCGGGGTCGGGAAATACCTGACGCCCAGGGGCATGGCGATCCTTGCCGCGCTGGACGAGGTCGCCGGCGCGCATGGTGCGAAGCCTGCCGAGGTGGCGTTGGCCTGGCTGATGGCGCAGCCCGGCGTTACCGCGCCGATCGCCAGCGCGACGACGGTGGCGCAGGTCGAGAGCTTCGCCAAGGCCGCGGCGCTGACGCTGGGCGCGGATGAGATCGAGAAGCTGACGCGGGCAGGGGCGTGACTTCGCCGCGAGGGCCGGGTCTTCGACCTTCGCGACGATGATGCGTCGCAGATGGTCCCGCCGGATGGCCGGCGGGACCAGGAACCGCCCCGCGACGGTCCGCTTGCCGGTCAACCGCGGCTTTCGGAGCTTTCGCGCAGTGCCTCAAGCAGGGGATGCCGCTCTGGAGGGCGTGGGAGGCTCAAGCAGGCTCAAACGGACAGGATGATTTCGGCCTGCTCGCCGCCGCCCTTGCGCGGCGACAGGCGCAGTTCGCCCTCCATCGCCTCGACGGCCGCCGCGACGATGGCGAGGCCCAGCCCGCTGCCGCCGCCCGAAGGGCTGGCCGCGCCGCGGTAGAAGCGCCCGGTGACATGGGGGCGATCCGTCTCGGCGATGCCGGGGCCGCGGTCCAGCACGCTGAAGCGGACCCTTTTGCCCTCGCGCGTCAGCCGCGCCTCGACGCTCGCCCCCTTGGGCGAGGCGAGGATCGCATTCTCCAGCAGGTTGCGCAGCGCCGGCGCCAGCAGCGCCCCCTGCGTGCTGCGCCAGGCGGTGCCGGTTTCCAGCCGCAGCGCGACGCCGCGCGCCTGCGCCAGCCCGGCCAGTTCGCCGGCCACATCGGCAAGGATCCTTGCGCCGTCCTCGGCCGGAGCCGTGCCGTCGACGGCATTCTCGGCCGCGGTCATGTCCAGCAGCTGGCGCACCATGCGGTCGGTGCGGTCGACGCCCCGCGCGATCTGCGCCAGCGCCCGGTCGCGCGTCGCGGCATCGGGGGCCAGCGTCGCGACCTGCGCCTGGGTCTTCAGCCCGGCCAGCGGGGTCTTCAGCTCATGCGCGGCGAAGGCGGTAAAGCTGCGCTCGCGCTCGCGCAGCCCCTCGACACGGTGGAAAAGCCCGTTCAGCGCCTCGATCATCGGGCGCAGTTCCGTGGGCGCGCGGGTCTCTCCCAAGGGGCTGAGGTCGGTCGCGGGGCGGCGCGACAGCGCCTGCGCCAGTCGGTCCAGCGGCGCAAGCCCGCTGCGCACCGCCAGCCAGATCAGCGCCGCCAGCAGCGGCAGGACCAGCATGGCCGGGGCCAGAAGCCCCATCGCCACGCCATGCACCAGCCGGTCGCGCATGCTGCGCGCATCGCCGACCATGACGCGGATGCCCAGATCCCGGTCGACATGGGTATAGACGCGCCAGACCTCGCCATCGACCGCGCGCTCGCTGAAGCCTTCCTGCCGGGCCAGCTGCCCCGCGGGCGCGCCGTCGGATTGGCTTTTCAGCTGGCCGTCGAAACCCCAGACCTGGCAGATCAACTGGCGGGCGAAGTCGTGGCGGCCGGTATCGGGCAGGGCGGGGGCGGCCTCGGCCAGCGCCGCCGCCTCCGGCCCGGCGATGCCGCCGCCCCGGCGGATCAGCGAGGCGACCATCTGCGCCGATTCCTGCAGGCGCCGGTCCAGCACATGGCCGACCTCGGTCCGGGTCGAATGCTGGATCCAGATGACGGCCGACAGCCAGATCGCGCCGGTCGCCAGCAGCAGGATGGTCAGCAGCCGCCTGCGGATCGAGATCATGTCCGCTGCCCTTTCCCTGCCGCCGCCAGCCGGTATCCCGCGCCGCGGACGGTTTCGATGAACGCCCGGCCCAGCTTGGCGCGCAGGTGGTGGACATGGACCTCGACCGTGTTGCTTTCGACATCCTCCTGCCAGCCGTAAAGCCGCTCTTCCAGCTGGGTCTTGGACAGGATGCGGCCCGGATGCTCGGCCAGGGCGTGCAGGATGGTGAATTCTCGGCGCGAAAAGCGCAGCTCGCGCCCGCCGATCCGCCCGGCCTGTGTGGCGGGGTCGAGGCTGAGCCCGTTCCACTCGATCACCGCCGCCGCGCGGCCTTCCTGCCGGCGCAGCATGGCGCGCAGCCGGGCGGCGAGTTCATCGAGGTCGAAGGGCTTGCCCAGGTAGTCGTCCGCCCCCGCGTCCAGCCCCAGGACCCGGTCGCGCACCCGGTCGCGGGCGGTCAGCAGCAGCACCGGCAGCCGTTCGCCCGCCCGTCGCAATTCGGCCAGCAGCTCCAGCCCCGAGCCGTCGGGCAGCATGATGTCCAGGACCACGCCCGCGAAACCGCCGCCCGCCAGCGCCGCGCGGGCATCGGCAAGGGTGCCGACCGCATCGGCATTGAAGCCCGAAAGCCCCAGCCCGACGGTAAGCCCATCGGATAGGACCGGGTCGTCCTCGACGATCAGCAGGCGCATGGCGTTCTCCCTTGGCTTGACGATCACGCTTTCGTCGGCGGAGCTTAAGCTGGGCTTAAGGTCGCGTCCCTAGCCAGCCCGGCATGATGACGAGATTGTTTGCTTTCCTGATGGCCGCGCTGCCGCTGCTGCTCGCCGGTTTTCCGGCGGCGGCGCAGGCCCGGCCCCTGCAACCCCAGGACGCCTTTGCGCTGAGCGTCAGCCCGGCCGAGGATGGCGCGCTGGTGCTGAACTGGCGCATCGCCGAGGGCTATTACCTCTATCGCAGCGGCTTCGCGGCAGAGGCGGGAGATCGCAGCCTGCCGCTGTCCCTGCCCGAGGGCGAGAGCCATGACGATCCCTATTTCGGCGCGGGCCAGATCTATCGCGGTGCGGTCGAGGCGCGGCTGGAACGCGCGGGCCAGCCCGTCACCCTGCGCTGGCAGGGTTGCCAGCAGGACGGCATCTGCTATGCGCCGCAAAGCGTGCGGCTGGATGCGGAGGGCAGGGTGTTGGCGGATAAGGGTGCCGGCGGCTCGGGCTGGAGCCCGCGGCCCGCGGATGGCGTGGCGGTTTCCGATGGCGGGCTGACCCTGGCGCAGGATCAGGGGCTGGTGCAGGGCCTGGCCGCGCGCGGCGGCGGGGCGCTGGTGATCGCCGGTTTCCTGGGCTTCGGCCTGCTGCTGGCCTTCACCCCCTGCGTCTTTCCCATGTTCCCCATCGTTGCCGGCATGCTGGCCGGGCAAGGAGAGAGCCTGACGGCCCGCCGCGGGCTCATGCTGGCCGGGGCCTATGTGCTGGCGATGGCGGCGGCCTTCGGCAGCTTGGGCGTTGCCGCGGCATGGTCGGGGGCGAACCTTCAGGCGGTGCTGCAATCGCCCGCCGCCACCGCGGTCGTCGCGGCGCTTTTCGTGGCGCTGGCCCTGTCGATGTTCGGCTTTTACGACCTGCAACTGCCGCAGGCGCTGCAAGCTCGCCTGGGCCGCATCGGCGGCCGCCGCGGCTCGGTCGGCGGGGCGATGCTGCTGGGCTTCACCTCGGCGCTGATCGTCGGGCCCTGCGTGACCGCGCCGCTGGCCGGGGCGCTGCTCTATATCGCGCAGACCGGCGAGGTGATGCTGGGCGCGGCGGCGCTGTTCGCGCTGGGGCTGGGGCAGGGGCTGCCGCTGCTGGCCATCGGGCTCTTCGGCCCGCGCATCCTGCCCCGCGGCGGTGGCTGGATGGAGGGCGCGAAGCGGGCCTTCGGCGTGATCTTCCTGGGCTTCGGGATCTGGCTGGCGGGGCGGGTGCTGCCGGGGCCGGTCACGCTGGCGCTCTGGGCCGTGCTGCTGGTCGGGACGGCGGTGTTCCTGGGGGCGCTGGACCGGTTGGAGGGTGACGCGCGCCGCAACCGCCGCCTTGGCGCGGCGCTCGGCATCCTGCTGCTGTTCGCCGGTCTGGTGCAGGGCCTCGGCGCGGCGCTTGGCGGGCAGGATCCGCTGCGCCCGCTGGCGCCGCTGGTGGGCGGTGCTGCCCCCATACAGACGCAGGCCGAGGCGCAATTCGCCGAGGTCACGACGCGGGCCGGGCTGGATCAGGCGCTGACCTCAGCGGGCGACAGGCCGGCGCTGCTTTACGTCACCGCCGACTGGTGCGTGACCTGTCGCGCCATCGAGCGCGGTCCGCTGGCCGATCCGGCGGTTCATGCCGCGCTGGCCGGTCTGGCGGCGATCAAGCTGGATGTCAGCACCTTCGACGCCGAGGCGCAGGCGCTGATGCGGGATCTTGCCGCCGCCGGACCGCCGACCATGGTCTTTCTCGACGCCAGCCGCGCCGAGGCCGCGGGCAGCCGCCTGGTCGGCGCAATGGACAGCGGCGCGCTGCTGGCCTCGATCGGGAAGGTGGCCCGATGAACGCGATCTCGATCGGCCCGCTGGTCTTCGACGGCGCGCGTTTCGCCGCAGTCGTGGCGTTGCTGCTGTTCTTCGCGGTAATCGAGATCGCGGCGCGGCTGCAAAAAGGCGACGCGGGCCGATGGGCCGGCATCGCCGTGCTGGCCTGGATCGTCGGTGCGCGCGTGGGCTTCGTCATCGCCAACTGGCCTGCATTCGCCGCGCATCCGCTGGACGCGCTCAAGCTCTGGCAAGGCGGTTTCCTGCCCGCTGCCGGCTGGGCCGGGGGCATCGCCGTCCTGTCGCTGGCGCTGCTGCGCCGGGTGCGGGGCGCAGCCCTGCCGCTGGTCCTGGGCGGCGCGGCGGCGCTGGCCGGGCATCAGGCCGTCATCGCCGCGTTGCCGCGCCCTTCCGTCACCATCCCCGACATGCAGCTGATCGCGCTGGACGGGCGCGGCGTGCATCTGGGCGGACGCGACTGGCCGGTGGTTCTGAACCTCTGGGCGACCTGGTGCCCGCCCTGCCGGCGCGAGATGCCGATGATGACCGACCTGGCTGCGAATACGCCCGGCGTCGAGTTCGTCTTTGCCAACCAGGGCGAGGAAGCGGCCCGGATCATGGCGTTCCTGCGAGACGAGAACCTGCCCCGCGAAGGCATGATCCGCGATCCGCATGGCCGGCTGATGGGGGTGCTGGGCGCGGTCGGCCTGCCCTCGACGCTGGTCTTCGACGCCAAGGGACGGCTGGTCGCGGCGCAGACGGGCGAGATCTCGCGCGCCGCCCTGACCCGGATGATCGCGCAGGCGACGGGAGAATGACGATGAGCCCGATACGATCCGCATTGGCGGGCGCGGCCCTGCTGGCGCTGGCGGCCTGCGCCTCGACCGAACCGACAGCCCCCGCCGATCCGCCGCCGCCCGCCGTCAGTCCCGAGGTGGCGACCATGTATGGCGCGATGGAAGATAACGGCCACCATATCCCTGCCGTCGATCCGAAGCTGCTGACCGGGGACAAGACGCGGCAGATGGTGGACTACTGGACCGACGAAAAGCCCGGCACGATCATCGTCGATCCCCATGCCCGCTATCTCTACCAGGTCCGGCCCGGCAACAAGGCGATGCGCTATGCCGTCGCCGTGGGCGCGGCCGGCTACGGCTTCACCGGCGAGGCGCATATCCCCTATCAGCGCGACTGGCCCAGCTGGAAGCCCACCGACAACATGGTCGCGACCCAGCCCGAGCTTTACGGCCCGGTGGAAAAAGGGCTGGAAGGCGGCATCGACAACCCGATGGGCGCCCGCGCGCTCTATCTGCACAACGGCCGGGGCGATACCTATTACCGCATCCACGGCACCATGGACCCGGCCTCGATCGGGCAGGCGACCTCGGCGGGCTGCATCCGGCTGTTCAACCAGGACATCATTCACCTCGCCAGCCGGACCGACAGCATGACCAAGGTCGTCGTGCTGAGCGAGGCGGAATCCGGCAAGGGCACGGTGCCGCCGGGCCAGCCCTTGCCGCAACCCGCGCCCCCGGATGCGCTGGCTGCCGGCCCCGTTCAGACAGGAGGAACGACATGAGCATCACCCGGCGCGACGTCCTGGCCGGAACAGCCGGCCTTGGCCTGGCGGGCCTTGTCGGAGGAGCCGTCCTGCTGACCCGGAGCAGGGGAGGCGGGAACGGCGCCAGCGGCACCGCCGCGGCCGAAATGACCGCCGACGACGTGCTGCACGACCCCGACAACCCGGTCCTGGGCAACCCCGCGGGCACGCTGACCATCGTCGAATATTTCGATTACCAATGCCCCTACTGCAAGCTGGGCCATGCCATGCTGACCCGCGTGGTCGGCGAGGACGGCGACATCCGGCTGATGATGAAGGACTGGCCGATCTTCGGCGCGCCCTCGGTCCTGGCCAGCCAGCTGGTCCTCGGGGCAGCGTCGATGGGCGATTACGCGCAGGCCCACAAGGCGCTGATGGCGACCGAAGCCAGGCTCTCCGAGGATCGGATCCGGCAGGTGCTGGGCGACGGCGGCATCGACACCGGCGCGGCGCTGGCCGCCTATCGCGCCGAGCGCGACAAATGGGACGGGCTGCTGGCGCGCAACTCGGCGCAGGCGGCGGCGCTGGGGCTGCGCGGCACGCCGGCCTTCATCATCGGAGAGAGAATTTATCCCGGCGCGCTGGACGAGGCCCGCCTGCGCGGGGCCATCGCCGAGGCGCGGCGGACGTCCTGAGCAGGATGGTCTACAAAGGGCGGGACATCCCCGCCGCCATCGCTTCCCGGCGCACCCGCCGGGGGCGGAACCATGAAGGAGAGATCATGCAACGCCGTCACCTCGTCCTTGCGGGCGCGAGCCTGCTGGCCCTGCCGGTCCTGCCCCGCACGGGCCTGGCGCAAGAGCGCGCCAACCCGATGCCCGAGGCGCTGCGCCAGTCGCTGGAACGCGACCCGACCGCCCCGGTTCTGGGCAATCCGCAGGGCGACATCACCCTGTCCGAGTTCTTCGACTACAACTGCCCCTTCTGCCGCAAGATGGTCGAGCCGATGCACCGGCTGATCACCTCGGACCCGAAGCTGCGGGTGGTGTTTCGCGAATGGCCGGTCTTCGGCGAGGATTCGGATTTCGCGGCACGGGCCTCGCTGGCCTCGTTGCAACAGGGGCGGTATTGGCAGTTCCATACCGCGCTGTTCCGCACCAGGGGGCGAGTGACCGAGGCCGCCACGATGCGCGCCGCCCGCGACATCGGCCTCGATACCGCACGGCTGGAGCGCGACATGGCAGCCAAGCCGGTCGAGCGTCACATCGCCATGAGCCATATGCTGGCCGAGCACATGGGGCTGATCGGCACCCCCACCTTCGTCGCCGGCGATGAAGGCGCTTTCGGCGAATACAGCCTCGACGACCTGCGCGGGCTGGTCCAGCGCGCAAGGGAAACGATGGCGACCTAGAGCCGCCCGTCGGAACGGCCGGTTGTCGAGAGCCTTGCCCCAGGCTTGTCGCCGGCAAGGCGCATGAGCTTCGGGGCGTCGCGGCCAATCCGCCACGCAGGGAGCGGTCGTGCCGATCGCGCAGGGCCATGCTGACCCCGAACTCATCCGGGCCATCGCTGCGGGCTGGACCCCATGCCGCGCCGATCTTCTCCGCCGCCGGGCGCAGGATCCGTTGCCTGTCCGCAAAGGAGCCCCTTGCCCTCCCTCGGCACCTCGGACGGAAACCGTAGATTCCGTGGTCATCACGATTGGGTATGAGCTTGACGGCGGTGCTTCGGAAGCGAAGCGATGGCAGGTTGGGACGCGGCACGGGAACAGGCGGGCAAGGCCTTCGCCGGTTTCCCCGCTGCTTGCCTCCGGCGGGGATATTTGTCCACGGAAGACCGGGGCGGGGGCTGGGGGTGGGGGGCGCTGTTTCACCCCATTCTTTC
>JAANMW010002340.1_pt1 | contig 17330 bp, 17 predicted proteins | sample 7279671 | NCBI WGS metagenome assembly JAANMW01 (sample SAMN14094541, study PRJNA606508) | bioreactor metagenome | isolation source: A lab-scale SPAN reactor treating ammonium-rich wastewater day 247 | place: Ireland: Galway | collected 2017-09-19
CGACTTCGCTGGCATAGCTGATCGTATCGCCCGCCAGCACCGGCTTCAGCCAGCGCATGTCGCGAAATCCGGGCGAGGGTCCCCACATCCCCGGCTTTTCGCCGCGCGCGACCGCTTCCACCGCCTCACGCCGACTGTCCGCAACCATCAGTTTCATCCAGACCGACGCGACATGCCAGCCGGAAGCCGCCAGGCCGCCGAACAGTGATCTGCGGCCTTCGTCCTCGTCGAGGTGAAACGGCTGCGGGTCGAACTGCGACGCGAACGTCTTGATGCGTTCGCCGGTGAAGGTAAACGAACCGAGGTCGCGGCGCAGCCCGACTTCCATGTCCTCGAAATAGCCCATGAGTTCAGTTCTGCGCCGCCCGCTCCGTACGGAGCCTGATCATGATCGGCGACACCGCTTCGAGCAAGACCTGGCCGGAAGCATTGCGCATGCGCATCGCGAAAGTCACGATTCCCATTTCCGGCCGGCTGCGCGACACCCGCGCCGCGGCGACATCGACCTCCAGCATCAGATCGTCGCCCGGCCGAAGCGGTGACAGCCAGCGGACTTCATCAACGCCCGGAGAACCGAGCGAGGCGGTCCGTCCGATATAGCCGTCGAACATCATGCGCATCATGAGCGAACACAGATGCCAGCCCGAACCTGCCAGCCCGCGCAGCATGGTGTGCTTCGCCGCCGCCTCATCGAGATGCATGGGCTGCGGATCGAACTCGGACGCGAATGCGATGATTTCGTCACGGCTGACATGCCGCGGCCCGAAGGTGCCGAACCGGCCGAGCGGAAAATCTTCAAATGTCAGGGTCATGGCGCGACCTGTTGAAAGACGCCCGATTGTGGCCGCTATTTGCAGCAATCTCAAGCCGTACATCAGCATACCGCAACTCAGTCACCCGACCATCTTTTGGGGTCAAGGCCGGCCGGAACGACTGCGCGGCGCGCGAGGGAAACAGCAGATGTTTGAAATCCGGGATCTGTTTCAGTGGGATCGCTTCATCACACCCACGATCATCAAGGTATTCTATTGGCTGGTCATCGTGCTGATCGTGCTGTCCGGATTGTCCGGCATCTTCGCAGGCCTCTCCTCGATGGCCGTCAGTCCCTTCAGCGGCTTCATCACGATACTTCTGAACGTCGCCGGCGTCCTCGTCGGCATCCTGTTTTCGCGGATTGCGGCTGAATCCATCCTGATCGTATTTCGTATCAACGAACATCTCGGCGCTATCCGCGATCAGGGCGCGACACGGCCGTAGCTCACATCGTTAACTTTTTGATCAAGCATGATCCTATCCGAAACCGGTTCCCACTCTGCGCTGACGCGGCCCTTCGGGTCGGGATCATGCTCTATAGCGTTTTCGAGCGAAGTGGGATCCGGTTCGCGTGAAGAAAATACGTCAAAACATAAAGGCAGAGTCTTTCACCGTTTCCATGAAAACGGTGAAAAACTCTAAGTATTGAACCGGAAATGCATGACGTCGCCGTCGGCGACGACGTATTCCTTCCCCTCCAGCCGCAGCTTGCCGGCATCGCGCGCGCCGGCTTCGCCACCGAGCGCCGCATAGTCGGCATAAGCGATGGTCTCGGCGCGAATGAAACCCTTTTCAAAGTCGGTGTGAATGACACCCGCCGCGGCCGGCGCCCTGGTGCCGCGGGTGATGGTCCAGGCACGCGCTTCCTTCGGCCCGACCGTGAAATAGGTGATGAGATCAAGCAGCCGGTAGCCGGCACGGATCAGCCGGTCGAGGCCCGCTTCTTCCAGCCCCAGCGTCTCCAGAAAGTCGGCGCGCTCGTCGCGGGACAGCGTCGCGATTTCGGATTCGATTTTCGCGGATATCACGACCGCGATCGCGCCTTCCTTCGCCGCATGGTCGAACACGGCTTGCGAGAAAGCGTTGCCGCCCGCCGCCGAGCTTTCCTCCACGTTGCAGACATAGAGCACCGGCTTTGACGTCAGGAGGCCGAGCATACGGAAGTTGCGCTCTTCTTCCGGCTTGCGCTCCATGCCGCGCGTCGGCTGGCCGTCGCGCAGGAGGTTGAGCGCGCGCTCGACCAGATCAAGCTGCTCCCTGGCCTCCTTGTCGTTGCCTTTCGCCTTCTTCGAGAGATTATCGACGCGCTTCTCGAGGCTTTCGAGATCGGCCAGCATAAGCTCGGTCTCGATGGTCTCGATGTCCGCGAGCGGCGCGATCTTGCCCTCGACGTGGGTGATGTCGGAATCCTCGAAACAGCGCACCACATGCGCGACCGCATCGACCTCGCGGATATTGGCAAGGAACTGGTTGCCGAGCCCCTCCCCCTTGGATGCGCCGCGCACCAGCCCCGCGATGTCAACGAATGTCAGTTGCGTCGGAATGATCTGGGCGGACTTGGCGATCTCCGCGAGCCTGCCGAGGCGCGGATCCGGCACCGCAACGGCGCCGACATTGGGCTCGATGGTGCAGAATGGATAGTTCGCCGCCTGCGCCGCCGCCGTCTCCGTCAGCGCGTTGAAGAGGGTCGACTTGCCGACGTTGGGCAACCCGACGATACCGCATTTGAAACCCATTGCATCCTCAGCATCAATTTTCGTCATGCCCGGCCATGCGCCGGGTATTCACGTCTTCCCTTGACTGGCGCACCCAGGACGTGGATGGCCGGGACAATAAGCGAGCAAAGCGACGCCGTTCTTCGAATGGCTACGCCCGGCCATGACGACGTATTCTCCAGCTTTCCCGCGGCGAAGAAATCAGTTCGGCTTCTCTTCGCCGCCGTTATCCGTAAATCCCTTCGCCTGCATCGCCAGATGCACCTTGTTCTGGAACGCAGAGTCTTTGGCGGCAACGAGCAGCGCCGCGTTCTCCGCGACAGTATCCACCAGCGCCTCGACCCAGGAACGTTCGCTTCTGGCGAAGTCATTCAGCACATGCGCGTGCACCAGTTCCTTAACGCCGGGGTGACCGACACCAAGCCGGACGCGGCGATAGTCGTTGCCAATATGCGCCGAGATCGATCGCAGGCCGTTGTGTCCGGCAATGCCGCCGCCGACCTTGACGCGAACCTTGGCCGGCGGGAGTTCGATCTCGTCGTGCAACACCACGACATCGGCTTCCTTCAGCTTGAAGAACTGCACGGCGTCCTGAACCGCGTTGCCGGAGTTGTTCATGTAGGTCGCCGGCTTGAGCAGGATGACGCGCTCGCTGTCGAGCGTGCCTTCGGACGCCTCGCCCTGAAAGCGGCGGCGCCACGGTGCGAAACCGTGACGCCGCGCGATCTCGTCCACGACCATGAACCCGATATTATGCCGATTTCCCTGGTATTTCGTGCCGGGATTTCCCAGTCCGACGAACAGGCGCATGATATCGGTTGTCGCTTACTTCTTCTTGTCGCCACCGCCCGCGGGCGCCTTTGCGCCGGCGGTCGCAGCAGCGGGAGCCGCACCCGCGGCAGGAGCCGCGGCGCCGGCCGCGGCTGCCGCCTTGAGTTCTTCCGCATAGCCTGACGGCGGCACGATGGTCACCAGCGTGACGTCCTCTCGAGCCAGCGGCTTCACGCCGGGCGGCAGCTGAAGATCGGACAGATGGAGCGAGTGGCTGATTTCCAGCGCACCGACATCGGCCTCGATGAATTGCGGAATGCCTTCAGCCGCGCACTCGACATCGATGGCGTGGGTCACGAGATTGACCGTGCCGCCACGCTTAACGCCGGGCGCGACGTCCGCCTTCAGCAGACGAAGCGGAACGCTGACGCGGATGGTGGCGCCTTCGCCGAGCCGCATGAAGTCGACATGGATCGGAAAATCCTTGACCGGATCGAGATAAAAGTCGCGCGGAATCACGCGGTGCTTCTTGCCATCCAGATTGATGTCGAAAATCGTCGTCAGAAAGCGGCCCGCCAGAATGCGCTGACGCAATTCGGGCTCTTCGACCGAGATCGGCTGCGGGGGCTGCTTGTTTCCGTAAATCACGGCCGGCACGCGGCCGGCGCGACGCTCGGCCCGGGCGGCCCCCTTGCCGCTCTTCGGACGCGCGGTCGCCTTTAATTCCATGACGGTCGCCATCGATTAGTCCTTGCTTTTCAAAAAGTTAAAGGCCGCAATCGCGGCCCGTTGCACGTCGCCGGCAAGCCTCCAGGGGTGCGGGGGCCGTGAGACGTGGCGGCGTTCTAACCGTAAACACGCGAAATAACAAGGAATTGGGCGGTATTTTTCGGACCCGCGCGGCTGTCGCGGAGCGCCGCCCTACATACAGCGTGCCCCAATTACACATTTCGGGGCGGCTCCCCGTGAAGACACTTCGGACGAGTTCATTGTCGCGCGCCAGCGGCGAACCAGGCGCATACCGATCTCCATCGTCGAAGGGTTATCAATCATCGGATGCTTGCCGGACTCGCGGCAGGCGAGTCGCGACCGTAGGACTCGCACGGCGCGAATCCTGGTGCACTTGTTCACCACGCAAACCATCTTCTTTTTCGATCAGTTGTGGACGACGCGCGCTTTGCCTGTGGACGGACTCGAGGCGGCGTTGCGCCGATTCCGCAAATCACATCACTTGATCCGCGCAGGACATCATCCTCATCCGATCAGCGCGTTGCGATGGATCGCCTGAAAGATCGATGTCCGCCGCGTGCCAGCACCGGCCGTTCTATGCGTGCGTATCAACATAAGCAGAAGCAAGGATCGGGACGGCATGCCGTTGCTCGAAGGCGCTATTGATTCGAAGAACAATCCGCTGGCCGTGGTCGAGGACATCGCCGCCACCAACGATTGGGCGTTCGAGCGTTCCGGCGAAGACGAGATCACCATCGTCTCGAAGGGCAACTGGACCGATTATCAGCTCACCTTCACCTGGATGGGCGAGATCGATGCGCTGCATCTCGCCTGCGCCTTCGACATGAAAATTCCCGTCGCCCGGCGCAACGAGGCCCAGCGCGTGATCGCCGCGATCAACGAACAATTGTGGATCGGCCATTTCGATATCTGGACCCACACGGGGACGATTATGTACCGTCATGCCCTTATTCTGCCTGAGGGGCTGACAGCATCGAATGCACAATGCGCGGAGATGCTGGCGAATGCGATCCACGCTTGCGAGCGCTACTATCCGGCGCTGCAGTTCGTGGTCTGGGCCGGGAAATCCGCCCCCGAAGCGATGACCGCCGCGATGTTCGACACCGCTGGTGAGGCGTAAAGACGTGGATGGCCGGAAGCAAGTCCGGCAATGACGCTGATGCCAGCGATCGTGTGGTGTCTGTTCGCTGAGCCCGGAATCCTGTCATGGTTGAATCACGAACGTCTCTCGCAAACATCTCTGGAGCCGTCGTTCTCGCCGGCGCGGGGAAGATGGGCAGCGCGCTGCTGACAGGATGGCTCGCGCGCGGACTTGATCCGAAGCGCCTCGTCGTGATCGAGCCGTATCCGTCCGACGACATCCGACCGCTCGCCGACAAGGGCATCCGCCTGAACCCCCCGGCAGAAGAAATCGGCGAGGCCGCGGCGCTGGTGATCGCGGTGAAACCGCAGACCTTTGGCGACGCCGCTCCCGCGCTGCGGCTTCTGGTGAGATCATCGACCCTGGTGGTGTCGATCATGGCAGGCACGACGATCGCCATGCTCGATACGGCCTGCGGCGGCAGCATCGTCCGCGCGATGCCAAATACACCGGCCGCAATCGGACGCGGCATCACGGTCGCGGTCGCCGCGACGAGCGTGAACGACAAACAGCGCGCCATGGCCGACGCGCTGCTGCGCGCGACGGGGGCGGTGGAGTGGATCGATGACGAAGCGCTGATGGACGCCGTCACGGCCGTCTCGGGATCCGGACCCGCCTATGTCTTCCTGCTCGCCGAGGAGTTGGCGCGCGCCGGGGTCAGCGCGGGCCTGCCCGCCGATCTCGCCGCAAAGCTGGCCCGCGAGACCGTCGCCGGATCAGGCGAATTGCTGCATCGATCCGATCTCGACGCCGCGACATTGCGCCGGAACGTCACCTCGCCCGGCGGCACCACGGCCGCTGCGCTCGACATATTGATGGGGGAGCAGGGCATGAAAGAATTGATGACACGCGCGGTCGTCGCCGCGACAAAGCGATCGCAGGAACTGGCGAAGTCGTAGCCGCTCCGCAACCTGTCGCCGGAACGATCGAGCCGTCCAAAGGGTTATTCGAGGGCATACGCCCACCGACGGGTTACCATCGACGGAAACTTTCGAGAAAGCCGCCGTGCTCGCCAGCGAAGTTTCATCCCTGCTCGATCACCTCGGAGTTTCGTCCGATCGCCGACGCGGCGCGCGCGCCGTGCGCTCGCCTCTGACCGGCGAGACCATCGCGCACGTTTTGGATGCAAGCCCCCGGCATGCGACCGAGACCATCGCACAGGCTGAAGCAGCATTTCGGCGATGGCGCGAGGTGCCTCCACCGCGGCGCGGCGAACTGGTTCGCCTGCTCGGTCAAGAACTGCGCGACGCCCAGGATGCGCTGGGCCGCCTGGTCACCATCGAAGCCGGCAAGATCGTCCCGGAAGGCCGTGGCGAGGTGCAGGAGATGATCGACATCTGCGACTTCGCGGTCGGGCTGTCGCGACAGCTTTACGGTCTCACCATCGCCAGCGAACGGCCCCATCACCGCATGATGGAGCAATGGCATCCGCTCGGTCCGACCGGCATCGTCACCTCGTTCAATTTTCCTGTCGCGGTTTGGTCGTGGAACGCGGCGCTGGCGCTGGTCTGCGGCAATCCGGTGATCTGGAAGCCGTCGGAGAAAACCCCGCTGACGGCGCTGGCGGTGCAGGCGCTGTTCGAACGCGCCGCCGCCAAAGCGGGCGAAGTCCCGGAGGGGCTTTCCACCGTGCTGATCGGCGGACGCGATGTCGGCGAAGCGCTGGTCAGCGATCCACGGGTGCCGCTGGTTTCCGCGACCGGATCGACCGCGATGGGCCGCGAGGTCGGAACACAACTTGCGCGGCGGTTCGGGCGAAGCATCCTCGAACTCGGCGGCAACAACGGCTCGATCGTCTGTCCCTCCGCCAACCTCGACCTGGCGCTGCGGGCCATCGCCTTTTCCGCCATCGGCACCGCCGGCCAGCGTTGCACCACGCTGCGACGGTTGTTCGTTCATGACAGCATCCACGACGCGTTCATGGCAAAGCTGAAACGCGTCTATGCCTCGGTGCGGATCGGCGACCCGATTGCAAGCAAGGATGTTCTGGTCGGTCCGCTGATCGACGCCACCGCTTTCGAGACCATGCAGCGCGCGCTCGATGAAGCGCGAGCGCACGGCGCGCAAGTGCATGGCGGCGAACGTATCGATGAGCGGCAATTTCCGGACGCGTATTATGTCCGGCCGGCGCTGGTGGAGATGCCCGCGCAGACCGGCCCCGTGCTGCATGAGACCTTCGCGCCGATTTTATATGTCATGAAATATACCGACCTCGATGCCGCGATCGAGCAGCACAACGCGGTCGCTCACGGTCTGTCGTCCTCGATCTTCTCGACCGACATGCGCGAGGTGGAGAGATTCCTCTCAGCGACCGGCTCCGATTGCGGCATCGTCAATGCGAACATCGGCCCCTCCGGCGCAGAGATCGGCGGCGCGTTCGGCGGCGAGAAGGAAACGGGAGGCGGCCGCGAGGCCGGCTCCGACGCCTGGAAAGCCTATATGCGCCGCGTCACCAGCACCGTGAACTACGGCGGCGATCTTCCGCTCGCCCAGGGTGTCCGCTTCGATATTTAGAGCATTTTCCGGCGAAGTGGATACCGGTTCGCCGCAAGAAAATGCGACCAGACAACTATTTCTAGATCATGGTCCGATTCAACTTGATCGGATCATGCTCTAGCGTTTTCGAGCGAAGCATGTCCTCGGGCTTGACCCGAGGATGGAATCCGTTTCGCGTGACGAAAACGCGTTCAATCAGAAGCGGGAATCTCGAGATTAAAACGAAGCTCAGGGATGAGCGTCCGCGCGCGCGAGTTCGTCCAGCACTTCAGCGACCCGATCCGTCACCCAGTCGATCTGAGATTCGTCGATAATCAGCGGAGGCGCAAAACGAATGGTGTTGCGGTGAGTGTCCTTGGTCAACACGCCCGCCTGCAACAGCTTTGTCGCGACCGTGGCGGCACTGGCTGAATCGCGATCCAGCTCGACGCCGGCGAACAACCCGCGACCTCGCACCTCGCGGATGACGGGATTTTCGATCGCGCGGAGCCGTGCAAGCAGATGCGAGCCAAGGCGCGCGGATCGCTCGACCAGTCCCTCCTCTATCAGCGTATCAAGCGCGGCGAGTCCGACCGCGGCCGCGATCGGATTACCGCCGAAGGTGCTGCCATGGTCGCCGGGCGCGAACACCTGCATCACCTCACGCCGCGCCAGAAACAGCGACACCGGCAGAAGTCCGCCGCCCAACGCCTTCCCCAGCGTCACCGCATCCGGCGTCACGCCGTCGTGCTGGCAGGCCAGCAGCCGCCCGGTGCGGCCGAGGCCGGACTGGATCTCGTCGCAGATCAACAGGACGTCGTGCTCCCGGCAAACTCGCGCGACCTCGGCGAGGTATCCCTGCGGCGGCACGATGATGCCGCCCTCGCCCTGGATCGGCTCGACCAAGAAAGCCGCGGTGTTCGGCGTGATCGCGGCCCGAAGCGCCGCCGCGTCGCCGAACGGCACCGACCTGAAACCGGGCGGAAACGGCCCGAATCCGTCGCGATACTGCGCCACCGACGAGAAGCCGACGATGGCGATGGTGCGGCCGTGAAAATTGCCATCACACACGATGATCTCGGCGCGGTCGGCCGGCACTCCCTTGACCTTGTAGGCCCATTTGCGCGCGGCTTTCAGCGCCGTCTCCACGGCCTCGGCGCCGCTGTTCATCGGCAGCGCCAGGTCCATCCCGGTCAGGCCGCAGGCGCGGGCGAGAAAGGCTCCGAGACGATCGGTGAAATAAGCGCGCGAAACCGTGTCCAGTTGCCGCGCCTGCTCGGTGAGCGCCTGCACCAATCGGGGATGGGAATGTCCGAAGCTTGCGGCTGAATAAGCGCCCATCATGTCAACGTAGCGCCGCCCGCCGTCGTCCCAGAGGTAGACCCCCTCGCCGCGCACGATCGTCACCGGCAGCGGCGCATAGTTCGTGGCGCCGTAACGCCTTTCCAGCTGAACCGAGCCGTCCATGTCCACCCGCTCCCTCGGTTCGCGTGTGTACCGCAACAAGCCTTCACTTCATGTGGGAGCTCGGAAGGGGGAGCGCCAGATATGACCCGGCTCGAATGGCCGCACCAGCGCAAAAAGGAGACCGCTTTCCGACAGGATCGGCCTCGATCGAGACGGCTCGCGCCAACCGTATCCGCGGGATAGAACGGCTGCGTTACACCGGCACCCGCACGGTCGCGCGCAGGCCGCCCATTGGACTGTCACCGAGCGTGATGTCACCGCCGTGCGAACGCGCGATGTCCCGCGCGATGGCGAGGCCAAGGCCGGAGCCGCCCTCGTCCTGATTGCGCGCGCTATCGAGCCGCACGAACGGCTTGAAGACCTCCTCCCGCATGTCCTGCGGGATGCCCGGGCCGTCATCGTCGACCATGACCGTCAGCCATCGATGATCGCGGTGACCGATGATGGCGATCGTGTCGGCATATCGCGCCGCGTTCGACACCAGATTGCCGAGGCAGCGCTTGAACGCCGCCGGCTTGACGGTGGCGACGGGAAGCCCGTTGAATATCGCCGTCGCGGCGTGACCGTTGCGTTCAGCATCGCTGCGCAATTCCTCGAGCGCGGCAGCCATGTCGGTCGGCTGCGCCTGCTCGCCGCTGTCGCCGCGGGCGAAGGCGAGATAGGCCTCGAGCATCCCATGCATCTCGTCGACATCCTTCCGCATGCCGTCGACATCAGGACTGTCGCCGATCAGCGCCAGCTCCAGCTTGAACCGGGTCAGGATGGTGCGCAGGTCATGCGACACGCCGGCCAGCATCGCGGTGCGCTGCTCGATGCTGCGCTCGATGCGCATCTTCATCTCGATGAACGCCTGCGCCGCGCGGCGAACCTCGCGAGCGCCGCGCGGACGGAAGTTCGGCGCCTCGCGGCCCTTGCCGAAGCTCTCGGCGGCGTCCGCCAGCCGAAGGATCGGCTTGATCTGGTTACGAAGGAAAAGCACCGCGACGAACAGCAGGATCGATGACGTGCCGAGCATCCAGAAAATGAAGATCTCCGAATTCGAGGCATAAGCGGCGCTGCGCTGCGCGAATACCCGCATCACGGCGTCATCGAGCTGGATCCGGATCTCCACCAGATTGGAGCGGCCGACCGTATCGATCCAGAACGGCTTGCCTATCTGCCTGCTGATCTGCACCGACAGCGACTGGTCGAGCAGGGAAAAGAACGGCTTCGGCCCCGGCGGCGGCATATCGCCCGGAGGCAGGAAATCGACCACCAGCCCGAGCCGCTGCTGCGCGATGCCCCGAATCGTCGTGCGGTCCTTGTCCTGCGGGTAGTCCTTATAGACATCGATCAGCGCGGCGACGTCCTGCACCACCGCCGTCGAGAGCCGCCGCGTCACCGTATTCCAGTGGCGCTCCATGAACACGAAGGCCACCACCGATTGCAGCACCACCATGGGAACGATCATGATCAGCAGCGCACGGGCATAGAGGCCCTTGGGCATCCACTTATTGAAGGCGTGCCCGATCCGGCTGTTGGCGACCAGCACACGCCGCAACGCCGTGCGGATCAGCGTCAGACCGGCATCGAGCGTGGCCGTGATCGAGGTCAAGGGGCTGCGACCAGACGATAGCCCACGCCGCGCACCGCCTGGAGGAATAGCGGATTGGCGGGATCGCGCTCGATCTTCCGCCGCAACCGGTTGATCTGAACGTCGACGGCGCGCTCGTTGACGGTGCCGCCGCCGTTGAGGTCGCCGCGGCGAACCGTCTCGCCCGGCGTGGCCGCAAGCACACGCAGCATTTCGCGCTCGCGATCGGTGAGATGAATGACGTCGTCGCCCTGCCGCAGCTCGCCGCGCTCCAGATGATAGACATACGGCCCGAACGCGATCGATTCGCTTTGCGAGGCCGGCATCGGCATCGTGCGCTTGAGGATATTTCCGATCCGCAGCACCAACTCGCGCGGCTCGAACGGTTTGGCGAGATAGTCATCTGCGCCGATCTGCAAACCCTCGATGCGGTTCTCGGCCTCGTGCAAGGCCGTCAGCATGATGATCGGCACCGGAGACGAGGCCCGGACGGACCGGGCGAGATCGAAGCCGGTTTCGCCGGGCATCATGACGTCCAGGATCAGCAGGTCGAAATACAGACCGAGCAGTTTCGAGCGGGCGGCCTTGGCGCTCATGGCGGTGGTGACGCGGTAACCCTCCCCCGCCAGAAAGCGCGACAGCAGATCCCGGATACGCCGGTCGTCGTCAACCAGCAGCAAATGCGGCGCGTCGTCAGCCAGTTTCACCTGCGCCCGCGTAATCCCTGCCGTTTGCGTTTGCATTACCGTCATGCCTTCACCATCTTGCCGTCGGCCCGCAGGATCGCCTCCAGCACCTTGTCGGGATCATCGTGATCGATCATCCCGAGCAAAAATTGACGCACCACCTCGGCGTCGGATGCGTCGAGGCCTCGCAGCGCGCGTTTGATGCGATCGGTCTGAAGGCCGGCGAGCTGCGCTACCAGCGCCTCGCCTTTCGGGGTGGCGAAAAGAAGGCGCTGACGACGGTCGGCGGCACCGGCCTTCTGCACGATATAGCCTTCGTCGAGGAGTTGCTTCAGCACGCGCCCCAACGATTGCTTGGTGATCCGCAGCACATCGAGCAGATCGGCGACGGTGAGCGAAGGGTAACGGTGGACAAAATGCATGACGCGATGATGCGCGCGGCCGAATCCGAATTCTTCAAGCACATGATCGGGATCGCCGACGAAATCGCGATAGGCGAAGAACAGCAGTTCGATGATGTCCCAGCGCGTCTCCTCCGATCGCCCGCCCGACGCTTCCGAGCCGCCAGCCATCGTGGCGACAGGCCTTGCCGGAAAATTTATGTCAGCATTGTTGCCATATTTTGATTTCAATGTTACAACCCGGCCATCAAGTACGAAACATTATATCGTGCCCCACGAATCACGGATGCGGTCTAATCGAACAGCAAGGCCAACGGCTATTCACTTCTAGCGCGTATTCCGCAAAAGTGGATGCCGGTTTTGCGATAAGAATACGCGCAAGTTATTGATTGAGAGCATTTTCCTACGGCTAACCGGGATTCCACTTAGCCGGAAAATGCTCTCGTGCCGATGCGATTTGCCGAACGGCATTTCGGCCAACATACTGGACTTCGCGCCATCCGCCAGAGCGGAAACCGGCCTTTCGAGGGGCGGTAACGACCCGAAACGAAGACCGTTTCAAGCTGGAGAACACCATGAGAGCTTCGTTCGAAAAAATCGATGGCGCAACGTCGCTGACATTCGATGTTCAACCGGCGGCCGAACCGACGCAGGCGACCGTGCGCGCCGAAAAGCTCGCCAATCCAGGTTTCGGGCGGGTGTTCACCGATCACATGGCCATGGTGAGCTACAATCAGGCGGAGGGCTGGCACGGAGCGAGGGTCGCGTCGCGCGCCAGCTTCCCGCTCGATCCGGCCACGGCCGTCCTGCACTACGCACAGGAGATTTTCGAAGGCCTCAAGGCGTACAAACGTGACGACGGCGGCGTCAACCTGTTCCGACCCGACGCCAATGCGAGGCGCTTTCGCAATTCGGCCGAGCGCATGGCGATGGCGCCGCTGCCCGAGGCCGTTTTCATCGAGGCCATCGAGCAGCTCGTGCGCATCGACCAGGACTGGATTCCGGGCGGCGAAGGCAGCCTCTACCTTCGGCCTTTCATGATCGCGAACGAGGTCTTCCTCGGCGTCAAGCCATCCGCCGCGTACATCTTCGCCGTCATCGCCTCGCCGGTCGGCTCCTACTTCAAGGGCGGTCCCGCACCCATCTCGATCTGGGTTTCCGAAAACTACACGCGCGCGGCGGTCGGCGGCACGGGCGCTGTCAAGTGCGGCGGAAACTATGCCGCCAGCCTGCGCGCGCAGGCCGAGGCCATCGATCGCGGCTGCGATCAGGTGGTTTTCCTGGATGCGATCGAGCGGCGCTACGTCGAGGAACTCGGCGGCATGAACGTGTTCTTCGTTTTCGATGACGGTTCGCTCTCGACGCCGCCGCTGGGGACCATCCTGCCGGGCATCACGCGCGATTCGATCATCACGCTCGCAAGGGACTCCGGCACGCCTGTGCGCGAAGAGCCCTATACGATCGACCAGTGGCGCAGCGACGCCGCCAGCGGAAAACTCCGGGAAGCCTTCGCATGCGGCACCGCCGCCGTCATCTCGCCGATCGGCAAGGTGTGTTCGGCGCACGGCGACTTCACCATCAATGGCGGCGTGGCCGGCTCCGTCGCGATGGGCTTTCGCAAGAAGCTGGTCGATATCCAGTACGGCCGCGCGACCGACCCGCACAGGTGGACCCGCAAGGTGCTGTGACCGGCGCGAATTCATCGCAAAATGAAAGCTGTCATGCCGTCACTCCAGTGACGGGATGGCCCGCTTGCGCGGACGATGGCCGCTTGTTTCCGGGCCGGGTTCGCGACACCGCAGCTCCTTCAGCGGCACGAGGCCGAGCCGTTCACGCCTGATCCAGCGCGACATCATCAGGATAGCCACGGCCACGAGGCCCGACGCCAGGCCGATCCAGATGCCGGTGCCCTCGAACCCGAGTTTGAAGGCAAACAGCAGGCTCAACGACATGCCGAAGCCCCAATAGCCGAGGCCAGCATAGATCATCGGCACGCGGGTATCCTGCAAGCCGCGCAACATGCCGGCGCCGACCACCTGCGCGCCGTCGGCGATCTGAAACACCGCCGCGCAGGTGAGGAACGACACCGCCAGCCCAATCACCTCGGCGTTCGCCGCATCGTTGATGTCGACGAATGCGCTGATCAACCATCGTGGCGCTGAAATCATCAGCACGCTGGTCGTGGCCATGAAGGAAATCGCCAGTGTAAAAGACACCCATCCCGCGCGGGTGATGCCATCGACATCTTCCGCGCCGTAGGCGCGACCGACGCGCACCGTCGCCGCCTGCGCCAGTCCCATCGGCACCATGAAGGACACCGACGCGATCTGAATCGCAATGGCGTGAGCCGCGATCGAGGCCGTGCCGAACTGTCCCATCAGGAACACCGCGGCGTTGAACACCGTGATCTCGAAAGCAAGCGTCGCGCCGATCGGCAGGCCGACCCGCCATAGCGCGAGGAAACGCGGCCAATCAGCGCGCCACCAGTTGCCGAACAGATGATAGCGGCGGAAGCTGCGGCCAAGACTCGCGACCAGCGCCACCCCGGCGAACAGGAAAATGTTCGACAACGTCGTTGCGATGCCGGACCCCAAGAGACCGAGGGGCGGCAGACCGAGATGGCCGAACACCAGCACCCAGTTAGCGGCAACGTTGAACAGGATCGCGGCCACGGTCACCATCATCGCCGACAGCGGCCGCTCAAGCGCGGCGAAGAACGAGCGAAGCACGATGAAACCGAGCGTCGGCAGCATGCCCCATTGCAACGCGCGCACGAACACCTGGGCGTCGGCGGCAAGCCGCGGCTCCTGATGAAACAAAAGCAGGATCGCTTCAGTGTGCCAGAGCAGCAGCCAGCTCGGCGCCGCAATCAGAACCGACGCCCACATCCCCTGCCGGAACGTCCGCCGCACGTCGCGCACCGTATGCAGCTTGCGGCCAAACGCTTCGGCCATCATCGGCGACGCCGCCGTGACGACGCCGATGCCGAAGATCAGGATCGCGAAGTACAGATTGACGCCAAGGGTTCCGGCCGCCAGCGCGGAAGGGCCAACCCGGCCCAGCACGATCACGTCGGTGGTGGTCAGCGCGATTTGCGCGACATTGGTAAGGACCAGAGGCCAGCCGAGCGCCAGCGTCACCCGGAATTCTCCGAGCCAGGCGTCACGCGAAGAGGCGCTGTGGCGGGCGTCAGGCAGCATGGCGCTCCGGCGGTCGGCGTAAAATGGATCGGGCGAGAGCCGGGCGATAATCGCGCCGGCTCTCCATGCCTCGTTCATCGAACCGCGCTTATAGCGAATTCGATGGAATCCGATACGGGCTCGCGAAAGACGCCGGATCGCCGCGGATCACGCCGCGCGGGCCATCATGCAGACAGTCCCTTGAGACCCGCCGCCTCGATCCAGAACACCTCGCCCTCGGACTCCTCGGTATCGAGCCAGAGCAGATCCGCGTCGGGATAAGCCCTCTCGATCGCCGGCTTGCAGCGACCGACCTCGCATAGCAACCCGCCTCCCGGCGCGAGACGGGTTTTGGCGCCATCGATGATCCGTCGCACCAGATCGATGCCCTCAGTGCCGCCGTCGAACGCCATCCTCGGCTCGGCAAGACATTCCCGGGGCAGTCCAGCCATCCCCTTGGCATCGACATAAGGCGGATTGGAGATGATCAGGTCGTAGCGCCTGCCCCTGACCGCCGCGAACAGATCGCCTTGCGCAAGGTGAATGCGATCGTCGAGGCCGTGCTCGCGGACGTTGCGCGCGGCGACAGCGAGCGCGTCCGCCGACAGGTCGGTCGCATCCACGGTCGCATTCGGAAAGGCGCACGCCGCCAGAATGGCGAGACATCCCGAGCCGGTGCAGAGATCGAGCACGCGGGTGACGGTGGCGGGATCGCGCAGACGCAATACATCGTCGTCGCCGAAATGCGAATCCAGGATTTCACCGATGAATGAACGCGGCACGATCACCCGCTCGTCGACATAAAACGGCAGGCCGCGCATATACATCCTGTTGACGAGATAGGCGGCCGGCTTGCGGGTAGCGATGCGCTGTTCGATCCAGCCGAGGATGCGCCGGCCCGCCGCCTTTGGCACCCGCCGGGCGGCGTGCGGTTCGACCTCGTCCGGATGCAGTTGCATGGCCTCGCCGACCAAAAAGGCCGCCTCGGCGACCGGATCGGTGGTGCCGTGGGCGAAGGTAACGCGCGCGCGCTGGAGCCGTTCGGCGGCATGGCTAACATAGTCGAAAATCGTCTCGAGTTCGGGAGCCGGATTTCCGGCCGCGACAGAGCTTGCGGCTCCTGCTCCGGACCGCGCCGGCGAGCGTTTTCGGCCTGCGCCGGAGGTCGCGACTTTCGATCGTCCGCCGCGCGCGGCGGTCTTCGCCATCAGGGTTTGGCCCAACGCGCCGCAGCGGTGTCGTCGCGGTCGTGGGCGTCAACCCAACCGGAGCCGGAGGCGCCCTCCTCCCGTTTCCAGAACGGCGCTTTCGTTTTCAGATAGTCCATCAGGAACTCGGCGCCCTGGAACGCGGCCTCACGATGAGAGGACGCGGTTACCACGAGAACGATGTTCTCACCCGGCACAATCCGGCCATAACGGTGGATCACGGTGATGCCGGTGAGCGGCCAGCGCGAAACCGCCTCCTCGACGTGACGCGCGATCTCGGCCTCCGCCATGCCCGGATAATGCTCGAGCGTCAGCGCGGCGATCGCCTCGCCATCCTCATCGCCCCGGCAGATGCCGCTAAAAGTCACGACCGCGCCTATATCGGTGCGGCCGCGCGACAATGCGGCAACCTCATGCGCGAGGTCGAAGTCGGCTTCCTGCAGGCGTATGGTGATGGGAACGGTCATCGACGGAGCCGGAACTGACAAATCAGCCGCCGGTCATCGGCGGAAAGAAGGCGATCTCACGCGCCCCCGCAATCACCGTGTCCTGGTTGACATGCATCCGGTCAATCGCGGCGCGGATCACCTTCGGTTTCTCGAAGGCGTAGGCATATTCCTCACCCCGCTGCGACAACCACGCGATCAGATCGGCAACCGTCGCGACGGCCGGCGGCGGATCGAGCGCCTCCTCGGCCTTGCCGACCCGCTCGCGCACCCAGGCGAAGTAGAGCACCTTCATTTTTCATCCTCCTCCATGAGGTGGTGAATGCCGGCATGGAAATAATCCCAGCCTGTATAGATGGTGAGGATCGCCGAAATCCATAACAACAGCAGCCCGATCTGCGTCACGAACGGGAATATCAGGTCGCCGGCCTCCCCCGCGAGAAGAAACCCGATCGCAACCAGTTGCGCGGTCGTTTTCCACTTGGCGAGCTTGGTCACCGGCACGCTGACCCGCAACGCGGCCAGATACTCGCGAAGCCCCGATACAAGGATTTCCCGGCACAGGATCACGATCGCCGCCCACAGCGTCCAACCGTGGATGATGTGATCCGCCGCCAGCATCAGCAGGCAGGACGCAACCAGAAGCTTGTCCGCGATCGGATCGAGAATCTTGCCGAGGGCGGACTGCTGATCCCAGATTCGTGC
>JAANMW010002343.1_pt1 | contig 17320 bp, 15 predicted proteins | sample 7279671 | NCBI WGS metagenome assembly JAANMW01 (sample SAMN14094541, study PRJNA606508) | bioreactor metagenome | isolation source: A lab-scale SPAN reactor treating ammonium-rich wastewater day 247 | place: Ireland: Galway | collected 2017-09-19
CCTGATTTCTCGGTCGACATCGTAATGGAATCCAAAGGGGCCATCCACGATTGGGGCTGGGCCGTCGAAGCAAAGATACCGTTCAAATCGCTTCGATATGCATCTGCAAAGAAGCGGGTTTGGGGATTCAATGTCGCCAGGAACATCAATCGGTTCAATGACGAGATGGACCAATGGCTTCCGAATGACCGAAACATTTCGGGCACGCTTATTAAGCATGGACGCATCTCCGGCCTTGACGAGATCAAGTACGAGCGGACGCTTGAGGTCGTCCCGAGCGTCACGCTAAGCCAAACGAGTGAACGCGTCGCCGACAGGTTTCAGGCTAGCGGCCGAATCGTCAACAAGCCGATCAAGCCGGATATTGGCGTGAACTTAAAGTTCACACTTACGCCGAATATAACCTTCGACGCTGCGATCAATCCTGACTATGCCGAGATCGAAGCAGATGCCCCGGTCGTTTCCGCAAACCGGCGTTTTCCGATCTTTTTCGAGGAGAAGCGGCCGTTCTTTCTTGAAGGAAAGGAGATATTCGACTCTTCGCTGTCGGCCTTTTATTCTCGGACGATCGTCGATCCGGACTTTGCCGCAAAACTGACAGGAAAAACCGGCAAGACCACTTTTGGTTTCTTAGCGGCGTCCGACAATGCTCCGGGCAACTATTCCGAAGATGAGCGGACTGCTAATCGCGAATGCTTGATCCGTCAGCAGGCAGACCCGACAGTTGTTTGCCCGATCGATCAATTTCTCGATAAGAATGCTCTGTTCGGGGTGCTCAGGCTAAAACGTGATTTCGGCGAGAGCAACTATATCGGCTTTTTTGGCACTGCGAGGACGTTCCCAAAGAACCGAAACTTTGTCGGCGGCTTTGACGGGCGATACAAATTGGACGACGCCACGATCTTTAGCTTTCAGGTCCTCGGCAGCCATTCTCGAAATGTGTACTACTTGCCGGAACTTGATCGGGCGGATTACCGGACCGGCAACGGATTTGCATACGACGTCAATTTCGACCAGACGAAAGACACGACCGGCTGGACGATCGGACTGAGCGGAAAGTCGCCCTTTTACCGATCGGACGCGGGCTTTACCAACAGGATCGACACGAACAATGTCTTTGCCGCAAACCGTTGGAGTACAAAGTCGCGGAGTGAGGCGACATTGATCCGCCTTAACTGGCGGCAGAGCGCGAGTTATACCTATGACTGGTCCGGAAGAGTGCAGGAGGCAAATCTTGAAACAAGCATCGAGACGCAGCTCCAAGGCAATCTTTCGCTCAGCGCAGAGGTTGGCCTTGGTTACGAGCATCTTTACGAAGAAGAATTCGGCCCGAAGCGTTCCGTGCCGCGGGCGATCAGTGGTGCCTTCTTCGGTGCACCCGAACGACACGCGCTTCAACCGGCGATAAGCTTCAGTGTTAGTAAGCAGATCAATTCAAGGCTGTCATTCAACGGCGGAGCGCGATTCAGCTGGAATCGATTCGATTATGATTTCGGTGCAGGAAACCGCTACGGCCGTGTCAGCCCCGCATACATCGCGTGGGTGCAAGGCGGTATGTCCGGTCCGTATCCTGCCCTCGATCCCGGCCGCGGATCTTCGCGAAGTATTGAGTTCGGGGTGAATTACAGACCCATTAACGCCCTTCGCTTCTCACTCGATTACTCTAATGACCGCTTACGCCGGAACGATACCGATGGACTTGCCTTCGAGTCGAACCTGTTTACCCTTCATTCGACGTATCAATTCACGCGCTTTACTTTCCTGCGAACACGGGTCGACTACGATTCTCTCGATCGGAACGTAAAGGGGCAGGTCTTGTTCGGGTGGACGCCAAACCCGGGAACGGCTTTTTACGTCGGATATAACGACGACTTCAACTACGACGGCTACAATCGCTTCACAGACATACAGCAGCCTGGATTCGAACGGAATGGCCGCACCGTCTTTATCCGAATGTCATATCTATTCCGAAGGAGCTTCTAGCACCCGTCCTTAACAGCATTGTGGCAATCTCGAGCCGTCCACCGCCGGACGGCTTTTCTGTATGCTTAATCAGTTGCATGCGGAAATTTTAAGCAAATGGATAAAAAGTTCTTGTAATGGATGATAAAATCTTGTATAAACTAATGAGAAGTCTGCATTTCTGCCATTTCAGGCAACGTTAGGAGCAAATATGAAATTAAACATTCGCATAGTAATTCTCGGATTGTGCGTAATTCTCACAAGTGCTGGTCTTGCCGTTGCCCAGCAGTCCGCAAACCTGAATATCGCCCTCCAGCGGGGTTATCGCACCGGCTATTCCGACGGTTATATGGCCGGATATCGCGATACGATCGATAACCAAACAAGAGATTTCAAACGCCACAGCGAGTTCATAAAAGCTGACCGTGCGTTCAACAAAGAGTATGGGCCGATCGAAGATTACCGCGACGGCTATCAGCAGGGCTTTGAGAGCGGCTATTCAACCGGATTCGAAAAACGTTCATTCGAATCGACGCTTCCGGCTGAGATACACCGCCGTGGAGTGACGGCTGCGACAAAGCCCGTCGAGACACCGCAAACCACAACAACCACTTCGGCTTCGACGTCGAACACCGAGAACACAGTTGCGCAAAGGACCGAGGCACCGGTTACGCCGCATTACACGGGCGACCCGAACGCTGTCATCATCATTCCGCGTGATACCGAGCTTCTCCTCGAGCTCCAGCAGCCTCTATCGACGGAAACGAACCGCGAAGGCGATAAGTTTCTTGCAAAGATCGTCTCTCCATCGGAGATCGCGGGTGCCATCGTTGAAGGCCGCGTAAGCAAGATCGTCAAGCCCGGCCGCATCAAACGTCGTTCACAGATGACGCTCTCGTTCGATCGTATCGTGATCAGCGACCAGCGCTGGTCGAATTTTGCCGCCACTCTGGTCGAAGTGATGCCGGTCAAGGGCGACAACATCAAGACCGTTGATAATGAAGGAACCGCGATCGGCAAATCATCGCTGAAGAGCGATGGCATCAAGGTCGGAGCTTCGACCGGTGCGGGGCTTGTTACGGGTGCGATCATCGCCGGGCCGGTCGGTGCAGGTGTTGGTGCAGCCGTCGGTGCAGCGTTCGGAGTTGGTGCCGTCGTAATTGAACGCGGCAAGCAAATAAAACTGAACGAGAATCAACAGATCCGGATCAAAACCTCTTACGAAACACAGATCCGTTAGGCTTTAATCCACCCTCCTGTCCAATACGAAGCTGTCCGGACGCTCATCCCGGCCAGCTTCTTTTTTTGTTTGCGAACTAGAGCCGACTCAGCCCTATAGTGTTTGCCATGCAACCGGCACATCATCGAGGAGGCCCCCTCCTTGCTGAATGAATACTCATTCAGTATAATGCGCCTACTGTGAAGCCGAGCCTTACAAAGAGTGCTCTCGGCCGATGAACTTTCAAAAATATGCTTATAAAAAAGGCTGCTGTACTTGGGGCCGGCACAATGGGTGCCGCTATTGCCGCCCATCTTTCGAATGCAGGTGTGCTGACTCTGCTTCTTGACATCGCTCCGAGCGAACTCTTGCCGGCGGAGGAGGCTCGCGGGCTCTCGCTTGAGTCTCCGCAGGTTCGCAACCGCATTGTCAATTCTCTGTTTGATGCTGCGAAGAAGCTCAAACCGGCTCCGTTCATGTCAACCGCTAATGCTTCGCTCATCACGCTCGGCAATTTCTCGGACGATATAGCAAAGCTCAGCGATTGTGATCTCGTTATCGAAGCGGTCGTCGAAAATCTGGATATCAAGCACAAGCTTTTTGCCGAGGTGGACAAATTCCGCAAGCCAACTGCGGTGATCGCGTCGAACACAAGCGGCATCCCGATCGACGCGATCGCAGAGCCGTTCTCGGACGATTTCAAAGAGCATTTTGTTGGAATTCATTTCTTCAACCCGCCGCGGTATATGAAGCTCGTTGAGCTGATCCCGGGCAAGAAGACGAGCGGCGAGATCTCTTGCGGTATTGCGGGTTTCCTTGATCAGCGTTTGGGAAAAGGAGTTGTACCGGCAAAGGACAGGCCGAATTTTATTGCAAACCGCATCGGAACGTTCGGAATGATGGCAACGGTTCACGAGATGATCGCTATGGGTTTTACGCCCACCGAGGTCGATCAGATGACCGGCAAAGCGATCGGCCACGCAAAATCTGCGACGTTCCGCACATCGGACCTTGTCGGCCTGGACGTTCTCGCACACGTGAACAACAATCTCTATCCTGCGATTCCTGAGGACGAAGACCGTGATGTCTTTAAGCTGCCGGATGTGATCGAAAGAATGCTTGCCGCAAAGATCTTAGGCGACAAGACAGGCGGCGGATTCTTCAAGAAATCGAAGGATGCGGAAGGGAAACGCACGATCCTCGAGCTCGATCTTGCGACTCTCGAATACAAACAGCAGGAGAAGGCGAAGTTCTCGTCGATCGAGGCTGCAAAACAGATCGAAGACCTTCCGAACCGCATCAACGCACTCGTGTGGGGCGAGGATCGCGTCGGCGAATTCCTTTGGAAAACGATCTCGCGTATGTCGCGATACTCGGCGAATCGCATTCCTGAGATCGCGGATTCGATCGTAGAGATCGATAACGCGATCAAATGGGGCTTCGGCTGGGAGATCGGCGTGTTCGAAACGTGGGATGCGATAGGCCTCGAGCGGTCGGTCGAGCGTATGAGAAGCGAAGGTGCCTCAATTCCTGAGAATATCGAGAAGATGCTCGCTTCGGGTGCGACGTCCTTTTACAAACGCGCGAACGGCGAAACTGAGTATTACGACCTCGTGAACGGTGGCTACAAAAAAGTTCCGTCGCGTCCCGGTGTGCTTATCCTAAAGGACGTAAAGGACCGCACCGGCGTCATAAGATCGAATGCCGGCGCATCCCTTATCGACATTGGCGATGGCGTCGCGTGTCTTGAATTTCATTCGAAGATGAACTCGCTCGGTGCCGATACGGTCGGGTTGATGCACACCGCGATCGACGAGGTCGAGAAAAACCACGTCGGCCTGGTCATCGGCAATCAAGGCGGCAATTTTTCGGCCGGCGCGAATCTGATGCTGCTCCTGCTCGCTGCACAGGAAGAGGAGTGGGACGACATCGAAATGATGATCCGCGGCCTGCAGAGAGCCGTGATGCGTATGCGATATTCGGCAAAACCTGTCGTAACCGCGCCGTATGGGCTGACGCTTGGCGGCGGCTGCGAGATCACTTTGCACGGCAATCGCGTGCGCGCCTCAGCGGAAACATACATCGGGCTTGTCGAGGTCGGTGTTGGCGTGATCCCCGCAGGCGGCGGGACGAAAGAAATGGCAATGCGGGCCGGCGACGCGTGGGCAAAGACGCCTGATGCAGATCCACTCGCTTTCTTGAAGAAGACATTCGAGACGATCGGAACGGGAAAGGTCGCAACCTCCGCTCAGGAAGCTCGCGAACTCGGCTTCCTGGGGCCTTGCGATTCGATCTCGATGAACGGCGACCGGTTGATCCAGGATGCGAAGCAGGAGGTTCTGAATCTCGCCGCGAGTGGCTTTGTCGCTCCGGTTGAGCGAAATGACGTAAATGTTTTTGGTGAATCGGCAGAGTCTGCGATGAAACTCGCGATACATATGATGAATCGCGGGGGCTATATTTCCGAGCACGACAAGGTCATCGGCGGCAAACTCGCTCATATCCTCGCCGGTGGTTCGATCAATCACCGCACACAGGTCTCGGAGCAGTACCTGCTGGATCTCGAGCGCGAGGCTTTCCTTTCGCTGTGCGGTATGCGAAAAACTCAGGAGCGGATCGCGGCGATGCTAAAGACCGGCAAACCGCTACGGAATTGATGAAAGAATATTCGGTCGTAAAGGTCGTAAGACTGCACACTGCGAACAGGCGGTTCGATGGCACCGAGGGCGTTAAGCGGGCACCACAAATTGGTGATGTCGGCACGATAGTTTATCTCGAGGGGAGTCTGATAATTGTCGAGTGCGTTGACAAGGAAGGGCTGACGACCTGGCTGGCGGATTTTGACAGGACCGAACTTGAGGTTTTGACGTTGGGAGAGCCTATGGACGAACGGATCGATCCGATTATTTCTGAATTAGAGAAGCTCGCTGAAGATGCGAAGGCGACGTTCGGTTCGCTCTCGCTCGAACAGCTCAATTGGAAGCCCGATGCAGCATCATGGAGCGTTGCGCAATGCCTGGATCATCTGATCCGGACAAACGAAAGTATGACCGCGGCGGTGCGGGCAAAGCTCAACGGTGAGGGAAGTTCGTTCTTTGAAAAATATTCGCCATTTTCCGGATTCTTCGGCTCGTATCTTAAGAAGTTCATGGTGAACGACTCGAAGAAGGCCAAGGCACCGTCGACCGAGATCGTTCCGCCCAGCGATATCGATGGCGAGATCGTAAATAGATTTTGCGATGAACAAGAAAAAACGATACGTGTGATAACGGACGCTGGGAGATTTGATCCGAAAAAGACCATTCTCACCTCGCCATTCCTGCGGATAATGACGTACTCGCTTGGTGATGCGATCGACATCCTCGTTGAGCATGAGAAGCGTCATTTTCGGCAAGCGCAAAGGGTCATTGCCTCGCCCGGATTCCCAGCCGATACGGAGGCGAACGCGTGAGGCCGCACTCTATTGGATATTTCTTTTGCTCTGATACCGGTGTATGAAGCGTTGTCCTTGGGCGAAGAACGATCTCGCCGTTCACTATCACGATACGGAATGGGGCGTGCCTGTTCATGACGACAGGTTGTTCTTTGAGTTCTTGATTCTCGAAGGTGCGCAGGCCGGATTGAGTTGGGACACGATACTCGCAAAGCGTGAGAACTATCGCAGGGCGTTTGCCAATTTCGAGCCTGCGAAGGTCGCGCGTTTTTCCGACGCGAAACTTGAGAAGCTGCTGCTTGACCCCGGCATCATCCGCAACCGCCTGAAGATTTTCTCCGCCGTCACTAATGCAAAAGCGTTCATCGCCGTGCAGAAGGAATTCGGGTCGTTCGATAAGTACGTGTGGGATTTTGTCGGCGGCAAGTCGATCAACGGAAAACGCAAGACGATCTCGGATGTACCGGCAAGGACCGACATCTCAGATGCTCTCTCAAAAGACTTGCGAAAACGTGGCTTTAAATTTGTCGGTTCGACCATTATGTATGCATTCATGCAGGCAACAGGACTGGTCAACGACCACCTGACGACGTGCTTTCAATATAAAGACATCGCCCGCGAAACACGCAATACACACCAAAAGTAGCAAGTTTGTTTTCGTGTTTTTTCGTGTGTTTTGCGGGGCAGAATTTGTGGACTACCCGATAACAGCAGCGATCAGATTCCTGCGAGAACGAAAAGTTGATTTCGTGCCGCGGCTTTATGACTACGTCGAGAAGGGCGGTACGCGAGAATCGGCGCGCCAGTTGGGTGTGGATGAACACGCTGTCGTCAAAACGCTGATCTTTGAAACTAATGAGAAGAAGCCGCTGATCGTCCTTATGCACGGCGATCGAGAGGTTTCAACGAAGATGCTGGCTCGCTACCTGCAGGTAAAGACGGTGGTCCCCGGGACGGCAGAACGCGCGGCGAAGCTCACCGGCTATCAGTTTGGCGGCACTTCGCCATTCGGTACTCGTACAAAAATACCGATCTATGTCGAGTTTTCGATCCTGGAACTCGAACGTATCTACATCAACGGCGGCAAACGCGGCTTCCTGGTTGAGATCGATCCGAAGGTGATCCGCGATGTCCTCGCCGTCGAAGCGGTCGAGGTGGGGATCTGAATCAGGTACTTTCTTGCCGGCTACTGAGCTAGCGAAGCAAGCTCTTTCTTTGCGTCCGCGTTTTTAGGGTCGGATGCAAGGGCCTCGTTAAAGGCCTTTATCGCCTCGGCCTTTTTGCCTTGAGCTTTGTAGACCTTTCCTTTCTGAACCGAGAGTGCGGCGTAAGGCCCGCCCTTTTCAAGTGCGGCCACGTCGGCAAGCGCAAGGTCGAACTTCTTAAGGCCAATGTAGGTCGCGATGCGTTCGAAGCGCGCAGTGTCCGAAACAAAAGGTTCGGCCCTGTCCACTCCGGCAGTGCAGTCCTTGAGTGCTGCGGAAAAGTTTCCCTTCAGATTGTAGTATTCGCAGCGCGCCTCGAGAGATGCGGCATCTTTCGGATCGATCTTTAGCGCGGCGTTCAGGTCAGAGATGGCTTTGTCAATCATGCCGTGCTTCATCAGGAATCTCGCCCGCATAATGTACCCGAATGAACTATTAGGCCGGAGTCGAACGCAGGTATCCAGATCGACGAGTGCCTCGGCGTTCTTGCCCGCTAGTTCGAATAGCTCGGCGCGCGAGAAATAGACCATCGAATTGTCAGGCTTTAGCTCGATCGCCTTGGAGAGGTCAGCGATCGCAAAAAGATACTCTTTCGCCTCGCGGTAGGCCTTTGCTCGACTCTCATATGCGGTCGCGTCTTTCGGGTCGACCAGAATTGCTTTCGAGAATTCGAAGATCGCCGGCTGATCCTTCTTCTGCGCTACATATAGCGAACCGCGTACCGAATAGGCGTGTGCGTTATATTTGTTGGCAGCAAGGGCTTCTAGGACCAACGAGAGGACCTGTTGATCGAACTTTTCGAGCTCGGCCGGCTTTGCCTTGTTCATCACGGCCACAGCCCGATTGACAAGAGCGGTGTTTGCCGCGAGGGACAGTTCGAGCGACTTCTTTTCTGCAGCGGCCGAAGGCTTTCTCGGCGAGGTCAGGTCAGACATTTCCTTTGCCTGCACAAGGAGTGTAGTAAGACGGGCCTTTAACTGCGGAGCCAGCCTCAGAGCACGTTCCAAGTCGCTGATGGCATTCCGGTACTCGCCGTTTTGATAATATGCGTTCGCGCGATAGTAGAGTAGATCAACAGCGTTACTATTGATCGAGATAACCGTTGTCAGCTCTCGGATCGCGTCGGGCCATTTCAGCAGCTCGGAGTATGCGATCGCTTTGCCGGTAGAGGCGACCCCTGCATTCTCCCCCTTTGCCGCCTCGCAGGAAATCAGCGCTGCCTCAAAGTTCTTTGCCCTGACGTCAGACTGGCATTTGAGTATAAGGGACTGGGCGAAAGTACCGCCTGCAAGAAAGTGTGTTAGGGAGGCCGCTATGAGCAAGGTAAAACGCAAATGTATCTTCATGGGTGATATTGGATGAATCATTCCGGTGGTTTTATCGACTGAAAAGTCAAGAGTATCCACATTTTCCCAGAAATCGCCGCAGAATCACAAGTGTCACGTACAAAAGGCGAAGCCGGTTTACTGGCCTTGAAATCTTGCATTATCATTGATCCCATGAAAAAATGAATGAACGCTCACTCATTGTCGGTATACGTTTTCCGATTGGGCGGCAGTTTACAAAAAGAGTCAAAGATCCGAGGCCGAACCTGACCTGTCGGGTGTTGTTAGCGAGATTATGAAAGAAGCAGTAATTGTATCGGCGGTGCGGACCGCCGTGGGAAAGGCACCGAAGGGCACATTACGGAACACGCGTCCGGATGATCTCGCGGCCGTCGCGATCAAGGAAGCTGTTGCACGAGCAAAAGGCCTTGATATGGCAGAGATCGAGGACGTGATAATGGGCTGCGCATTTCCGGAGGCCGAGCAGGGAATGAATGTCGCACGGACCGCCATGATCGCCGCGGGCCTGCCCGTAGAAACTTCAGCAATGACCGTCAACCGCTATTGCTCGTCCGGTTTGCAGACGATCGCCCTCGCGGCCGATCGGATCGCGACAGGCGGTGCCGATGTTATCGTCGCCGGAGGCCTCGAGACGATGTCGATGATCCCGATGGGCGGCAATGCGTTCCGTCCGAATCCGCGCCTTGCCGATACATATCCTGATTACTACTTGAATATGGGCCTGACTGCGGAGAACCTTGCGAAAAAATACGAGATCACGCGTGAACAGGCTGATGAATTCTCCTTGAATTCGCACAAGAAAGCTGCCGCGGCGATCAATGCCGGAAATTTTAAAGACGAGATCGTATCGGTGAGCGTTGACGTCGATGAATTTGACGAAAAGGGCCGCGTCCGGCGAAAGGTTGTTGTTTTTGAGCAGGACGAGGGCGTTCGGTTCGACGCCACGCCCGAAGGCTTTGCGAAGCTGAAGCCTGTCTTCCACGCAAAAGGCACCGTGACTGCCGGGAATTCGTCGCAGATGTCGGACGGTGCGGCCGCCGCGGTCGTTATGTCGGCTGACAAGGCGAAGGAACTTGGGCTGACACCGATGGCAAGATTCGTATCTTACGCTACGGCAGGTTGTCTTCCCGAAGAAATGGGCATCGGGCCGGTGTATGCGATTCCAAAGGCGTTGAAGCTGGCGGGCCTCACGCTCGATCAGATCGACGTGATCGAGCTGAACGAAGCCTTTGCAGTACAGGGCCTTTCGGTCATGAAGGTGCTTGAAATGGATCCGTCGAAGGTGAACGTCAACGGCGGAGCCGTCGCGCTCGGCCATCCGCTCGGCTGCACCGGCGCAAAGCTGACCGCAACATTGCTCCAGGAGCTAAAACGCCGAAATGCTCGCTACGGAATGGTCACAATGTGCGTCGGCGGCGGCATGGGCGCGGCCGGCATCTTCGAGCGATTGGGCTAGCGGACGGGCTCGGTTAAAGGGCTATGTCGTTAAAGATTAAGTTCGCCGTGAGTTGAAACCTTGCGGAGGCTTTGGCGAACCTCATTGCGGGATGTTGACTCTCGATACTACAACAGCAATTCCGAAGGCTATCATCAAAAAAGCGATGATCAATGCGAGTTGCTTTAGGATCAAGCGGAGTCCCGTTTCGCGAAACAGGCGATAGGTGAAGAAAAACGAATACGTGAGGTAGATCCCGATATCAGTCGCAACTAGGACAGTTCCGGAGATGTCGGGCCGATCGATAATGAAGGGAGCGAGGATCAGCCTCAGCAGAAGCGTGTAGATGAAAGTCTGAGCTGTAAAATATCCGGCGGCGACAATATTTTCAACGAGGTTTAAACCCGACCGACGAAATACACCCCACCAAACAACTCCCCAAAATGCCACGGCGATCAGATCAAGTATCTGAGATCTTTCTTCCCATCAAGTAATCACGTTACAAGACCGGTTTGTGGATTTCAAGACTCTCGGGCTGTCGCTATTGACTGAATGAGCATTCATTCAGTATAATTCCTGCAATTCAAATGTGAGGTGTGCACACGGTATGGAAGCGAGAATGAACAAGGAATATATGAAGGGCGGCGAGTTTTTGATCGCAGAACAGACTACGGGCGAGGTGTTTACGCCGGAGGAGTTTTCGGAAGAGCAGCGGATGATCGGCGATACGACGCGCGAATTCGTTGATAACGAAGTTCGTCCGAACCTCGAAGCTCTTGAGCAGCACAAATGGGAAACTGCCCGCGACCTTCTAAAAAAAGGCGGCGAGCTTGGGATCCTTGGTGCGACGATTCCCGAGGAATACGGCGGGCTTGGACTCGACCAAACCTCCGGCGCGTTGATCGCGGAGATGATGGGCCGCGCCGGCGGATTCGGCACGACGTACGGCGCACAAACATCTATCGGCGTGCTGCCGCTGCTGTATTTTGCGTCCGACGAGTTAAAGAAAAAATGGATCCCGGGAATTATTTCGGGCGAGATCGTTACTGCGTACTGCCTTACAGAAAGCGGTTCTGGTTCGGATGCTCTCGGGGCAAAAACAACTGCGAAGCTGACTGAAGACGGCCAGCATTACGTTCTCAACGGCGAAAAGATGTTCATCACGAACGGCAGTTTCGCCGACGTCTATATCGTCTTTGCGAAGGTCGATGGCGAGAAGGATAAATTCTCGGCATTCGTTGTCGAGAGAAGCGAAAACTGCCGTCCCGGAGCCGAAGAACACAAGATGGGCATCAAAGCCTCATCGACCACGCCGCTCATTTTGTCCGACGCGAAAGTTCCGGTCTCGAATCTCATCGGCAACATTGGCGATGGTGCAAAGATCGCGTTCAACATTTTGAATGTCGGCCGGTTTAAACTCGGTGCTTCGGTCGTTGGCGGCGCGAAGCTTGCGATTCACGACGCAGTTCGCTATTCGAACGAACGCGAACAATTCAAGCAGAAGATCTCGACGTTCGGTGCCATTCAACACAAGCTTGCCGAGATGGCGATACGCACATGGGTCGCTGAATCGATCACATATCGCACGGTCGGGCTTATCGACGCGCTTATCGGCGACGGTGCCGACAACGCGAAAAAGATGCAGTCGATCGAGGAGTACGCGGTCGAATCTTCTATCAACAAGGTCGCCTGCAGCGAGGCGCTCGACTTCGTCGTTGACGAGATGGTCCAGATCTACGGCGGTTACGGCTATTCGGCTGATTATCCTGCCGAAAAAGCCTATCGGGATTCGCGCATCAACCGCATTTTCGAAGGCACGAATGAGATCAACCGTATGCTTATTCCAGGACAATTGGTAAAGCGTGCGATGAAGGGCAAGCTCGGCCTATTGCCCGCCGCAATGGCTCTTCAGAAGGAGATACTCGAACCGCAGATGACCTTCGACGAGGACGATACGCCGCTCGCACGCGAGGCAAAACTTGCCGCAAACGCAAAGAAGGTTGCATTGATGGTGCTCGGAACTGCCGCTCAAAAGTATATGGCTTCGTTAAAGGACGAGCAGGAGGTCTTGCTTAGCGCGGCAAACATCATCATCGAGGCGTATCAGATGGAATCGGCGGTCCTCCGTGCGAAGAAGCTTGTCGCAAAAGGCGGGCTTACCGGGGCACGTGCCGAGGATATAGCGGCAGTATTTTGTAATGATGCGATCCAGCGGGTCGAGATGACTGCTCGCAACACGATCTCCGCTTTAGCCGAGGGTGACGATGCGCGTGTTCTGCTTACGGCCTTAAAACGCTGTACGAAGAACAATTCGCCGATCAACACCATCGAGGCTCGACGCCGGATTGCGAAGGTTTTGATCGACGCGAACACTTACGCGTTCTAGCTAAGAATCTGCACCGTATTTTGAGTGAAGAAAAAGGCCGCAAGCCGGAGAGTCATCCGCTTGCGGCCTTGCTCAATTCGATCCAAAGGATCATTGAGAACACACGATACCGCTTAATACCTAGGGTAGTATTGTGAGTAGTAACGACGCTTCTTCGGGTTGATCTTGTAGGTGTATAGTGCGGAACCGCCTGCACCCGCCGCTGCACCGATCAAAGCGCCTTTTTTCCCGCCGATCAGGCCGCCGAGCAAAGCCCCCGCACCGGTGCCGATGCCGATATTGATCAGGTTGCGATGACGCCGATAGAAGCTTGGTTTCTTATAGACGTATGAGGTCGTCCGACGCGGGGTGTAGCGTCTTGTCTGCGCCGAAGCAGTCCCTGCAAGCATCGGAACCGAGATCGCCATCATTGCCATCATCACAAATGTTGAAATGTATTTTTTCATTGCTCTAGTCTCCCTTTTTTGTGTTTCTTTCGAGAGAAGCCGGGGCGACCTCATCCCTTTCGCAATGGTAGAGAGCAAGCCCTGTGCCACTGACCCTAAGTTATTGCGAGTAAATAAATAATGGTGCTAACGATCGTGATCTTCGGGGCTGCGGCAGACGATATCGTAACCGCTGAGCGACCGAAATGGTATGGCTTGGCTATCCGAAGGCGTCGCCTATGCCTCGTGCATCGCTGCTGTTATAGTATTGCGTAGCGAACGAGATCATTTCTGCAACCAACCAATAGAACTGTGAAACTCCTGCACGATCGATGCTGAAGAACGAAATTCCCGAGCTTTGCCTATATTTTGACCTCGAATGGGTGCCTGACGCTGCTGGCGCACGGCGTTTGTTCGAGCTGCCGCCTGAGACGACCGAGCTCGAGGCAATGCAGGCTTTGTGGGAACACTCGGCGCAATACAACGCGGAGACGAACCCGCGTCCGTTCTTAAAATATATGTTCTCGCGTGTGGTCTCGATCGCGTTCCTCGCACGTCGCGTTGTGTACCGCGAAGAAGGCCGTGGCATCGAATTCCGACTCGGTTCATTTCCGGAATTGCCTGCCGCGGTCGAGGATGCTTCAGAGGCAGAGATCATCGAGAAATTCTTGAACAGCGTCGGCCGCCGAAAGCCGCAGCTCGTCGGATACAATTCCGTCGATTCGGACCTGCAGGTGCTCATCCAACGCGGAATGATAAACGAGGTCACTGCTCCCGGCTTTAACAAGCGTCCGGAAAAACCGTGGGATGGCGATGATTATTTCGACGGCCGGAACAGCGAGGGACACCTCGACATCCTAAAGCGTTTCTCGTACGACCGCTCAATGCAGCCGAAGCTCGACGAGCTGGCAAAATTCTGCGGTTTTCCTGGCAAGATCGATGTGCATGGTGATCAGGTCACGGATCTTTGGCTTGCCGGCGATCTGAATTCGATCGTCGAATACAATCAGACGGACGCTCTGAATACGTATCTCGTGTGGCTGCGAATGGTGTATTTTTGCGGCAAGCTGAATGAAGAGGAATACTTTGAGGAGCTTGAAGGCTTTCGCGCTTTTCTCGAAGCAGAAGCTGAGAAGCCCGAGAAGGCATTCATCAGGATATTTCTCGATAAGTGGCCCGCCTGATGGCCGTCCCGATCAGTGCGACAACTAAACGCGAAGTTGCTGCGTCTTAGCACTAGAAAATAAGATCCATTGTAAGGTGACGCGATGTTTAGAATCCTGCTGATCTCGTTATTCGCATTTCTTGGCGTGTTTTCAGTCGCGGCCCAACCGCGGCCGATCGCAGTTGAGAATAAGAATGCCAAGCCGGCACCCGAAAGCTTTGCCGCAAAATATGAAGGCGGAATGTTCGGCTACTCGGAAAAGTTCGAGGGCACGCTCTCTTTCGACGATGTGAACGAACGACTTGCCTTTAAGACCGCGAAGGGTGAGATCTTCTCGATCCCTTACGATTCGCTGCTTGTTGTCTATCCGCAGTCGCAGTCGGTGAGCACGACCGCAGGCTCGGTCATAAGTGCGATCCCAGTGCCCGGTGCGGGCCTCGCCGGATTCATAAGAGAAAAACGCCGCTATCTTATCCTGCAGATCAACGACCCGGACACCGACATTCGTGCAGCAGTAAATTTCAAACTCGAGTCAAAGGAACTTCTTGATTCGGTCGTTGCCGCCCTTGGGGCTAAGGCAAAGCTTACACAGCGTGGCGACGCATACTTCCGCCCAAAGGCGAAACCAAAAGACACTCCTGTTCCTAATTGATATCGCCGAATCGATGCTGAAGGATCGCCGTCAACGCGATCGCCGCTGTCTCGGCGCGTAAGATACGTCCGCCGAAGGTGACGATCTCGAAACCTGAATCGCGTGCAGCGGCGAGTTCCGAATCGTCCCAACCGCCTTTTGGTCCGATGACGGAAATGAGGCTCTTGGGTGTTGGGTCGAGGGCGAGCTTCTTGCCTTCACGCTCGGAAAAGAATATTCGCCTGTCGCAGGTTCCCGTCATTGTCTTTACAAACGTCTTTACGTCGAGTGGCTCATCGATCTCCATAAGGCATGCGCGTCCGCATTGTTTAGCCGCATCAAGAGCTATTCGGCGCCAACGTGTAAGCTTTTTCTCGATGTCTTTCAGCTTGATCTCGCAGCGCATTGATGTAAGCGGAAAGAATCGCGCTACGCCCAATTCGACAGCCTTTTGAACAACCAGGTCGTATTTGTCGCCGGGGATCACAACCGAGGCCTGTGTGATCGAAAGCGGCGATTCCGGCGCGGCCGGCGCGATCTCTTGAAGGTCGCCTACCTCACCGCAACTCTTCGTCAGGCTCAGCAGTTTGCCGCTGAATTCTCGCCCTTCACCATCGAAGATCGAGAGAGCATCGCCGGTCTTTAGCCGGAGCACGTCGCGGGCATGATGGGCCTCATCGGAGCTCAACTCCGCACGTCCGAGGGCCTCGTCGATCGAATCTGAGAAAAACCGTCGAACACTCATTCTTCTATTGAACCAAATTTTTCCTTAAAGTCGGGCGAATTCTGACGCAGCTCGATCCACGTAAAGAACATCTCGGGTGTCTTGAGCCAGTGCGACAGCCATTCGTCGATCTCGGCGGCGAGACGTCTGACCTCTTCTGCGGTTCTTTCGCGAGCCGCTAGTTCCTGAAGTTCGTTGCGGAATTCCAATACAGATTGCCTGAGGTCGTTCAAGGAACGCTTATCGTTGTCAGCGGCCAGTTTTTCGCGTAAATTGTCGAGCCGTCTTATTGACGCAATTGAGGTCGGGATAGAGGAGAAATCGCTCGCGTTCCGCAGGGCAATGTCGAACGCGGTTTCGCCAGCGCGCTCGAGATAAAGCTGCATTATCTCCGAATGTCGCAGGTGCGCACCTTCATCGGAAAGAAAGCGGGCGATCGCCATCGGCGGATCGACCGCACCGGCACCGAAAACGCTCTCGACCGCGGTCTCGATCGCCTCGATCTCAGCCCGGCCGACGCTTTCACAATCGAGCTTTTCCCAGACCTCGATGACGAGGTCGCTCTTTGTTCGTGAAGCCCACATCAATCCGAGGTTCGCGAAAAAAGCTCCGTGGATGAATGATCTTTTGGGTCGCCCACTATCGCGACGCGTCCCCCGACCTCTCGCACTACTTCACGTTCCGGAACACTATCGACAGTGTAGTCCGTGCCCTTCGCGTGCACGTTCGGGCGTATCGCGCGTATCAATTCCGTTACGGTCGGCTCGACAAAGATGGTAGCAAGATCGACGAAACGCAAGGCAGAGATCACCTCAGCGCGCTCTTTCTCATTGACGGCAGGACGGCCTTCGCCCTTCAGTTTTCGAGCTTGCTCGTCTGAATTTACACCGACGACGAGGCAGTCGCCGAGCTCTTTTGCGGCCGCCAGATATCTGATATGCCCAACGTGCAGCAGGTCAAAACAGCCATTCGCAAGTACGATGCTTTGACCCGCAGCACGGCGCTTTTCGACCTCGGCGATCAGGTCTTCGCGGTCGAGTATGGGTGCGTTGGTTGCGGACATTTGTCTATTTGGCAGGCACGGCCTTCCGGAGATCAGCGGCAATAGAGGCGGCAAGTTCATCGGCCGTTACGACCGCCGTACCTCGTTTCATAACGACAAGGCCGCCTGCGTGATTTGCCAGCCGTGCTGCATCGACCTCATCAAACCCGCAAGCAAGGCCGAGTGCATACGCGGCAGTAACAGTGTCGCCGGCCCCGGTGACATCTACGGCATCGAGAGAACCGACGGCTGCGATCTCGACCGCTCGCTCGCCAGGACGCACAACGAGCATTCCGTTATTTCCGCGCGTAACAAGGAGCGAGCTGAATTCGAGCCGACGGCAGAGC
>JAANMW010002347.1_pt1 | contig 17271 bp, 9 predicted proteins | sample 7279671 | NCBI WGS metagenome assembly JAANMW01 (sample SAMN14094541, study PRJNA606508) | bioreactor metagenome | isolation source: A lab-scale SPAN reactor treating ammonium-rich wastewater day 247 | place: Ireland: Galway | collected 2017-09-19
ATGGAGGCTGATTATCCACGATTCGTTCAGCAAGGCTGGTAAACATATAGATGAGTCTGCCCATGGGATTTTCCTCCAGGTCATTTTAATACTATGGTACGGAATTCCGACCGGCGGGAAAGTGGCCTCCTGTAAAAAGATCGGCTCCAATAGATCAACAGGAGTTCCCTGTCTACAATCCCACCCCATGCAAGATCGATTCATCCTCACTGAAAGCTCACCCATGGGGCGTGTGGTCGTTCACAGGGATTATGCATCGATCCTGTCGGCATCAGGGCTGACCCGCTTCTCAGATTGGATGGGCCTCAACAGGATTTCTTATCGTGAGGTCTCCATGCGGCCTCTGCGCCCTGTGGTGGCTCTCGATCTCCCCGGAATGCCCCGAACCATATTTCTCAAAAGGCACCTCGAATCCCCCCGTGCTGAAACAATTTTCGAAAAAATGCACTTAACTTCGCCCTTGAGTGAAGCCGCCAAAGAAGTTCAGAAACTGGAGTGGTTTGGGCAGGCCGGTCTCGCTGTTCCTGAAGTGATTGTATGGGGGGAAGGAACCTGGGAGGGAATCGGGAAGGCATCCTTCCTCGGCACACTGGACCTCGAGGCTTTGCCGCTTGAAAGGTTCCTTTTCCATCACTGGAAACCACCCGTCCCAGGCCGGGAGGTTCCCTCCAAATGGGGCATTATCGAACAGCTGGCCGGACTGACCCGGCGGATGCACCAGGAGGGCATTGTTCACCGTGATTTTTACCTGGGCCATGTGTTCATTTCTGAGCACCCCTCCCGGCAGGAGTTCGAGCTCTCGGTGATCGATGTCCAGCGCGCCAGTCGGCGGCCTTCCTGGTGGCTGCGCTCCCAGATCAAAGACCTTGCATCTCTCCATTTTTCCGCCGATCCAGCCTTCATTCGCCCTGTGGACCGGCTCCGTTTCCTCAAGGCTTATTGGCGGGTGGAGCGGCTCGGCACCTGGCATCGCTTCCTGATCGGCCTGATTCAGCGAAAAGCTCTGAAGATTCGGCGGCACACTGAAAAAGCGATGGGCATCCCTTATAGCGAATTCTTCAAAAATAAATATTATTGATTCGCATGTGCCGAAGCCTTTCCCGATGAAGAAACCCAATCGATCCCCTTCTCCCTCACGCTGGCTGGCCTACTCGATTCTCAGCCAATGGGAGGAAAAAAAAGGGTTTGCCGACCATCTGCTCGATGAAAATCTGACGGGTTCCAACCTGAGCCTGAGAGACCAGCGCCTGGTGCAGACTCTGGTTTTCGGGTGCCTGCGCCACCTGTATCTGCTGGATTTCTGGATCGACTGCCTGGCGCAACGCGGGAAGGGCTCTCTTCCCGCCCCTCTCCTGCGTATCCTGCACCTGGCTCTGTATCAATCCGCTTTTCTCGATCACATCCCACAGCACGCCATCATCAGCGAATCCCTGCTGCTGTGCGATTGCCTCAAACTGGAGGGATTGAAGGGCCTTGCCAATGCTCTCATCCGAAAATTCCAGGCACACAGGTCAGATCTCGAGGCTCGCCTTCAGGATCATCCTCAGCGGCTCTCACTGCGAACCTCGCACCCCCAGTGGCTGGTGGATTGGGCTTTGAATCGCTTCGGGCCGGAAAAGGGGGAAAGATGGCTTGATTTCAACAACACCATTCCCAGAGTCTTCCTCAAACCGCTGGTCAGCCGAATCGAGCTGACAGCACCTCCATCGCCATTTTCTCAGCGGCTCGTGAATGCAGCACTCCACCTGCTTGATCAGATTCCAGAGGCCAGCCTTGCCCCTGACCGGTCCGGACTGTTCCTGCCCGCTGGATGCCAGATCAGCTCCCTCGAAGCCATCCAGAAAGGGCAGGCATACATCCAGGATCCCGGAGCCTCTCATGCAGTCGAGCTGCTCGATCCACAGCCCGGAGAAAAAATCCTCGATCTGTGCGCCGCTCCGGGAGGAAAGACCCTGCAGATTGCGGATCGGGTTGCGGGGGCCGCTGACATCACAGCAGTCGATTCCCAGAAGGTTCGTCTGGGGCTTCTTGAACAGAACCTGAAACGCTGCGGATTTGACAATGTGGGGGTGGTCTGCCGCGACCTTCTGGCGGATCCCTTTCCAGAGTCCTTTCAGGCCCATGCGGTCCTCCTGGATGCTCCCTGTACCGGGCTGGGGACCCTGAGGCGGCGAGTGGATCTGAGGTACCGCCTGGAACCTACGGATATTCCAGAATTGGCAGATAAAGGATTTCAACTGTTAACCAATGCCTCTCGATGGGTTATGCCTGGGGGAAGGCTGGTTTATTCCACATGCACTTTAACAACAGAAGAGAATGAACAGGCGGTACGGCGCTTTCTCCTGGAACATCCGGATGCATGGCGGCTGGAATTGGAGATCTTCACCCCCGCCCATCTCTTCGATAAGGCAGAGTCCGCTGCCCATGAGCTCGATGACAGCGATGGCTCCTACTGCGCACGGCTCACCCGGAAATAGCAGCGGCCATCTGTCATGAATGGTGAGGTGTGGTAGATTGCCTCAAACCAGCGTGCTATTGGATAAGGCTGCGTCACACTACCCGATGCAGATAGATGACAGTCAGCATGGCATCCTCTGAAACCGACCTTTTTGGTGGACTGCTCTCCTCCCCGGCCCGCTCCGGACGAGGCCACAAAATCCTTGCCTCCACCTCACGGCCCCTGGCCGACCGGATGCGTCCGCAGAGCCTCGATGAACTGCTCGGGCAGGATGACATCATTGGATCCGAAACATTGTTGCGAAAAGCCATTCAGGCCGGACAAATCCCGAGCCTGATCCTGTGGGGACCGCCGGGAAGCGGGAAGACATCGCTTGCCATGCTGCTCGCCAAACATGCCAAAGCTCGATTCTGCGTGCTGTCCGCTGTTTCCGCCGGGGTCAAGGATATCCGTGCGGTGGTGGATGAAGCCGAACTGCATCTCGATCGAACCTCCACACGCACCATCCTGTTCATTGATGAAATCCATCGTTTCAACAAATCCCAGCAGGATGCCCTCCTGCCGCATGTCGAACAGGGTCTGCTGACACTGATCGGCGCCACCACTGAGAACCCCTCTTTCGAGGTCAATTCAGCGCTGCTTTCACGCTGCCGTGTGTATGTTCTCAAACCGCTCACCGCCGAACATATCATCCAGCTGCTTCAACATGCCCTGGCCGATTCCGAGCGGGGCTTCGGAAACCAGGCGATTCAGGTCGCCTCCGGGGCCTTCAGCACACTGGCTGAGGCTGCGCATGGGGATGCACGCACTGCGCTCAATGCCCTCGAAATGGCTGTCATGGCTCAGCCGCAACGCCCGTTGCAGCTGGCTCCCGAACATCTGCTCGAAGCCCTCCAGAAAAAAGCCCTGCTGTATGACAAAGATGGCGAGGAGCATTTCAATCTGATTTCCGCTTTTCATAAAAGCCTGCGGGGAAGTGATCCCGATGCTGCCCTCTACTGGCTGGCAAGAATGCTGGCAGCAGGTGAGGAGCCGCTTTATGTGGCACGCCGCATGGTGCGGTTTGCCAGCGAGGATATCGGCAATGCGGATCCCCAGGCGCTCCCGCTGGCCCTGGCAGGCATGAATGCTTATCATGCCCTTGGGTCTCCCGAAGGGGAACTCGCCCTGGCCCAGGTGGCGCTTTACCTCGCCACCGCACCCAAAAGCAATGCCGCCTGCACCGCCTTCAATGAGGCCCTTCGCACTGCCCGGGACAAAGGCCCCCTGCCTCCACCTCTGACCATCCGCAATGCCCCCACACGCCTCATGAAGGAGCTCGAATATGGAAAAGGTTACCTCTATGATCATGATTCACCTGAAGGCTATCTTCCTCAGGAGTACTTCCCGAAGGGTCTTGAAGGAACCTGTTTCTACCACCCCACACCACGAGGTTTTGAACGTGAAATCATCAAGCGCCTGGATTACTGGAAAAGCTTGCGCGAACGGAATAAGACGGAACCGCCTGCACCAGATTGAGAAAACACCACCACCCGGAGGTCCACCCATGCAGCAAAGAATCGGTCATAACCAATCCTTCCATCTGCGCTATTCCGTGGAGCGGCTGGTTCTGAGCTTTCTGACAGGAGTCATTGTCCTTTTGTGCTCAGCACCTGTTGCTGCCCAGGATACCCCGGAGGTCACCACCCAGGAACTTTTTGAAAGGGTGTTTGGGGATTTGGCTCATTTCGACCCCGCCTTCCATAAAAAGGTTCTCGATGCCACCCCGGGAATTCGGCACTATCGGGACACCGATAATGACCAGATTCCGGATGAAATCTGGTATATCGATCTTTCGAAGCGCCATCCGGAAAAATACTGTCCGCTGCTGGTCAAAGTGGTCGATGAGGACCATGACCTCAAAGAGGGTGAAGAGGGCGATCTGGACAGCGATCTCTATCTGGCTGATTGGAATGCCGATGGAATTATCGATTCCGCGGTTGATTACACCGATCTTGACCGCGACCAGGATGTCGATGAAATGAGCATCTACTTCTACCAGCCAAAAAACGAATACTTCAAGGAAGCGGTCTTGCGTTCGTGGTGGGGGAGGGATGAAGGCGATGACAACCTGCTCTGGTATGATATCGCATACACCTATGACCAGTCCCTGTGTGAGTATCGTTGCCATTTCGGGGGGGATGAGATTTTTGTCGCCTTTGCGCTGCCCCTGAAAGGGAAGGAATGGATCCCTTACTGGGAGAATCCCTTTGTGTTTTTCGACCATGATGGAGATGGCGCCAGCGAGGAAGTGGTCCGTTTCTGCGGAATCGAAAGGGACATCGAGAATATCCGTCACAGCCTGGATGCGGATAACGACTCCAGCAAAGACAACCCACGGGACTATGATGTCAGCATTTCCGGATGGGCTCCCGGCTCACGCCTCGAGGATGGATCCGAAGGCCCGGGGCATTCCACCCTGAAATTCGAACCATCATCGGCTGAAAAAGTCATGCTTCGAGGGATCCCCTCCAGCTGGTATGTATCCAAGAGCCAGACTCTGGGGCTGGTTCCCCAGCTCTCCTGGGTTCGCCGCCAGCTGGTCTGGGATGAAATCGACAACAATATCGATAACCAGCACCACCTCAGCACTTATGAGCGCTGGGAGGGTGTCATCACCCCGGAAACTCCCTATTTCAAACAGATCGGCGGCCCGAATTGCGGGCTGGTGAATGTGCGCCTTGAAGCGGATCTCGACAAAGCCGGCGCACCCGAGGTGTATTACCATCCGGTCGATCATCGCATTCACCTGACCGGCGCGGACCATGCCTGGATGGACATCGATACCGACTTCGATTTCAAAGCCGATATGCGCTATGACTATTTCGACGAAAACAAGGATGGCATCCTGGATCTCTGGACTTTTGACACCAACCTGGATGGCAAGCCCGAGGATTCCTGGAAAGCGGATGCGGATCTCGAGGTGACCCGCATTAACTTTACCTGGGAGGCGGTTCATGGCCAGATCGCACAACGCACACAATCACTCGAGGCTCTGTCCCTGCTGGATCGGACCCTGACCGAGGTTCTCTCTCAACCCGGATGGAATGGGCTTCCTGGCAAACTCGGAGCCGAAAACTATTTTACAATCCTTTCAGCGCCGACACCCGGGCAGGCTGATCTCCGGCGGAAACTGACACAGAGCGATGAATCACTGTTCTTTATGCTCGGGACCAGCTGTGATTACCAGCTGTGCCTGCTGAAACAGCAGAAACTGGAGAAAGATCTGCTGGCACGGATTGATGAAGGCAGGAGCCAGGGCGACATCGATGCGCTCCGCCAGGCGCTCGAGGAGGCCTTCAACCTCGAAACGCCAGAAGAAGGTTACTCCGCCTGGAAAATCCGGCTCCAGGGTCCCCCACCCAAACTGGTGGCATGGAATGATACCTGGCTTCCACCCAATATCGGCTGGGAATCCGAAAAGGTTGCCTACCGCAGCTACTGGGGCCAGTTTGATTTCTTCGGCAAAAACCATGACTTCCTGCTTTATACCCAGCTTTCCGATGAGAGTTATCATGTTGAACAGCCCTGGGGGATGGATGCGCTGAATGTCGGGAGCACGGCCGGCTGCGGAGGGATCACACTGATTGTCGATGGAGTCGAATACCCGGTCCGGACACCTAAAGGTGTCGGTCCGATCCAATTCTCCCATCGCCTGGTTGAAGAAACCAGCCAACGGGTGGTGATTGAAATGACCGCCAGCCCGGTTGGCCCGGAATCCAGCCCATACACAGTCACTTTTCTCTGCACCAGTCATGCAGGTCATCCCGAAACCGATATCGAAATCAAACTCACCGGCGGCTCTCCACAGGCAAAAGCCAGCCTCGCGGTTGAATTGATTCGCCTGAAACAGGAGACCCTGCTGAATGATCCGAAGTCCGGTGTGCTGGTGACACGCGGCTGGCAGACTCCCGAGATCGGATGGATCGGGATGAGTGCCATTTATCCCCCGGAGCACTTTCTCCGCCTGGCGGCTCATGAGGACTGCCATCAGGTGATCCTCTCGGTTCCGGAAAACCGTTCCTTAACCTATTCTATCTGCTGCGACTGGTTGAATGGGCGCCGCTTCAATCGCTGCCCCACTGCCCGGGACTGGTTCGAGGAAGTTCAGAGCATAGCAGGATCCAGATAATCGGAAGGAGTCATGAATCCATGCCATCAAACCCTGATTTCAGACCCCTGTCGTCTCTACGCTGCCTGGGATTTCTGGCCGCTGTTGTCATGATGGCAGCTCTTCCAAATAAATCATTCTCCTGGCCGGGGTTTGACTGGGACATCTGGCAGAAAGAGTCCCAGGCCACACGGCTCGATCTGAAAACTCCCCAGGCTGGAAAAGCCGAACTTCTCCCGCTCCTGATGGGCGGTGAAGATGGAAGCAGCGCGATCACCACTGTCAGGCAATGGGAGGAGAAGCGCGCCGGGATTTTCCACACACTCTCCACACTGCTGGGAACTCCCAGCCGCCTCTGCGCCGATCCACCTTCAGTTGAGGTCCTGGGCGAAGAAGACCTTCCCGACCATATCCGCCGCCACCTGAAAATTTCAGGTGAAAGCCAGGATCCGATCTTCGCCTATCTGCTGCTGCCGAAGCCGCTTCCGGCACAGCCTTCTCCGGCGGTCATTGTGCTGCATCAGACCCAATCTCCCGGAAAGCAGGAGGCAGTCGGGATGGTGGGAGATCCGGGCATGGCTTTCGGAGTGGAGCTGGCGCGCAGGGGCTTTGTCATCCTCGCTTATGATGCCATCGGGTTCGGTGAGCGCATTCCCCCGGGAACAGAGCCTTATACCGGAGCGCAGGACTTCTTCCGGAAGCACCCGAAGTGGTCGTTTTTCGGAAAGATGATCTGGGATTTCCGGCGTATCATGGATTTTATGGAAACAGTTCCCCAGGTGAACCCGGAAAGGATCGGTGTGATCGGCCACTCCCATGGCGCTTATGGGGCGATTTTCTGCTCACTGTTCGAACAACGGATCAAAGCCACTGTGGCGAGCTGCGGGGTGACCACCCTGCGGGGTGATCCCAATCCGGAACGCTGGAGCCGATTGACAGCCCTTCTCCCGGCGTTTGGATTTTATCTCGATGATATCTCCCAGGCTCCCATCGACTGCCATGAAATTGTCGCCTGCCTGGCTCCGCGTCCTTTCTTCAATTTTTCAACTCTGGATGATGAGATCTTTCCCCACACCGAAAATCTGCCGGATGTTTTCAAGCAGGTATCGGATGTTTATTCCTTGTATGGAGCCAGGGATCGCCTTCAATCTCCGATCATTCCCGGCCCGCATCGATTTCCTGTGGAATACAGGAATAAAGCCTATGACTGGCTGGCTTCGATCCTGAATGAAGGTTCCTGAGGGAAGATCCACCATTCCCGCGGGTTTATGGTGGTCAACAGTATGGAGTTGTTCCTGCATCGGCAGGAGCTGCGAATGAAATCCAAGGAGTCACCTGATGATGAGATTGCTGAGTGTTTTTCTTGTGTCTGTCTGCTGCTTCTGTTCAGTTTCACTGGCCTGGGAGGAGAAAGATCAGGCAGCCTACGAAAAGAAATTCCTGGAGGCTTACCCCCGGGCAAATCCCATACCCACACTCGATGCCTATCTTGACCTGAAAAGCTTTAACCAGAACTACCTCGGAGATGGATATGTCAAATCACTCGAGGGATTGAATAACGATGAGGCCGCGATCGCCTGGGGCACCTCCTATCAGATGATGGCCTACAATGAGTTATATCGGGCCACTGGCAACGACGATTACCTCCGCACACAAAAGAAGGTGATCGATGTGGTCATGGCGGCGCGCGATGACAAGCGGAAAGTCGCGCTTTTTACCGGTGAGGTCGCCCCGATCTGGTCCTCGGTTAAATATTCGGAGCGTGGACGCTGCGCTTATGCGGTCCACACCGGCATCATCACCTACCCGATGTATGACTTTCTGCTGCTGATCAAGGATAAAACAGCTCTTCAGGCTGAAATTGGACTGGACTACAAGTCACTGCTGAGCCTTCTCGAGGAGAGCCTCAATTTTCACAAGATTCAATGGGTTAACGGCCCCGGGGAAGGGGAGGGGTATTACCTGGCCAGAAATCAGGAGCCGATCCTCGATGGAAAGGCGCTGCCGATCAACAGGCTTGCAGCGATGGGAAGGTCCCTGTGGATTTCCTGGAAAATAACCGGGAATACGGAACACAGGGACATGGCGACCGGGATTGGCCGCTTTTTCAAGAACCGGCTTTCACGGCAGACCGATTGCGATGCCTATGTCTGGAATTATATGTTCGATCCCGATTTCACTCCGGTTGAGGGAGACTCGAAAACAATCAAAGAAAAGATCGGACGAGGGGAAGACATTTCGCATGGCTCTCTGAGCATGAGCCTGCCGGCCATGCTTGCGGAAGATGGCCAGGTTTTCGATGCAACGGATATGGCACGCTTTGGAAGGACACTGACCTGCCTGATCGCTCCCAAATCGGATGGAATTTTAAGGTCCCATCTCGATGGAGATCCGGAAGCGAATCCGGATAAAGGACTGCTGGCAACACCGGGACGCTGGTTGAGGTTAACCCCCTTCCTGCCCGAGGTTTATGGACGGATCGTGGCGTTTGAGCTCAACTTCGAACCGACCCCTGGGGGGATTGATCTGGCATTGCTGACCCTTTACCGGAAAGTTGGAGGGAACTGATTGGCGGGTGCCAGAGAGACGATGGGCAGAGGAATCCCTTCCTTCGGCTGATTCTGATAAAATCCGCCGATATGTGTTGTTGGTGATCGGGTCGAGCAACAGGTCTGCGGCTCCATGGAACCGTTATTCTCCTCGCATCCCAGTCTCCATCACCGTTGAATCCTGTTGATGAATCAGAGAACACACAAATGGAATTGCCGAAAAATTACGAACCTGAAAAGCGGGAGGAATTCTGGCGGACTTACTGGAAACAGAATCGAACCCATGCCTGGGATCCCTCCCGGGGACGCGATGAGACTTTTGTGGTGGATACCCCCCCTCCGACAGTCAGTGGTTCACTGCATGTCGGTCACCTGTTCAGCTATTCCCACCAGGACTTCATTGTCCGTTTCCAGCGCATGTGCGGGAAAAACATCTTCTTTCCCATCGGCTGGGATGACAATGGGCTTCCCACCGAAAGGCGTGTCCAGAACCTTTATAATGTCAAGTGTGATGCCCTGCTCCACTATAACCCCGAATTCAAACCGGAAAGGGGGTGCAAAGGGGATCCTGTTCCGATCGGCCGCCAGAACTTTATCGAGCTGTGCGATAGGGTCACACGCGAGGATGAGGAGGCGTTCCGGCATTTGTGGACACGCCTGGGGCTGTCGTATGACTGGGATCAGGAATACGCCACCATCAATGCCCACTGCCGGCGGATATCTCAATACAGCTTCCTAGAGCTGCTTCGGAAAGGTGAAATCTATCACGCCGAACGTCCGGTGATGTGGGATGTCGATTTCCAGACCGCCATCGCACAGGCCGAGGTGACCGACAAAGAAAAGAAAAGCGCCTTCCACTACCTCCGTTTCGGAATCGAAGGGAATGCGGACCCTGTCGTGATCGCCACCACACGCCCGGAGCTCCTGCCAGCCTGTGTCGCGGTTCTGGCACACCCCGAAGACGAACGCTACAAGCCTTACTTTGGAAAAAAAGCCTTCACCCCGCTCTTCCATGCACCGGTCCCAATCTTTGCCGATCCGCTGGCTGATCCGGAAAAGGGGACCGGCATTGTCATGGTGTGCACCTTCGGCGACCAGACCGATGTGGAGTGGTGGCGGACCTACCACCTCCCGCTGCGGCAGGTGCTCGGCCGCGATGGGCGAATGCTTCCATTGACTTTTGGTATCCCGGGCTGGGAGAGTGTCCATCCGGAACAGGCCAATCGGAATGCCTCGCTGCTTTGTGGATTATCAGTCAACCAGGCCCAGAAAAAGATCATTGAACTCGCTCAGGAAGCAGGGAATGTCATCGATCGCCCCTCCATGGAGATTACTCACACAGTCAAACTGTTTGAAAAGGGAGACCGCCCTCTCGAACTGATTCCGACACGCCAGTGGTTTGCGAAGATTCTCGACAAAAAATCCGAGCTCATCGAGCAGGGGAAAAAAATCCAGTGGCACCCGCCTCACATGGGGATTCGATACGAACACTGGGTTGAAGGATTGAACCAGGACTGGTGCCTTTCCCGCCAACGTTACTTTGGAGTTCCGATTCCAGTGTGGTACCCGATCTCTCCTGAGGGAGAGGTTGTTTATGACCAGCCGATTCTTCCGGAGATCTCACAGCTACCGATCGATCCATTGGAGGATGTGCCGAAGGGCTATGCCTCCGACCAGCGAGGCCAGGCCGGAGGTTTCACCGGGGATCCGGATGTGCTGGACACCTGGGCCACCAGTTCATTGACCCCGCAGATCGCAACCCAATGGATTCAGGATCCCTCGCGGCATCAGAAGCTTTTCCCGATGGATATCCGCCCGCAAAGCCATGAGATCATCCGGACATGGGCGTTTTATACCATTGTCAAAGCCTACACCCATGAACGTGAAATTCCCTGGCGGAATGTGGTGATCAGCGGGTGGATTCTCGATCCCGACCGGAAAAAAATGGCCAAGAGCCAGGGAAATGTGGTCACTCCCGAACCTTTGCTGGACCAGTATGGCGCGGACAGTGTGCGCTACTGGGCGGGCAGAGCACGCCTGGGTGTGGATACAGCCTATGATGACCAGGTTTTCAAAGTTGGAAGAAAGTTGTGCACCAAGCTGTTCAATGCAGCCAAGTTTGTTCTGGGGCGTTTTGAAGGGCTGGAGGTTTCTCAGCTTGGTCCCGACCAGGTGACCAACGAAGTTGACCGTGCCATGATCGCCGAGCTGCGCCCACTGCTCGAGCGCGCCACCGCTTCCTTTGAGCAGTTCGACTATGCCCAGGCCTTGTCTCTTACCGAGGATTTCTTCTGGCGGATTTTCTGTGACAACTACCTCGAGCTGGTCAAAGCCCGCACTTATGAAGAAGGGCTGACCCCTGGAAGGTTATCCGCAGCCGCCTGCCTGCGTCTGACACACCGGGCCTTAATCCGGTTGTTTGCCCCCTTCCTGCCCTATCTGACCGAAGATATCTGGCACTGGTGCTACCATTCAGATCCAGGCATGAAGGACTCCATCCATCACAGCCCCTGGCCTGCACTGGAGGAAGTCCAGAGTATCCAGCCACCTTCAAAAACCGGCCTGTTCGATCTGTCGCTGCTGGTCATCGATGCGGTCCGCAAAGCCAAGGCTGAAAAACAGCTCAGCATGAAGGCCGATGTGGCACGGATCAGGATCTGCGGCAAAGGTGAAATCCTCGAAACACTCCGCCTCGCCATTGGCGATATTCAAAGAATGCAGAGTATTCATGAAATTGACTGGGAAGAAATGGATGTCTCACCAGATCAGGTGCAGATTTTCGCTTCCATTGAAGAAAATATTTCTGACAAGGAGAACCAGGCCCATGTTTAATGGTCTCAACCTCTCTCTCGGCAACCTTTCGAGGCTCTCCCATGCAAAGAGCCGTTCGATTTCCCCGGAAAACTTCAAAGGGGAAAAGGGGAAAGGGGGAATGGCAACTGAAGGAACCGGCAGCTTCTGCGCACGGGATCTCGGGCAGGGATGGAAAATTTCCCCATCAGTAAAAATCGCCCCCGGACAGGTATTCGAGCTGGCGGATATCGAAGGGCCGGGAGCCATCCAGCAGATCTGGATGACTCCAACCGGCAATTGGCGTTTCAGCATCATCCGCTTTTACTGGGATGATGAAGAAACCCCCAGCATCGAGGCTCCAGTAGGTGATTTCTTCGGCATGGGGTGGTGCCAGTATGCCCATCTCAATTCCCTTCCGGTGTGTGTCAATCCCGGCAGTGCCTTCAATTGTTACTGGGAGATGCCTTTCAGAAAGAAATGCAGAATCACCTTCGAAAATATCGCCGATGATGAAATGGTGCTCTACTACCAGGTCAACTACACCCTGACCGAAGTCCCGGAGGATGCGGCATATTTCCATGCCCAGTTCCGAAGGAGCAACCCACTCCCTTACAAGGAAGATTATACCCTGCTGGATGGGGTCCGTGGCTGGGGGCATTATGTTGGCACCTGCATGGCCTGGGGTGTCAATAATGCCGGCTGGTGGGGTGAAGGAGAAATCAAGTTCTTCATGGATGGCGATGATCGCTGGGCCACCATTGTCGGCACCGGAACAGAAGATTATTTCTGCGGCTCCTACAACTTCGACCGCCAAGGCAAATACACTGAGTTTTCAACCGCCTATGCCGGCCTTCACCAGGTCATTCGTCCGGATGGAACGTACAATTCCCAGCAGAGGTTCGGCATGTACCGTTAGCACATCATGGACCCGATCCGTTTTGAATCCGACCTGCGTGTAACTATTCAGGCGCTGGGGTGGCGCAGCGGGAAACGTTACCTCCCGCTTCAGGATGATATTGCTTCGACAGTTTTCTGGTATCAGGCGGAGCCACATGCTCCCTTCCCGAAGCTGCCGAACCGGGAATACCTCGAGGTGATGTAACCGCCTCTGCAATCTCAGGACACGCTGAACCATTGATCGATGGAAACGATCCCCATCCCCAGCCTTCTGGATGAACTTGCCTGGGTATCACTGCCGGATATCCCACGCTGCCGTGTCGGAGGTGCAATCGGATCCAGTCCTCTGGCGCTGATTGCTGAATCGGCGCGGCATTCATCCCACCCGATCCTGGTCATCGTTGCCGATCAGCCGGCGATGGAGGAAACGATCGAAGGTCTGTGTTTCTTTGGAGCGCAGAATCCGGAAGATTTCTGGGAGGCACGTAAAAAAGGCTCCTCACCGGACGAACGGGATCTGCCTCCGGTTTTCGGATTTCCACACCACGAAACTCTCCCCTACGAAAACAAAGATCCGGAGTTGAACCTCAAAAGCGACCGGCTCCGCTTTTTCCAGATCCTTTCAGATCTCTCCCAGCCAACCCCTTCTTTGCTGCCAGACCGCCGAGCGGTCCTTGTTGTGCCACTGCGTTCCCTGATGGCGCGAATGGCCGATCTCGGGCGTATCCGTCATTCCGACCGGGTGCTGCGGGAGGGAGCCGAGCTGGATCGGGATGCCCTGGTCCGATTCCTGGTGGATGAAGGGTATGAAAGCTGTGAGCTGATCACCAGCTGTGGAGAATTCTCTGTCCGTGGCGGAATTATCGACATTTTCCCCTATACCTCATCGGAACCGATCCGGATCGAGCTCTTCGGGGATGAAATCGAATCCATCCGGACTTTCGATATTCTGACTCAGCGCTCCCGGCAGGTTCTCCAGAGCGTGGTCCTCGGTGTTGCCGATGAATTCCGGCAGATGATCTCCACCTGGCGTAAAAGTTCCCGCCTGCATGGCCTGGCGGAGTATCTGCCACCTGAAACACGGATCTTCTGGAATTTTCCAGCTGCCCTCGAAGAAGAAGGCCACCGCATCTTTTCCCTTGTGGAAAAGATGTTTTACCAACGGTCCTTCCTTGAAGAACAGGGGGAGGCCCCCGAGGAAAATCCGCTTCTCGAAATCGCTCCGGAGAGCTATTGCCTGACCTACGAAAACCTGCTCACCGAGCTCGATCCTTTCCCTTGGATCGAAATCTCCTCCGAGCTCCCCTTCCACCCCCTGAATCCACCCGAAGAGGTCAACCTTCCTGTCTCCAGTCCCAATCTGATGGGGATCGACTTCAAAATGAAGGTTCAGGAAATTGTCCGCCGCCACCGCGAAGGAGAACATTTTATTCTGGTCTGCGAAGGTGAAGGGCAGCGGGAACGATTGGGGGAGCTGATCCTGGATGCCATCGAGCAGGGTGGGGGCGCTCTCGATGCCGGAGAGATGCGGCGGGCCGCCCTTCAGGCCGAACATGCACGACGCTACACCCACGAAATCGGCTTCGGCAAAAAACGGCGCTCACAAGAATTCGATGTCCCCGGCCTCTGGCTCTGGCTTGGGAATATGCGGCATGGATTCCACTGTGAACAGGCCAACCTCACCCTCGTTTCCGAGCAGGAGATATTCGGGAGATTCCGGAAGATCCAGACCCGCAAGAAGTTCAGCATGGGCCTTCCCATTGTGGATCTGGTCGATCTCCAGCCCGGCCAACCCGTTGTCCATATCGACCATGGCATCGCCCGTTTTGTCGGACTGAAACGGCTGACTGTTGGCGGCCGTGAGGGAGAATTCCTCGAACTGCGCTTTGCCGATGAGGATGTGCTTTATGTCCCCATCGAGCAGATTGATCGAATCAGCCGGTACATCAGCGGTGACAATGCGACACCCAAACTTTCAAAACTCGGCTCCAAAGTCTGGCAGGCAGCCAAAGCACGCGCACGCAAAGCGATTGAAGACCTGACCGGGGAGCTCCTCAAACTCTATGCCTCGCGTGAAGCAGTCGATGGTTATTCCTTCCCACCGGATACTCCCTGGCAGCACGCCTTCGAAGCGGCCTTCCCGTTCGAGGAAACCCCCGACCAGTGGAAAGCCATTCAGGATGTGAAGCAGGATATGGAATCCCCGCGCTGCATGGATCGGCTGATCTGCGGGGATGTCGGATTCGGCAAGACAGAAGTCGCCATGCGGGCCGCTTTCAAAGCGGTGTGCGAAGGCAAGCAGGTCGCAATCCTCGCACCGACCACTGTCCTGGTTCAGCAGCATCACCAGACCTTCATGGAGAGAATGATCGATTACCCGGTCTCGATCGATTCCGCCAGCCGTTTTCGCACCGACCGTGAACTCAAGGAGTGCCTGAAAAAAGCCGGAGAAGGCGACCTGGATATCCTCATCGGAACCCATCGGCTGCTCCAGAAAGATGCCCACTTCAAGGACCTGGGGCTGGTCATCATCGATGAAGAGCAGCGCTTCGGGGTCAAACACAAGGAGCGCCTCAAGCAGCTGCGCACACAGGTGGATGTTCTGACTCTGTCGGCCACCCCCATCCCGCGCACCCTGTATATGTCCATGAGCGGAGTGCGGGATATGTCACTGGTGAACACCCCTCCCTCCAACCGCCTTCCGGTTGAAACTTTCATCCTCGAATTCAAGCCTGAAGTGATCGAGAACGCCATCCTGCGTGAGCTGGCGCGTGGCGGCCAGGTCTTCTTCCTCCATAACCGTGTCGATTCCATCTATGCCATGGCGGACATGATTCAGGAGATTGTTCCTGAGGCCCGGCTGGCAGTCGGGCATGGGCAGATGGATGGGCACAGCCTGGAAAAGATCATGCAGCGTTTCATCGGCGGAGAAGTGGATGTCCTTGTCAGCACAACGATTATCGAATCCGGGCTGGATATCCCGAACGCCAACACGATTCTGATCAACCGGGCAGATACCTTTGGATTGTCCGAACTCTATCAGCTGCGGGGGCGGGTGGGGCGCGCAAAACACCAGGCTTACTGCTACCTCCTGGTCCCCTCGAAAAAAGGCCTGACCGGCATCGCTCGCGAACGGTTGTTGACTCTGCAGGAAAACACCGCCCTCGGATCCGGATTTACCATCGCCATGCGCGACCTTGAAATTCGCGGCATGGGAAACATCCTCGGGCGCGAACAGCATGGCCATATCGCCGCTGTCGGTTTTGACCTGTATTCCAGCATGCTCGCACGGGCTGTGGAGGAAATGCGCGGGAAACGGCGCGAAGATGATTTCAGTGTCACCCTCGACTCCTGCCGCTCCGGTGAGTTCCCTCCCGATTATGTCCCCAGTGCGCGCCAGCGCATGTCGCTGCATAAGCGCATCGCTGCCCTTAAGGATGACGATGCCCGGCGACGCCTCCGCGAAGAAATTGAAGACCTCTATGGAAAACTCCCGCCTGAAGCTGAAATGGTCTTCACCAACCTTGAGATGAAAGAAGCTGCACGGCGTGCCGGCATCGACCATATCCGTCTGCGCAAGGAAGGGGCGCGGCTAAGGTATTCCGAAACCGCTGCCAGCCGTTTCAGTCCGGCAATGGTCCTCGAACTCGAGAAGGCCTATCCGAAAAAAATTCGTGTCGCGGTCCAGAATCGGCTGTATCTCGAGATCCAGCCGCCCAAAGATGAAAACCATTGGGAAGATATTTTAACAGATATTCTTGCCGCAATCGAAAAATCTTCCAAACAAAAAGGGGCAGCTTGACCACTGCCCCCTTCATCAATCGATGGGTTGATAACCGCCGGAGATCTCAGCCGGATGTCCCAGCTGCCTCGCTGGTTTGAAGCTCACCCTCGGCGGGTATTGCTCCCGGCTCTCCCTCAACCGGTGCAGCCGGTTCGGTCAGTGAGGACTTCATGAAGTTGAACTCGATATTCACCACCGCATGAACCATATTGGTTGTTTCCGGCACCGGATTCAGGCGGACCTTGCTGATGAACGCAAGCCGCTTGCCGAATTCAAGGGCATGCAGGGTGGGGGCCAGACGGTCTTTTGAACATTCAAAGATTGTCTGGACCGAATAACGCAGGAAGAAATCTTTTCCGGCACTGGCCATCTGAGACTGGAAGTCGGTGTAGAATTCAGGTGGAATTTCGTTTTTCTTGTTGTATTCCAGCCACCTTTTCCATTTAGCCAGGTTTTCCTCGTATTTCTGCATTTTCTCCATCTGCTCTTCGTATTCTTTCATGCGCTGATTCATCATCTCTTCGCGCTGGCGTTGAGCTTCTTTGAGCGCCTCGGGATCAGCAGCTTCCTCTCCCGGGGCCTGCATCATCATGCCCGGGGGGCCATACATGCCGCCATATCCCATCGGACCTCCCATGGG
>JAANMW010002348.1_pt1 | contig 17266 bp, 9 predicted proteins | sample 7279671 | NCBI WGS metagenome assembly JAANMW01 (sample SAMN14094541, study PRJNA606508) | bioreactor metagenome | isolation source: A lab-scale SPAN reactor treating ammonium-rich wastewater day 247 | place: Ireland: Galway | collected 2017-09-19
AATTCCATTTGGGGACCTACGGGACCGCTTGACGGAAGCAGGCTTAATGTAACGCTTGGTTATACTACCGACATACAGTTTGGAAATGTAAATTACTTTCGGATGTTTTTTTGAGTGCCCTATCCCTGTTGTAACCTTCCAGTTCACTGTGAACATTTATCAAACCACCGGAATTAATAACGTAATCCGGTGCGTAAAGAATTCCACGCTCTCTCAACATACTTGCATGCTTATCTTCATCTTTCAACTGATTATTAGCAGCTCCGGCAACAATTTTAACTTTTAATTGCGGAATCGTTTCATCGTTAATTACCGAACCTAGTGCTGCAGGAGAAAATATATCCGCATCGAAACCATAAACATCATCAACTCCAATAACTTCTGCTTTATAATCTTCAACTAAATGTTTAAGTTTATCTTCGTAAATATCTGAGACGAATAACTTCACGCCTTCTTTATGTAAATATCCACATAAATGATTTCCAACATGCCCTCCCGCACCTTGAATTACAACTTTTTTACCTTCAAGTGAATCGCTTCCGTACACTTCCTTCGCACACGCTTTCATCCCCATATATACACCGTAAGCTGTAACCGGTGACGGGTCTCCACTACCACCTAATTCAATCGGAATACCTGTAACATTTCTTGTTTCCATCATGACGTATTCCATATCTTTCACACTGGTTCCTACATCTTCAGCTGTTATATATCGCCCTGAAAGTCCTTCAACAAACCTTCCAAAAGCCCGAAATAGAGCTTCGCTTTTTTGTGTTCTGTTATCACCAATAATAACTGCCTTTCCACCACCAACGTTCAATCCGGCAATCGCAGCTTTGTAAGTCATCCCTTTTGATAATCGAAGTACATCAAGGAGTGCATCTTCACCGTTGGCATAGTTCCACATCCTGCACCCGCCGAGCGCCGGCCCCAATGTAGTACTGTGAATACCAATAATTGCTTTTAAACCGGATTCTTTATGCGAACAATAAACTACCTGTTCATGCCCATGACTTTCAATCATGTTAAAAGTTCCAAATGTAGCTTTTTCCATCATGTTATATTTTAGTTTTTAAATTAAATTTTCACAACTTTACGTTCTCGGAATAGTTCGGGATTTAAAGCTTTGCGAATACTTATGAAAACATCATCAACTGTAATATGAGCCATGCAAGTTGGTGTCTGGCAACCGTATTCATGTCCGAGATAGAGACAGGGACTACAAAATTTATCGCTTTGAATTACAACAGAATTTTTAGAATAGGAACCCCATTTGACAGGATTTGTAGGACCATGTAATCCTAATGTCTTCACTCCTACCGAACCGGCTATATGAAGCATACCGGTATTACTACAAACAACCAATTTCGATTTACTTACGAGAGCAACAACGTTATCCAACTCAAACTTTCCTGCTGTATTAATGGTATTTGCACTTATTCCTGCAGAAATTTCATTACACCTTTCAACTTCGACCGGCGCTCCGGTTATCAAAATCCTTATATTTTCATCGTAATCTAATAACCTTTTCCCCAATGCGATGTAATTTTCAATTGCCCACTCACGGGGAGCTCCGTTTTCCCCGCAGCCGGGATGAAAACAGATTACCGTGTGATTGAAAAGCCCATGCTTTTCCCAGAAGTCATCAGCAAATTTAAAATCTTTTTCACTAAGAAAGTACTCTAAATTTTTGTCTTTATCATCAATTGTGATACCGATTGGTATTAATAAATCGAGAAAATTTTCAAGTTCGTGTTTATCAGGTTTGTGCAAGGCAATATCGTCATACAGAAAATGTTTGAACTGCTTTCTGGTTTTAAAGCCAACCGAGAAATGATAACGTAGAAAAGCAAGTAAAATTACACTAATCCTCTCCCACTGTCCCGCATCAATAACAATATCGTATTTTAATTTTCTCAATTGCTTAATTGTTCGTAGGAAAAAGAATGGATTTGTCAGAAATGAATAGACTTTTATGACGACTATTTCATCAACGTATGGTATCTTTTTCACGATTGACTCGTTAATCGGAGAACAAATAAACGTTAGTTTTGCCTCAGGAAACTTTTCTTTAATCTTTCGAAGCGTAGGTATCAGGAGAATTGTATCACCAATTGCTGCAAATTTTATCAGTAAAATATTCTTTATATTTACACCAGGTAGCCGATTATAACGTTTGAAAAAAAGCGCTAAGAGGATTACAATAGGTGTTCCAAATAGTTTATCAAGGTATCTGTAAAATGTGCGCCGTTTCATTGAATAAAATTGATAAAGTATCATATAATATATATATTCGCATTTCAAACAAACATTAACTTTGATTTCCCAATATACACCATTGATTGAAAAATCGCTTGAATCCATTAGAAAATCTTATTCCCCATACTCCAGATTCAAAGTTGGCGCGGCTGTACTTACAAAAGACAACAGTATTTATTCAGGTACGAACATTGAAAACATTTCGTATTCTCTAACAATTTGTGCAGAAAGAGTTGCAGTTGCAAAGGCGATTTCTGAGGGACATAAGGTAATTAAAGCGGTTGCAATTGCGACAAACAAAGGTCATTTCGTTCCACCTTGCGGCGCATGCAGACAATTTCTGAAAGAATTTTGTGATGATATGGCTGTTATACTCGTTAAATCGAAATCGGAAGTAAAGATTTACATGCTTTCTGAGTTACTTCCGGAATCATTCAAGCTTAAATTTTAATTTTTACATTATGAATGAGAATCTTCAAATACGAACATTCAAAAAAACCGGCCACATCGAGGTAATTTGCGGGAGTATGTTTTCAGGGAAAACAGAAGAGTTAATCAGGAGAATCAGGCGAGCACAAATCGCAAAACAAAGGGTAAAAGTATTTAAACCTAAGTTAGACAACAGGTATTCCGAATTCGAAATAGTTTCCCATAACGATACTTCCTTTCCTTCCGAGATTATTGAAGATGCTACTGAAATTTTAGATAAATGTTTTGATGCCGAAGTAATAGGTATTGATGAAGCTCAGTTTTTTGATGATAACCTTGTGGAAATATGCCAAAATCTCGCTGATGCAGGAAAACGTGTAATTGTAGCGGGACTTGACCAGGACTACCGGGCAAAACCATTTGAACCGATGCCGAAATTGCTTGCAGTCGCAGAATACATTACAAAAACACTCGCCGTTTGCGTAATTTGTGGAGCACCCGCAAACAGAACCCACAGGATCACTGATGAACAGGAACAAGTGCTCGTCGGTGCTTCCAATCATTACGAAGCCAGATGCCGTTTACATCATAACTTTAAAGAAGAAAATAATAAATAAATGATCTTGAAATCTTTTCTGATTGTCGTAACAATGACGCTATTGCTCGCAGGCTGTAAAACTGAGCAATCCCAAAATAAGGGGAATAAAAATGATGGTAAAATAAAAGTCGGACTGGTTTTTGACGTTGGAGGAAGAGGTGATAAATCATTTAATGATGCCGCTTACACAGGTTTGGAAAAAGCTCAGAATGAACTTGGGATTGAATTTGAGGTTATTGATCCGGGGGAAGGGGCTGATAGAGAATCGGCTTTGAGGAAATTAGCTGTTAAAGAAGATGTTGATATGATTTTCGGTGTTGGATTTATTTTCACGGAAGATATTACAACAATAGCAAACGATTTCCCTGATAAAATATTTGTTTGTATAGACTATACTATCACAGATACCGCTGCCATTCCCCCGAACCTTCTGGCAGTTGAGTTTAAAGAGGAGGAAGGATCATTTCTCGTTGGAGCAATTGCCGGATTAATTACTAAATCTGATAAAGTGGGATTTATCGGCGGAATGGAATCCGACCTAATTAAGAAATTTGAATCGGGTTATGCGCAAGGTGTAAAGTATGTAAACCCTGATGCCGAATTGATGGTCGGTTATGTTAGCGTTACAGCCGATGGTTTTAAAAACCCGATGAAAGCTCAGGAAATTGCGCTTAGCCAATATGGCAGAGGTGCCGATATAATTTATCATGCATCCGGGCTCTCAGGGATAGGTTTATTCGAAGCTGCAAGAGATACAAAAAAATTTGCGATTGGCGTTGACCTTGATCAATATGCAGAAGCGCCGGGACGTGTCTTAACCAGCATGATTAAGCGTGTAGATGAAGCTGTTTACTTGACCATAAAGAATTTCTCAAGTGGAAATTTTAAGGGTGGTGTTATTACTTACGGCTTGAAGGACAAAGGAGTCGGTTACGTTTTTGATGATAACAATAAAGAATTTTTCTCAGATGAGGTAATCACAAAATTGAAAGATATTGAAAAGATGATTATTGATGAACAAATAAATGTTTCGGACAAATAGCTTTATTGAATTGCAATCCTGATGTTAAGACCACCTTCATTAGACGTATTGGGAACCGTACTTGCATTACCGGACGTAGGTTCGGTCTTTACGTTCTTGAAAAATAATTGCATTTGAACTCTCTGACTAAGCGAGTATTGAATAGACGGATTGATCGTAGTTATCGAAGAACCATTACCTTCCAGTTTTTCCGGAATTGAGCCGCCGGTAATAAACCTGTAGTCTATCGGATTTGTTACATTGCGAGAAATTGTAAGCGCAAAGGTAATGTCATTTTTCAGTGATAGTCCGAATAATGGGATTTCAAACCCGGCTTTTGAAAAGTTGACATTCAAACTCCAGTCTGAATTGTTCGTAGTCCGTATAAGGTTAGTAGATGGTTCAAGCCGGTTCTCTTTAGTAATGTTGTATCTTAAATTTGCACTTAGATTTCCTCCGAACGCTTCCTTAAAAGTAACGTTAATACCAAATAGTGGTGAGAATGAATTTCGCACAATTTGCGTTGACGGACTTTCCACATCAAATCTGTTAACTGAAATTCTCTCTGAATATTCCGATACAAATGAATTTTCAATTGTAACTGAAGAAGCGAACTGCTCAAAGAACGCAAACTTTTCAACCCCAGTGACCGAAAGAGTCCAGTTTGGGAAAGGGAACGACGATAGCTCATTACGAAATTTTGATGACAGATTCTTTATATCTTCTGAAGAGTTCCCTGTCGGCTCAAACCTGAAATCATCAACATTAGCACCAAAGAATACAGTGTTACTTCTTTCAATATTTGTAGCTTTATTAGTCTGAGTTGAATATCCGCCGAATTCATCTGTATTGAATGTATTGGTTTTATCGAAACCCCACTTCTTTTTGAAAGTAAGGTTCATTTTTATATTGTCAGAAATTGGCGTTATTGTTGAGGATAAAGATAAATCGTTCAACAGATTCATATTGTCGGTAATGGAGAGATTTGGTGCGCGCTCTCCGGGGTACTGAGATAAACCTAATTGATAAAGTCTCGATGGTCCTAAATTAGGTTCATGCGAAAATTCAAACCAGAAGTTTCCGAATCCGGGTCTGCCAATGACGCCGGGGTTAGATATAGTATTAGTTTGCCTAAAAGTTGCGTTGATAGAAGTCGGCAAGAAACTTGATAATATTTTAAAAATGTCACCGATGTTCTGCCCTTCCCTATCGTCCATAGTTGAACCCGCCCTGAGCTTTGACGGTTCGGAAGAAAATATGTTAAAAATCTCCTTCAAATTTAAGTTCGCCCCTGCTGTTACGGTATTGTTGTATCCCACATTGTATCCGATATTTTCAGTTGAGTTCGGGTTTCGCCAGCCATAAGTTACATTATATGATAAATTGAGGTCCATAAATTTATTAAGGAACGGCAAATTAAATCTAGGATTGAAAGTAGTTGTTTGAGCGTAGTCAAGATCTCTGCCGAAATTAACCAGAGCATTATTGAAAAATATATCATCAAGTACTTCACTGGTCGGTCTTTGAATCAGGATTGAGTCGCCGATAGTTTCAAAAGGAGTAAGATCGCTCCCAATAGTTACCCGATAAGTTCCTGTAAGGTCAACTAACCAGTCTTCAATAAATTTCCAATCGAAACTGAATCCCCTGTTGGCCTTAAATATTCTCGAAGTCGGATCATCGAAATCCAACTGTCTCTGCCGCTTTTCATCACGAGTACGGTTAAAATCCGTCACCGCATTAAAATTTTTCGAGAACAGCGGAGCTAATGGAATAAAAGGTAAAGCTAAATAAATTTTTCCCTCTTTGTAGTCTTCACCAAGATTTATAAGTTCCCCGATATTAAGATTAAGAATGTCAGTTAATCCGAAATCGGTTGTGAAATCAATTCCACCTCTAACATCAAAATTCTCGCGCCTTTCAAAAATCACATCACGCGAATGCCCAAAGTTAGCACTAAAGTTAAAAAGGAAACGATTGAGAAATGTTTTAACAATATAGTTGTTACTTGGGAAATTGAACTGCATACCCTGTATGGACAATTCATTTCTTATTTCAAGTGATTGCGCTTCAATCCTTAGTTTTTCGCTTTCAAACCTTGCATACTCCTCATTACCGGTCTCCTGAAGTAGACTTTTATAACGCTCCTCAACAGCTTTATCGAGATTGATATCCGTACCTGGATAAAATTTCGGTTTGCTTAGTGTTTCAGAATGTCTGAAGGTTAAGGGCAGATTTATAAATTTGCTCCAATCTTCGGAGAACAACGACGAAAATGTATTGTTAATGAATTTGTGCAGATTAATTGTACCGTTAACATCCCAACTCTGTCCGGTACGTCGTGTCCCGAAGCGTTCATCAATTCTAAAGAAGTTAGGTGAGGTTTTCGAGTAATTGAAATTAAGAGTCATTAAATCTGCAAATTTTACACCTGCGTTTATATTGAATGCATATCCATTATCGTCATCGACGTTTAATACTCTTATCTCATTAAACCAGACACTACCCGAAATTGAAGTATTTACACTCGTTCTGTTTTTTTCAACACCGAGAACAATTTCCCTGATAGAATTCAAAGCAGGATTTCCTTTAATTCTGTAAACTGATCCGGGCGGACCTCCAGGCACGGGCATATCTATTACCTGCGATATTGAATCACGCGCCGATTTCAACGCAGTGAGATCAGCAAAATTAATCGTTACTTCATTATACTGATTCCAAGGTTGGCCGGGCCTAACATCAGGTCTTACGGGTGCACGGTATTCATAATAATTATTTGAATCTGAACCTAACCTGATGAGCATTGTCGCATCGTAAACATCTTCGCTCGTATAGTTGAAAGTCGGATCACCGTTTACGAACAGTTTCAACATTTTATAATTGAATAAATCGAGCGTTTGTGTCCGGAAATCTTTTATCGCCAACTTTCTTTCGCCATTAACCAGATTTGAAACTCCGATTGAAAGTGATGATTCATTAGAGAGAGTGTTTACACCGGTAGTATTTTGAATTTCCTGACGTAACACATTTCCGGGAACGGGACTTTGATAAATTTGAGGGTTCTCTTCAATGCTGACAACCGAGATGGTATAGCTTGTATCGCTCCGGTCAGGTTTAAACCATTGGTTACCAACGAGGTTGAAATCAACGAAAGCAAGCCTAAGCGAATCTTCGACACCTGCTATCCATACTCGGGCATACTCAATATTTCTCAGGTCAGCCTGACCAACTTTTTCAACAAATTCTGATAGCGGGATTGAATACTGAAACCAACCTGTGCCCTCCTTTCCGGTACCCGAAATATACCTGTTTGCAGTAGTGTCAAGTGAAATTTCATATTTAAAATACGAATTGCTTAAATCGGAACGACCATTTCTGTTCAGATCTTCCGTATCGGGGCGATTACCACCTTCATAAATTGCATTAAACTGAGTTCCGTTTATCAGATCGTAAATACCTTGATTTGCAGTTGTTCCGGTAGGATCGTTATTATCTAGTGCGGGATCACCACTTTCGAAATCTGACAATGATAGCGATGTTCCGTTAATACTGTTATAATATTCCAACTCCCTTTCATCTACAAAGAAATCGAGACCAATATCAAACTCATTTCTCAGGATACCATTTCTCAATGAATCCTCCGTATCTAGCTTACCGTTCGGAATCACATCTTCAGAAATGGTTCCGAGATCTATCACTAGCTTTCCGTTTTTGAGTGCACTGGGATTACTAGTCTCAATACGCATATTAAACTCAATGAAATTTATATTTTCATTGAGTAAGTCTGTAGAAGTCGTATTTAAAAATTTCATCATTCCACCCCAAACCTGCCTTCGATTAACGGATTGATTGAACACCCCTGTCTGAGTAGTATAATTTGAGGAATAGTTGTATCTGCCCCTTTTATTCGGATTGAACTGGACATACAACGGTGTAATCATATCCTGCCCCGGTTGTACATCCCGCGCCGGAAAAATATCCTTAATTGATACCTGCTGATTCGGATTATTGTACCAAATAAATCTACCTCTGTTATTTGATCTCACGGTAATCGTATCTCCGATCGAAGTATCAGCGGGAGCTGAAGCTAAGGTCCACGTACTGTAATTTGTTCCGAGTGATACAATTTTTTTAGCGCCCTCCATATCATCAACGTATGCAACCGGTTCGTTATTATCCTGCGGGATTCTACTTCGCTTTGTATTTGGATCAGGAATCATGTAAGCAAACTCCCCTTTTAAAGTTACAGCCGACTCCTCCTTTGTATTGTAACCTGGTAACATATTGACAATGTTCGTGAGAAGTTTCGGTTTGAATTCTGTAACGAAATCAATTCCTATCATACTATTGTTTGTCGGTTCCTCACCAATCCTCACCTTGTCGTTTAATGTTTCCTGTTTCAGATTAAGGAAAGTAAATCCAATGGAAGTTTTGTCGTTTACTTTATAGTCACCTCGTGCACCGATTAAAGTTTTTGATGCGAGCGAAAATAGTTCATTCGTTTCATATCGAATCTTCAAGTCTTTAGAAATTAACGCAGCTGCATTTTTAATCATCACTGTTCCGGTTGAATAATCCACGCTATAATCAATATTGTTCACAAGTTCGGTTGTCCCAATCAGAACCTTTACACTGCCCGGGACAACATTGAAACCAAGATTTATTACATTGCTGATACCCGCTTCACCTTTTCCTTTTCCTTGAATTATATAGGTGTTGGCATTACTTGAAGTAGAAGCTACGTTTTTAGATTGAGTGTAAATTTCTTTAAACCACAGAGTGGAGTCAACATTTGCTTCTTTAAGGTCATCAAAGAACGGCCTCAAACTCGGGAATATTATGTCCCCTGTTTCGGTGTTAATTGTGTACCCCGGAAGAAAGTCAAACTTATCGTCCGGTGGACCTACCCGGGAATTCTCCTGAAATCTGTCAAGCTTCACAATTTGCAGCAATGGGGTTGAAACGTTTGGGATGTTTGGTTTGTACTGGTTATTATCGTTATAGTTTACCTTCAGCTCAAAATTCTCTTTAATTACTTTAGAGATGGGTAAACGATAAATATTTTTTAATTTCAGTTCCCATGCAAGCGGGGCCATGTCGGGATTAGTAACATTAGTTTTTACCAATTTGATTAACATCGTATCTTCGGAAGCTACCAGCCTGCTTGGCGTACCGAATTGATTGTCTTGTGTTTTATAAACCACCCCGATATGGAAATTTTGGGGTATATTAATTCGCAAAGAAAGATAACCCGCGATCTCGTTGAAATAATATTCGCTTGGTGAAAGCTTTCTGAAATATCCGGCAAAATTCATCCCGGGAGTATCTTGTGGAGTTTTGAGAGAATCCGGGTAACCACCCTGTGGCTGAGGCCCGAGCATTATATATCCTGCAGCGTAACGATAATCAACGACTGTTACATCCGTCTGTACCCAAACTTCAAAATCCGGATCATCCCCAAGCACCCGGTTCAATACTGTCTGTGGTTGATATTGTCCTATGTTAGTTGAATTATAATAATCAAGGAAACTTGATTTGTAAATGGTATCGAGAAGAAAATGGTTGTCAGAGTAATCAAATACATTGATAGTAAATGTTTGATCCTGAACACCACCGGTAAAATCTTTCTCTTCCTGTTTACTTTTTTTCTGTGAGACTACAGTTGTTAAGGTAAGCGGACCGAGTTGAAATTCCCCTTTAATTCCAAATAACGCCTGAGTTGATTGTATTAATCCGGAATTTGTCTGTAACGAAACGTTACCGGCTTCAATTCGCTTTATTACTTCGTCGGCATAACCCTCATATTTTATCTTCAGTTGATTCTCAAAGTCAAAAACCCGTTGAGTATTCCAGTCGGCATCTATTGATAGCTTGTCGCCAACTTTCCCTTTCGCGGTTACAAGGACTTCCTGCTTGAAGTTGATATTATTCTGTGAATTCGATGATAGAGACGATACGGTTTGTTCACGACTTACATTTTCGTACGAAGCAGTGATATCAATAGCTCCGGTTATTCTGAGATTAATTGTCGGTGGACCGAAAATTGTTTCGCTCGTGAACGGAAGTGGGATAGTAATGTCAGTAAATTTTTCAAACAACTGTGTGAGCTCGTCTTCAATTACACCCGTAAACTTTTCCGAAACAATCGTAGTGAATACTTCGCTCGTCTTTGCTTTCGATAGTTGTTCTAAATAATCATCAAAAGTCAGTACCAACGGTGCTTTAATATCTTCACCCATAAATTGCCTTCGAATGATAACAACATTTGAATCAAACGAAACTGATTCGTTTATCAGATTTGAGCCTCTGAGGATATATGGGTGATGGATTTCATTTAGCGAAACTCCCGGCGAATACTCTTCTTTGTAAACGAACAACATCTGTCGAGCCATAGTGTCAACGTCCTGTACATATACGGATTTTGTCGTATCAATATAATAGATATATGTGGTAGTGTCGTTTGGATCGTAAGGTTCATAAATAGTATGATCCCAGTCTCGCCTTCCTTGCGAAAAAGAAACATTGCTAAAAGCGGAGAGATTTATTATAATTGTAACGGCCGCAACAATTATTAAATGCGTGGATTTGTGCAAACCGGAATTAAAAACCTTTGTCAATCAGTTAATTTAAATAATTCGTAAAGCCTTTTACCATAAGCATTTTATTTTTAAAATTAACATTTTAATAGCTCCTAACGATTCAAATCTACCTACTTTTAAACTCACTTATACCGTGTTCTGATTTTTCAAACGCTCAATTATATAAATTAACGATTCCATATTCAATGATTATTAAAAAATCTTGTCGGATAGCAATTCTAATGCTCATTTCATTTTTTGTTCCGTTTTCAATTCTGAGAGCGCAGTTCGATCCTCACCCTGAAAAGAAATGGTTCACAATTGAAACAAAACACTTCTATATCAATTTTCACGAAGGGGCTGATAGGACAGCAAAAGTCGCGGCAAAAATAGCTGAAGAAGTTTACGGTCCGATTACATCACTTTATGATTTTGAACCTAACGAAAAAGTCGTTTTTATTATAACCGACCTAAGCGATATCGCAAACGGCGCAACTGATTTCTACGGCAACAGAATCGGCATTTACGCTACACCTCTCGATTTTGAACTTCGCGGAACTACCAATTGGTTACGGAACGTAATTACTCACGAGTTCACACACGCAATACAAATTCAATCTGCTATGAAGTTCGGCAGAACTGTACCTGCTATTTATCTGCAATGGCTGAATTATGAAAAAGAACGCAGACCTGATGTTTTATACGGCTACCCGAACGTCATTGTGTCTTATCCATTATCCGGAGTCGGTGTACCCGCATGGTTTGCCGAAGGGACTGCACAATATCAGAGGCAACAACTCGGATATGATGGCTGGGATGCGCATAGAGACATGATACTCAGGATGCAGGTTTTGGACAACAAAATGCTTACCTGGAACGAAATGGGACAATTTTCATCAATAACTTCACTTAAAGCTGAATCAATTTACAACTCGGGTTTTAACCTTACAAGATACATTGCGAATAAATACGGCGAAGAAAAGTTAGAAGACATATCAAAAGCATTAGGCGACCTGACTAATTTTAGTTTTGATAAAGCTGTAAGACAAACCATTGGAATTGATGGCAACCAACTTTACGATGACTGGAAAAATTTCCTTGTATCCGATTACAACAACAGGCTTTCAACCTTGAAAGATAATATTGTTGAGGGCGTTCTGATTGAAGAAACGGGATTTGCGAATTACAACCCAAAATTTTCACCTGACGGGAAAAAGATAGCCTTCATTTCAAATCAAACATCAGATTTTGGTTCGACAGCACTTTTTGTTTACGATATTAGCACTGAGAAAAAAGAATTAATCACTGCGCCGGTCTTATCCAATTTTGATTGGGCCCCGGACGGGGATAAAATAATTTATGCATCGCGCGAAATTCCACCTAACGTTCTCGGAGAATCTTTCTACGATATTTACGAAGTGGATATCAATTCCGGCGAGTCAAAGAGGTTAACTTTCGGACAAAGAACGTTGACTCCGGCTTACTCCAAAGACGGTTCAAAAATTGCTTATATCGTAAACGGAGATGGATCTCTCAATTTATTTGTCGCTGATAAAGACGGGAAAAATATTAAGCAGGTTACTACATTCAATCGCGGCGAGCAACTTTACAACCCCGTGTTCATGAACAACGGCATAGAAGTAATCGTTGATTACGCATTGAACGATTCACGAAAACTCGCCAAGATCAATATTGAAACCTCAGAGATGGAAATTCTCTTCGATGAGGAAGGTATTGACTTTAGAAATGCGTTTATTTCTAATAGCGATTCAGTAGTTTTCTTTTCAGCGAACCCTACCGGAATCTTTAACATTTACGCTTACAATCTTACTAACGATAATATCTCCCAACTGACGAACGTACTTGGCGGAGCTTTTATGCCTTCTGTTGATACAAACGGTAATCTTGTGTATTCACAATATGAATCAACCGGTTACAAAATCGCACTGATGAAAAACATAGTTAAATACGATCCGGCTAATTTATCAGACTACGTTAAACCAGACTACAATTTAAAACCTGATAGCGGCAGCTATGCAGGAGACAATAATGACTTCAACTGGGCTAAACTTAAGAATTTCGATGATACAAAATTGGACACGTTTAATGTGAAACCTTATTCGAGTTTATTTACGAAACTTTTCTTTTTCCCGGTACTCAGATACGATAATTACACTAAAGGAAATAAATTTATTGACGCTATCAAACCGGGAGTTTACTTTTATTCGGATGAAGCAATTGGGAGATTTTCAATATTTGGCGGCGCTTCCGTAAACCGCAATCTTGAACGAGATTTGTTTCTCCAATTTGATTATAGAAATGGTGTTCCCTTTCTCAATGATTTCTTTGGACAAAAGTTGAATTTTGCTCCACAGTTCAGCATTGCGGCATATAATGTTACGCGCAAAACTACTGCAGACCTAATTGCAAGCATTGATACATTACCCGTTGGCGTGACTTACGACCTGCTATCGTTTGATGTTTCGATGGATTGGAAAATGATAAACTATAATCATGATTTCAGATTCATGTACACCTATTCAAAATATGCATCAGCATTGGATGGTTTCGTTATACCACAGAGCGGAATTTTCATCAGATCATCATCACAGGATTATTTTCAAGCTCACAATTTTTCACTGCGATACGATTACAGCTCTTTCCAAAGCTCCCGAAATCGTGATATAAACCCTATCGGAAGACTATTTTGGGTACAGCTTGACCATGAAATCAGCGATATAAATCCTGAACTTGAAGTTTCGGATGACGGTACTTTAATCTCCGTCTTTACCAAGAACAGACTTAACAAACTCAGCGGCGGCTTGACGGAATCAGTTGGTTTATTCGGAAGCGATCACGTACTAAGTCTGAAACTTGCAGGGGCAACAATTTTCGGACCACCTGTTGACGATTTTTACCATTTCTATGCAACGGGTTTACCCGGAATGAAGGGCTATCCGTTTTACGCACTTGGTGGCGGTCGGATGGCTTACGGTACACTCACTTACAGATTTCCAATTATCAAAAATATTGATACCAGAATCTCACCGCTTTATCTCGATAAACTATATTTATCCGTCTATGGAAGTTTCGGTAATGCCTGGGATGGGAATAATTTCAAACTCGGAGATTTTAAAAAAGACATCGGCGCACAATTAAGGTTGCAGGCTTTTACCTCATACGTTTTCCCGACTTCAATATTTTTCGATGCCGCGTACGGTCTTGATTCCTTTACACGAACATTCCGGAACAAGGATGTAACCTATGGGAAGGAATGGAGATTCTACTTTGGAATGTTATTCGGGTTTGATTTAGGTTCGGGGTTCAGTCGTAGTAGAATCGGAGTTTTTTAGAAGGTCGTTTAAATAATATTTTTAAAAACCATGCAGCTTAAAATTCAAACGATAAGCCCGCATTGAAATTCCTGTTAGGTGCTGCAATTCGTTCAAGCTCCTGATAAAATGTATCGAACAGATTATTAACTGCAATAAAAGCGCTAAAACCGGAATTAAATTGCTTTGAAAGTTTCATATTCATAATGAAAAATGCATCCGGCTCTTCGAGCGCGTAAAATACCACTTTTTCAATCCTGCTTTGGAATTTTCCAGAAAAATTTAAATTGTAGTCTTTGAAATTGAGGTTTGTAGTAAAATTTAAGGAGTGTTTTGGTTTGTACGGCAGTAGCCCGTCTTTTGTATCGGGCGATTTGTCCCTTGCCTGCATAAACGAATATCCAATATTGAAGTAATACCTTAGATTGTCGTTAAACATTTTGATTGACGAATTGTAATCAATCATAACCTCAAAACCTGCTATTGTTGACTTTGCCACGTTCTGCACCTGAAACGGTCCGTAAATTCCGTTTCCGATATTTCTATACTGAATTAGATTATCGTAAAAATTGTAATATGCAGCAATGTCAAATATAAGCCGGTTACCGTATTGCTTTCTGTATCCGACTTCAAAAGAGAGCGTTTCTTCCGGCTTCAGATTCGGATTAAATATAAATTCATAGCCACCGAATAAAGATTTCTTAAAATAAATTTCAGCTATCGAAGGCGACCGGAATGCTTTACCCACAAGGAATCTGAAGGAAGCATCGTCGAGAAATACGTTATCGTAGTTCGGTGAATATAAAAGCGAAAATTTCGGGCTGAAATCAAAAGCGCTCATCCCACCTACAATTTTAGTTATATCTGCCCTCGTTCCAAATGTTGCAGATAAAATTGTATTACCGAAATTATCTCTTATGAAATCGTGTCTATTCTGAACGAACACGCCAAAATTATTCATCTGTTGATTGCCATAAAGAATTTCTTCAGGCGCAGATCGAACAATGTTCCACTGGAGATCAACTCCGGAAATCAAATAATTCCTGTTGCTAAGCTCAATGTCAAACTGAGAAATGTTTCCAAAATTATATGAATCTATAAAAGTTGTAAATTCATATCCTGGTGTTCCAAATTCAATAGATACAGGGTTATTGGGGTTGAAGACCGATTCACTCAAAAGATTGTAGTAGTAAAACCTTGTCGAATATTTTGAATTTCCGGATGGAAATGCTCTGTAATAAAGATCAGCGCTAAAAGTTTCTTTATCAATTCTGTCCCCGATTACATTTTCTGCGACTTTAAATGGCTCGGGGATTTCACCTGGATCGCGCCTCCAGTAATGAGGATAACCACCATCTGAATTAGTGTAACCAAACGTAAGCTCAATATCCCGATTGGAAATCAGGTCGTAAGTAAACTTCGTATTTAAATTGTAAAATCTGTAATTCGTTTGTTGCGCGTGCCCATCATTCGATTTATAACCGCCGTATAACAAATAGGAAAATTTTCCGAGGGAATTACTGTGGATCAAATCAACTCCTGAAAATGTGAGGAGCTTATTGGTGAATTTAAGGGAATCGCTGAGTTTGTCATAAAATCCATGTGAAACGCTTATGTAATTGTACGCCTCATACGTTGGCTTTTTTGTTATAACATTGACCACACCTCCGATAGCGGAAGATCCATATAGTGACGAAAATGCACCTTTGACAATTTCAGTTCGTTCAATCAAAGCAAGCGGAACGAGCGACCAGAGAGCCCCTTTTGAATCGCCTGTTAATGAAGGACGACCGTCAAGGAGCAACAAAACCCTATTTCCTATCCCACCACCGGCAACATCAGATGAACCTCTCAACGAAAGTGAACTAACGTTAATCCCACTCGTCCGTTGTATCGTTACACCCTGAACTCCTTCGAGCATATCGCTGAACGTCATTGGATTTTTATTTCCAATTTCCTGCGATTCTATAATATTTATCGAGGACGGCGTTTGTTGCAATGTTGTCTCCACCCTCGATGCTGTAACGTTCACTTTCTCAATTTCAATATCAACTGACTCGAGGTAAATATTATATTCCTTTATCCTTCCTGCGTCAACCAAAATTGAACCGGTGAAATCTTCATACCCTATCCGCATAACACTGATAGTGTATAATCCTTCCAGAACATCGGTAATCGAATAGTGTCCAGAGATATCAGTTTCAGTTACAAATCGCCCGTTGTTTCTCGAATTCGTAATTGTAACAATAGCATTAGCAAGAACATCATCATTTTTCCTGTCAATCACAGCACCCTGAAGTGAGCCGCGGGAAGTTTGTCCCGCGCTCTGATTCAAGATAAAAAACAAACTCATTAGGATGAGTGTAACGCTTTTGGATAAAGCCTTGCCCAAAGTTTAGAAAATTTTATTTGTAGTGTCTGCCCATGAAATCATATCAATCCCCGATGAACTTTCACCGTTCGAACCGATTGTAGCTCGTAGCGGCGGATCCATTGCGCAGTTTGAGGATTGTAAGCTTGCAGTGTCACATCCATAAACAGACATGATCGGAGTTTGATAACTACCGAGTTTCCTAAAACCAACCGCGACAACGTAATCGCCCGTGCTAACACCTTTTAAAGTATAATCGTAAATTGTTTTTGAAGTTGAAATGCTTAAAGTATCGTAAGCGTTCGGACCGCCGGTTGGAGGCCAGCTTGCAAAAGCAGCTACAATATAAGAACCGCCTGATAACACAAAATTCGTATCAACGAATGTAATCTTTCCGGAAATTTGATTCTTTTCAGGTGTCGGTGAGATAGGGTCATTGGAACACCCAACGTAAACCAATAATGTCAAAATAACTGAAAGCGCCAAGAGAGAATTTATAGTTTTCATTTAATTAGTATTATTTTCAGGAATAGTTTTTATGTCAGCAAAAAAACATTAACAATTAATGTATGGAAATGTTACCCTGACGAATTAAAAACATAATCCTTTTAAAAAATCTTTTTCGAAGACTAAACGAAGTGACAAAAGTTGCGGATAGAAATTGATTGGTAAGATATA